>Ga0068877_10000147_pt1 | contig 60812 bp, 51 predicted proteins | sample NOAtaG_FD_66437 | JGI IMG/M metagenome (GOLD analysis project Ga0068877, IMG submission 66437) | Freshwater lake microbial communities from Lake Erie, under a cyanobacterial bloom - NOAA_Erie_Diel6S_1000h metaG | ecosystem: Environmental > Aquatic > Freshwater > Lake | place: USA: Ohio, Lake...
GATTTGCTAAGGGAGAGTTATCCGTATGCGCTTGCTGTGGCGCTCATGACCATTTATACGCGGATAGACGGGGTAATGATTGGCCGGCTGCTGGAGGATGGTAAGCAGCAGGCAGATTGGTATGCTTCGGCTTATCGGTTGCTGGATGCGATGGGTATGATCGGTTATTTGTTTGCCGGATTATTGCTTCCGATGTTTTCAAGGATTGCTTTTGACCGTGCCGCATTGAAATTGCTGGCCGATCTGGGCTTGAGAATGATATGGAGTGGTACATTGGTAGCTGTTCCTGCGATAATTATTTTTCGGGCGCCGATAATGATTTCTCTTTATGAGAATGCCAATTTTTATTCTGCCAACCTGCTTGGTTGGCTTTGTGCAAGCTTTGTTCCGGTGAGTGGTGGGTATATATTTGGTACATTATTATTGGCGACAGGAAAATTACGCTGGTTGAACCGATTTTATTTTTTGGGTATTCCCCTTAATATTGTGTTGAATTTGTGTCTTTTGCCCTACTATAAAGCCGAGGGGGCTGCAATCGCCACATTGGCCACTCAATCATTTATTTTCATTGCCTTGCTGTTTTCGGGCAGGTACTGGCTTGGTTTTTCGATTTCGTATTGGCTATGGTTACGTTTTGTATTGCTTTTTACGACGAGTTTGCTTCTGGCCTTTTTAGCCAAACAGGTCTTTTTTCCGTTCATTGGTTGGTGGGCATTGGGTGGGGCACTAGTAGGTTCCTGTTTTATGGCAGTACTGCTCCGGCTGCTGGATGTCCGGGAGTGTATAGGTCTTTTGAGAAGCCGTACCTGAGCGTCTTTTCATAATTTAGAGGTCAAGGCAGCGAAACGGGCAAAAAAAGGCTCTAATAATTGCTGGGGCAAAACCATTGCCCGTCAAATAAACCACAAAAATGAAACAAGAACATCATCTGGCCGGGGTGGTTCGGATCGTCTGGCAGTGGAGGAGGGCGCTTATCAGTGTCAGTATCGCTTCAGGCGTACTGACTGCGGTCATTTCCCTTTTATTGCCGAACTATTACATGGCAGAAACCCTTTTTCTTGCAGCCAATCCAAATCAGGCCAGGCCAGAAATCCTTTTCGGAAAAGGTAATCTAGGCACTGAAATTTACGGTGGTGGCGATGATATGGACAGGATTCTGTCCATAGCAGAATCGAGTGCGCTGGTAGATTTTTTGGTAGATTCCTTTGATCTTTACCGGCATTACCGCATTGACCCATCCCACCCCAGGAGCCTTCATAGAGTAAGGATGAAATTTCATTCGCTTTACACAGTCAAAAAGACGAAGCTTGATGCGATTGAGCTTGAGGTCGAAGATCGGTCGCCGGAGTTGGCTGCTGCAATCGCCAATGCAGCAAGGGAGCGGATTAATTACCTGAGCGAACAAATTGTAAAGGGCAATCAGCAGATAATCCTTGAATCTTACCGAAGGAATCTTTTGGTAAAGAAAGCTCAGATAGAAGCGTTGACAGACAGCGTGGCCCAAATGCGGAGAAAATTTGGCATATATAACCTTGGGGAGCAGTCCAGAAAATTCTCTGAACAGATTGTGACTTCAGAAGCGGTGTTGGATCAGTTGAGCGGGCGCCTGGACCAGATGCGCAAAAACCCGAGAATATCCAGGGATACATTGGCCTATACGGAGGCTTACGCAGCGGGGCTTCAGCGCGAGGTGGACAGTTTGCGCGTAAGGTTCAAGCGGTTTAGTGATGCTCAATTGGCATTGACTACTATTGAGACCCAATATTTTGCTGCGAACGGGCAGTACGGTGACGATGTGGAGCGGACCAGGCTTTTGGAATCGGCGTTCCAGTCGAGTGTCCCGGCTTTATTTGTAGTTGAGAAAGCGGAAGCACCGAAGGTGAAATCGAGGCCAAAGCGTTCGATAATTGTAGTGAGTGCTGTGATAGGGGCTTTTCTTTTGTCAATCCTTGCGGTTTTGCTGTTGGAGTCGTACAGAGGATTTGACTGGGAGGCATTTTTCAAGTCGGACAGATGAATCGTGGCGCTATTAAGGAGTGGGTTGGCGTATTGTCGTTCAGGGAGAAGCTATTTGCCTTTTGGGCGGTAGTACTGCTTGGTGCTTTCGCTCTTGCAGTGGGAAGTGGTTTTTACGGCATCGCACTTTTGCCGTTCGTTTTATTGTTTTTTTACTGGGCCATAATGGATTTCAAGGCACTTTTCTTAGTGCTGATGGCTTGTATTCCACTTTCTACAGAGGTCGTGCTGCCCAATGGCTTTGGTACGGATCTACCTACCGAGCCGGTCATCATTGGGTTGATGGGGGTTGCACTTTTTGTTTTTGCGTATCGGAACAAGGGGCTTGCAGGGGGTATTTTCCTGCACCCAATGACGGTTTTTTTGTTGTTGCACCTGGCCTGGATATATTTTTCCACCGCGCAATCGGAGTTGTTTTTTATTTCGTTCAAGTTTTCCCTGGCAAAAACCTGGTACGTTGTAGTATTTTATTTTTTAGCCTATTACCTGTTGAAGCGGGTGGATCAATTTGTTGAGGTGATATGGTGGGTATTCTGGCCACTTTTGTTTACTGTGATTATAATACTCGTGCGGCATAGTTTAGTGGGGTTTTCTTTTGCGGAAGTACACAAAGTCCTGCACCCATTTCAACGTAACCACGTCAGTTATGCGGCATTGCTTTCATTATTTTTACCTTATGTGTGGCTACTGTACCAGTTGAGGCAAGGTAGGAAGGATAGATTATTCATTGTGATTGTTGCGGGCATACTGCTGGTTGCGGTATATTTTTCTTATACCCGGGCGGCATATATTGCATTGGCCATGGCTGTTGCTGCTTATTTTTTGTTTCGGCTGCGTTTAATTCGTACGGTCCTTATGGCCGGTGTGGTGGTATTGGTGATTGGTGTGGGGTATCTGTTTTCAAAAAACAGGTTCCTTGCGCTGGCGCCAAATTACGAAACGACAGTGGCGCATCGGGAATTTGGGAGTTTGCTCGATGCAACCGCGAAAGGGAAGGATATTTCTACAATGGAAAGACTGTACCGATGGATTGCGGGAGTTGAAATGAGCAGGAAAAAGCCGGTTGTCGGCTATGGGCCGGGTAATTTTGTCAATTTTTACAAACCCTTTTCCATTACCAGCTTCAGGACTTATGTCAGCAGCAATGAAGAACAATCGGGGATACACAGTTATTTTCTGATGACCCTTGTCGAACAGGGTTGGCCGGGATTGATCCTTTTCCTTATCTTGAGTTTATTCCTTTTTATCAGGGGGGAGCAGATTTATCATCAGTCACAGGACCCTGTCCGAAAAGCTGTGGTGATGGCGATTTTGCTTAGCCTGGTAGTGATTTATGCATTTTTGATTATCAATGACATGATCGAGACCGATAAAGTCGGATCTTTTTACTTTTTGTCCCTTGCGATGCTGGTACGGATAGACCTGCTCAACCGTCGGGATTCAGGCTACGAGGCGAAAGCCGATAAAAACGGCGGAGCATCCACCAGAAATGCTTAACAGAATATTGAGGGCAGCATGTACCCAATGACCTTCCTGTGCCAAGGCCAGATTTTCCATAGAAAAAGTGGAAAAGGTACTGAACCCGCCACAGAAACCAGAGGCAAGCAGGAAGTGGAAATCTGTGGTTAGCCCGCCACGTCCGCGAAGACCGAGGATAAGTCCGAGGATGAGGCAGCTTAGAAAGTTGGACGAGAAGGTTGCCAGGGGAAAAACCCATCCCAACGGAGCGCACCACTTTGCGATGGCGAGCCGGAGCATACTTCCCATGCCGCCACCCAAAAAAACGAGCAGGTAGGTATTGAGCATATTATATTTTTATAGGAGCACTACAGGCTAAAAATATTTTCAGCATTCGGTGCTGCACTTTTCCAGGATAGGCAGCCGGGTCAAAGTTTGCAAAAGCCTTTATTTGGAGGAAAAATAACACTTTTTAATTTTGCTGACCCCATCGCAGCACGTATGTTTTCTGGTGGGCTACCGGATTACCGGTGTTTTGTCAATCGGGAAACCCGCTTTAGGTATGAAGGGCACGATGTAGTGGAGAAATCCACGCGTAAAATTTATAATATGCCAGGGTTGACTGCTAAACTTTTCTGTACTTTTACGAAATTTTTTGCTGAAACGGCAATCGAACAAAAATGGATTATAAGGCTCAGATAGATATCAACAAATTGCCGAGGCACGTCGCTATTATTATGGATGGCAATGGGAGGTGGGCGAAGCAACACAGCCAACCCAGGGTATTTGGCCATCGGAATGGGGTGAAATCGGTACGTGAGGTTACAGAGGCTGCAGCAGAAATCGGTATCGAATACCTGACCCTATATGCGTTTTCCACAGAAAACTGGGCGCGTCCCAAGTTAGAGGTAGATACGCTGATGCGTTTATTGGTGGACACTCTTTCAAGGGAAGTTTCGACCCTGAACAAAAACAATATCCGGCTTGAAGCGATTGGGGAACTGGGCAAGCTTCCCGAGCCTACTTTCAATGCTTTGCAGGCCGGCATCGGGGAAACCCGGGGCAATACCAGAATGACATTGGTGCTGGCGCTAAATTACAGTGGCAAATGGGATATCGTCCAGGCGGTACGGGGGATTGCAGAAAAAGTATCGAGTGGGGAGATAGAGCCGTCAGATATTGACGACCGTTTATTGAACGGGCTATTGAGTACCAAAGGGATGCCCGACCCCGAGCTTCTGATCAGGACAAGTGGCGAACACCGGCTCAGTAATTTCCTGCTCTGGCAGCTTGCTTATGCAGAGCTGTACTTTACGCCTGTATTCTGGCCGGATTTTTCCAGGGAACATTTTTATCAGGCGTTGCTTGATTTTCAAAACCGGGAGCGTCGCTTTGGCATGATCAGTGAGCAATTGGCTAAATAGGAACTTTAAGGCCCTGTCCGATGGAGCTAATACAACCGTATGATTTTTTGACTGCTCTTTAAACGCGATTAAACCAATCAGCGAATACCCTCAGGACCGCTTATGGCGGTATATTATTATTTTTAACGTACTTTCGCGGTCGGTCCTGCCAACGTCTGTGGCCGCTGCTTCTATGAAGAATCCTGCTATGTCTGAAATTAAAATACACCGGATTGCGATATCTTTTGCACTAAGCCTTTTTTGGAGCCTTGTAATTGCCCAAAAAACCGATTCCCTTTCAGTAGTGGACTACGCCAGCCCAAAGGAATTTGAGATTGGCGGGATAAATGTCACGGGGGCAAAATACAGTGATTTTAATGCTGTTATCAGTATTTCCGGACTGAAAGTGGGCACTATGATTCGCATTCCCGGACCTGAAATACCCAAAGCCCTAAAAGCCTTGTGGAATCTCCGGCTCTTTACCGATGTCCAGATCATCCAGGAAAAAACGATCGGAGACGTGGTTTTTCTTGAGATCAATGTGCAGGAGCGTCCCAGGCTCTCCAACTATACCTATACGGGTGTGCGCAAGAGCCGTCATACCGATTTGAACGATGCGATCAAGGATTATTTGTCAAAAGGTGGAATTGTAACCGAGAACCTCAAGGCCGGAGCGGCGGGCATCCTCCAAAAATACTTTGTCAAAAAAGGCTATCTGGATGCTCGCGTCAAAGTGACGGAAGAACCTGACACGACGCGCACCAATGCAGTATTGCTGGTTTTTGATATTAATCAGGGCCCACGGATTAAAATCAGCAACATAGAGGTCGTGAATAATAGCGCGGTAAAGGATAAAAAGCTCCTCGCCAAGCTAAAAAAGACCAAATCGAAAAGCAAGATTTTTGCTTCCTCTAAGTTCATCCGGGATGATTACGAGAAGGATAAACAGGAATTGATCAAGTACTACAATACGATTGGATACCGGGATGCACGGATCCTTTCAGATAGTTTCTGGCGCGACGAGAAGGGCCAGCTCCAGATGGCACTCAGGGTGGAGGAGGGCAACCGTTATTACTTCCGTAAACTAATCTGGAAAGGCAACTCTATTTACGATACAACGGTACTCAATCAGGTATTGGGTATCAAGCCAGGGGACGTGTACAACCAGGAATTGCTGGAAGATCGTCTGAAATTCAGCAAGGAAGGCCGCGATGTGAGTACATTATACATGGATAACGGCTATCTCTTTTTCAATGTTGACCCGGTCGAGGTGGCCATTGAAGGGGACTCTATAGATATGGAGCTTCGGATTTTCGAAGGCCCGCAGGCAACGATTGACAAAGTTGTGATTGAAGGGAACGACCGCACGCATGAGCACGTCATCCGCAGGGAGTTGCGTACATTGCCTGGTGAAAAATTCAGCCGTTCGGATATTATACGTTCGCAGCGTCAGATTATCAACCTTGGGTATTTTAATCAGGAAAACCTGGGGATCAATACTCCGGTAAACCCTGAACGGGGGACAGTGGATATCGAGTACGCGGTGGAAGAAAAGCCTTCGGATCAATTGGAGCTTTCTGCAGGCTGGGGTGGGAATCGCCGGGTCATTGGGACCCTGGGGGTTTCTTTCAATAATTTTTCTGTGCGCAACATCCTGAACCGAAGTGCATGGCGGCCACTTCCGATGGGCGACGGGCAGCGGGTTTCGATTCGGGCACAGTCCAACGGCGAGTTTTTTCAGTCGTATAACGTTTCCTTTACGGAGCCCTGGCTGGGAGGCCGTAAGCCTAACTCTTTTTCGGTAGCGGGCTTTTACAACCGGTTTGCTTTTGGTAGCCGGGCATTCGGGAATTTCCAGAGTTTCAATATCATCCAGGGTTCTGTAAGCCTGGGCACACGCTTGAGGTGGCCCGACGACAACTTTGTCTCCAGCACTGCGCTCAACCTTCAAACCCTGCGGCTGAACCAGTGGACGCAGGGACTTTTCCGTGCGGACAATGGGGAGATTGTATCTTCCGGGGAATATTTCAATTATAGTATCCGCCAAACCCTTAGCCGTACGACGGTGAGCGATCCTATTTTTCCGCGTTCGGGCTCTGTGGTGACCTTGACGGTACAGGCCACACCGCCATATTCTCTGATAAACCCGGGCAGGGATTATACCGATTTGGGTACTCAGGAGCGGTTCCGTCTGCTGGAATACCACAAGTGGCGGTTTGATGCTGATTTCTACAACGCGATTGTCGGAAAACTCACGCTGAAGGCTTCGGCACGGATTGGTTTGTTGGGCTATTACAACCGGAATATCGGTACTTCGCCCTTTGAGCGCTTCCAGGTAGGCGGTGATGGGATCAACAACCAGCAGTTTGGTTTTGCCGGGGTAGATATTATCTCTATGAGGGGGTATGAAATCAATCAATTGGAGGCGAATATAGACCCGAGTGGCGGGACATCTGCGACACCGCTTTTCGACAAGTTCACGGTAGAATTGCGATACCCGTTGTCATTAAACCCAAGTTCCACGATTTATGTACATGCTTTTGCTCAAGGGGGTAACTCCTGGAGGCGCTTACGCGACTTCAACCCCTTCGACCTCAAACGGTCTGCGGGTTTCGGGATGCGTGTATTCCTGCCGATGTTTGGTGTGCTGGGCTTTGACTACGGGATTGGCTTCGACAAGCCCGGCGACCGTACCTTGCGCAACCTGGGTGATTTCAATATCGTACTGGGCTTTGAGCCAGAATAGTGTGAAATAGGAAGGGATAAAGTTTTTAAATAACCTGTGAAACAGCTGCTGTGGTAAAATATTTCTACTGTGGGGTTGTGGCAGGGAAGCTCAGTACGTAAAAGTGTGCAGGTATGCCAGTACCGCTCTGATATCGATCAATATCCAGATGACGAGGGCCAGAAAGAGCAGTAGCAGGGCCATTTTCCAGCCCTGGTAGTGGCGGTGAAACCGTTCTCTTCGCGAGATGTAATTGCGTTTGTTCAAATATTTTCCCATATTTTCAGAATATACGGATTATACTTCCCGATGTCGTTCCCAATAATTTTGGTCTTCGATTTCCTGCAGGATATTGAGATAATTAAAATAGCGTAATTCGCTGACTTCCTCTGTTTTCAATGCTGTTTTTACGGCACACCCGGGTTCGTTTCGATGCAGGCATTGCCCGCCGAATTTACATTGCACGGAGAGGGCAAAAAACTCTCTGAAATTATGCGCGACATCATAGGGTTCGAGGTGTGAAAAGCCCAGTGTTTTTATGCCTGGCGTATCAATGATAAACCCACCGGATTTAAGGGGGTACATTTCGGCAAAAGTGGTGGTGTGTCGCCCTTTACCCGAATAATCGGATAAATCCTGGGTACGCAAGTCGAGAGAGGGTTCGAGGCAGTTGACGAGGCTGGATTTTCCGACCCCGGATTGTCCGGCGACAAGGGTCACCCGTTCTTTCAGGAGTTCGCGGAGGGGTTCGATCCCTTTTTCCTGGGTAGCAGAAGCTAAAAATACCTGATAGCCGATTTGTGAATAGATTTCTTCCAGCGCAGCGTAGGTGTCGAAATCTTCGTCAGCATAGAGGTCTGCTTTATTAAAAACGATAATTGCCGGTATGTTGAATGGCTCCGTCATCATGAGGAACCGGTCAATAAAGCCAGGTTTAAGCTGTGGGTTGACGATAGTGGTAATGAGCATGGCCTGGTCAATATTGCTGGCCAGCATGTGCAATTCATGTTTTCGTCGGGGTGATTGCCTGAGTACATAATTTTCCCTGGGGAGGATTTCTTTGATGAGGGCGCTTTCCCCACTTTCTTCTGGCAGGATATTGACATGGTCGCCTACGGCGATGGGATTGGTAATTTTTTTGTCCTCTTGTCGGAATTTCCCGGCAATACGACATTCCCAAATCCTGCCATCCGCCATGCGCACCATATACCAGCTTCCGGTTGATTTAATGACTACACCCTGTTGTAATAATTTCATAGGCAGTTGCGGTTTAGGGCCTTTCTATACTTTTAGTCAATATTTTTAGTAAATCGGGGTTATCCTCGAAAGCATTACCGATCACGACCATATCTGCACCTGCGGAGAATTGCGCGCGCACCTGTTCAGGGGTGCGCAAACCACCGCCTACAATCAATGGAATATCAACAGATTGGCTGACAGCTTGGGTCATTGGGGGGGGTACGGGGCGATGTGCCCCACTGCCTGCGTCGAGGTAGAGGAGCCGCAGGCCAAGCATTTCCCCGGCCATTGCGGTACATGCGGCAATTTCCGGTTTGTCGGCAGGAATGGGCATGGTACTGCTGATATAAGAGGCCGAAGTCGTTTTACCACCATCAACCAGCACATATCCTGTAGGGATAATTTCTATGCCGGCTTTTTTGAGGTAAGGTGCTGCAACAACGTGCTGTCCAATCAGAAGTTCCGGATTTCTTCCGGAAATTAAAGACAAGAGCAGTAAGGCACGGGCATTATTGCTGATTTGAAGCGGGCTTCCGGGAAAAAGAACTACGGGTATTGTACTGTTCGTGTGGAGAAAATCGAGGCATTCTTCCAGGCGATCCTGAAAGAGCAGGCTTCCCCCCACGAAAAAGAAATCTACCTGTTCAGATGCGGAGGCCTCCAGCAATTGGGGTAGCCGCTCCATACGCGATTTATCCGGGTCAATGAGTACGGTAAAGAGCTTTTTTCCCTGGCTTTTTGCCGTAACAATCGTTTGATAAACGGAGTCAGGTTGCATGCTGCAGGAGATTATTGCCTTTATTTCGGCTAAAAAAAGTTAGCATCTATTCAGTTGGGTATTAGACTAAAGTAAGCGAGCAGAGCTATTGAGCGGGGTCCGGATATTGGGAAAAAGGAGGAATTTTTGAGCTTCGATAACCCCGGCGCAACAATTCTGATATATTCAGGCTAAAGATAAGCAAGACTTAATGCCGGGCGCTATTCTCTATGGTCCAAAATTATTTTTTGAGGAGTAGTTTTTTAATCCTGGGGGGAGGGGCTATTCGTCAAGTTCGTTGAGTTCACCGATTTGCTGCAGATAGCTGAAAGTGAGGGCAGCTTCGGCCTCGTCAACCACAGAGATGGCCACGCCAACATGGACCATGACAAAATCTCCTGTTTTTGCTTCAGGTACCATCGCCAGGTTCACTTCCTTGACTACGCCGCCGAACGACACCTTTCCGATACGGAAGGTATCATCGAGGTGTACGCCCATTCCGATGATTTTTCCAGGTATGGCAAGGCACATAATGACAGGGGTTTAGTGGTTTCGTTGAAGATGCAGCCATTTGTACCAGGCATCCATACCCTGGCCACTGATGGTGGAGATTTCGATAAATTCGATATAGGGGTTGACCTGTTGTGCATAGCTTTTTGCTTTTTCCAGGTCGAAAGGCACATAAGGCAGCAAGTCCACTTTATTGATGATACAGAGCTGTGCAGACTGGAACATATCCGGGTATTTAAGCGGTTTATCTTCCCCTTCCGGTACGCTGAAAATCACTACCCGGAGGCGTTCGCCGAGATCGAACAGGGCAGGGCATACGAGGTTGCCGATATTCTCGATGGCGATGACACTGTTTTCGCTGGGTTTGAGTTGGTGGAGTGCATGGTGGACCATAGCGGCATCCAGATGGCAGCCTTTACCGGTATTGATTTGAACGACGGGTACCTCTGTTGCTGCGATGCGTGCAGCGTCGTTGGCAGTTTGTTGGTCTCCTTCAATTACAAAGAAAGGAACCTGGCCTTTCAAATCGGTGAGGGTGCGTTCCAGAAGCGCAGTTTTACCTGCTCCTGGCGAGCTTACGAGGTTGAGGGCAAGGATATTTTTTGCTTCAAAAAAGCCCCGGTTGCGTTCAGCCTGGAGCCGATTTTTCTGAAGGATATCCAGTTCTACCTGCAGGATGGTCTTGGATGGTTTTTCCGTGGGGGCATAGGTGAGCAGGTTATGGTGATGCTGGTGGTCATGATTATGGCCGTGCGCATGATGATGGTGATGTGTCAATACCTTTCCGTCTGCACCGATATGGACATGTTCTTTGGTACCCATCAATTGGATTGTGACGCTGCCGTCTTCCTGGCTACATCCGCAAGTACTGCACATAGTGATATAATTTTAGTTGTTTGTGGAATTTTTATAAAGGCGGCTGATGAATACCTGTAAAGGATTCTACAAATCAGATCAACACCAGCGACCTGATCCGAAGTTCCTTGCCTTGGAGCAAGTCTGAAAAAACACTGCCACAAACGGTACATGGGGTAAACAATGTTGGGCAGGGAAATACTTCCCCGCATTCCAGGCATCTTGCTCTGCCTTCTACTTTTCGGATTTCCCTGCTGCTGTTTTCCAATACCGTATTGCGAACGGCTGCATCCCATGCAAAGTCCATTGCTTCCCATTCGATACCGGCAAGCTGTCCGATTTCCAATTCGATAGATTCGACTTTTTGGGCATGGTGGCTACGCACCTGCCCTTCGACGATATCCAGGATACTCATTACGATGGAAAGCTCGTGCATGATATCCTTAGTGTTTGACAGGCCGGCCTTTGGTTTTTGGTGTCCTGAGCAACAGGTAAAGGCTTGCGGCAAAAATCATGACAAGGGCTGGCCCGACGTGACCCGGGGAAAGCAGGAAATGCAGGGCGTCGTGGCCGTTGGAAGCCCCGTGGCCTGGGTGTGCCTGTAGTATAGCGGGCATCGCGAGTGTTAACAGGATGGCGATCAGACGCATACGTTTAAAGTTTTGATTTTTCTAAAAGTAGTTGTGCGGAGTTTTTATAAAGATGATAAAAAACATCTTCTTAGAGCATATATAGCATAAAAAATCTTTTTTAAAGGTTGTGTAAATTGGCCGTGCCAGTTGCCTTTAGTGGCAAAAGCGCCTTTTTAGACAACCCCAAATCATCCTGCTGGTAATTTGCGAGACAGGTGCGGGGTAAAAGGGAAGATTTTCTGCGCATGGCGAAAGGTTGTTGAGTAAAAAATTCAGGTACCTCAGCGGCCAGTAAGGATATCCCAGTCGTTCCAGATTTTTATTTTGGGTAGCGGGGCTTCCAATAAAATGACAGACCCGCTGACTGGATCCGGGAACACCAGGCGTTGTGCATGCAGGGCGATAGCTTCTGCTTCGGGTAACGCGGATGCGCCATAGCGGACATCCCCTGCAACCGGGCATCCTATTGCCCCAAGTTGTGCCCTGATTTGATGGTATTTTCCAGTAAGCAGGCGGATTTCCCAGAGTGCATTGTTGTTTTTTACCGTCAGGATGCGGTACTGTAATCGCGCCAGGGAGGCACCCGGGCATGGCGTTGCGACGACGAGCGCTTTTTTTTGTACGGTATCCCTTACCAGCAAATGCTCCAGCATTCCTTTTTTAAGATTGGGTGTCCCGATGCTCACAGCGAGGTAAGTTTTTCGTATTTTTGCACTGCGGAAAAGGGAATGCATTTCCTGGAGAACACTTTTCTTTTTGGCAAAAAGTACAATGCCGGAGGTTGGCCGATCCAGGCGATGGACAATCCCGACAAAAGGCTTTCGGGTCGTTGAAGAAAGATAAGTGAATACGAGGTCCTCCATGGTGTCTGTCGCACCAGGCTGGCACTCGACACTCAACCCGGGCGGCTTATTTACGGCAAGCCATCCTTGTGTCTCCCGGATTATCCAATCGTTGGATGCTGAACCCACTTTTCTGGTGTTTTTAATATGATGGTCATCTAATTCCTTTTTTCGGCGCACTTCCTGAAAGTGCTCAACAATACTTTTCATACAAAACTAAAATAAATCGGACGATGAGCGTGGATAACGACAACAAAACATCCCGGGAGGAGCAGATGCCCCAGGAACCTGCTGTAATTTGTGAAGTGCGCGAAAATGGTTCTTTACTGGTCATTGGCAATCTCGAGGTCAGAATGCCGGATGGCACCGTAATTGTGAAAGGCCCAAGGACTTCATTTTGTCGCTGCGGCGCATCTGCAAATAAACCATTTTGCGATGGGGCGCACCGTAACGTGGGTTTTGTCGGCTAAAATTATTTGAATGAAGCGGAGCTTTCGCGTTTTTATTCTGTTTGCTTTAGCTGGTGGGGTTGCTTTGTCCTTTACCCTGCCATCGCTTAAAAAGCCCTTTGTCGTGGCGTATGTTTTTGGCAGCAAACCCATAGATCCCACGCTTATTGATCCGGCCGATCTGACGCATATCAATTATGCGTTCGCAGAAATCGTCAACAATGAGGTAGTGCCATCGGAAGATAACCTGTTCGACGCGACGAACATTCCTGCGCTACAGACGCTAAAGCAGGCAAATCCAAATCTCAGGATCCTTATTTCGATTGGGGGATGGGGTGGGTCCGGAGGGTTTTCAGATGCTGCCCTTACTGCGGAGAGCCGTGCGGCGTTCACCAGTTCTGCACTCCGCTATATGCTGCGTTATGGATTCGACGGGATTGATATTGACTGGGAATATCCCGGGCAGACCGGGGCAGGGAATACACACCGTCCGGAGGATAAAGCGCATTTCACCCTCATGCTCAAAGATCTTCGTGAGGGACTTGATTCCCTGGCCCGTACCAATGGGCATCCGGGCTATCTGCTTACTATAGCTGCGGGTGCAGGCCAGCGCTTCCTGGACTTCACCGAAATGGACAAGGCACAGCATTATCTGGACTTCATCAACATCATGACCTACGATTTTACGGGAAGCTGGAGTAGAACCACAGGGCACCATACCAACCTGTATCGCAGCACGAGGGGGAGAGGATCCTCTATGGATGCTGCCGGGGCGGTCGAATTGCTGACCAGGGGCGGTGTGCCTCTGGAGAAGCTGGTGATTGGAGCTGCATTCTACGGGCGTGGGTGGAGGATGGAAAGTCAGGAGGCGAGGGGGCTGAACCAGGAAGGGCTTTCCTTTTACCATGATTTTGGGTATCATACTATTCGGGATAGCCTGATTGCTGGTGCCGGGTACAAAAGATATTGGGATAAAGCGGCAAAAGCCTCCTATCTGTTTCATCCGGACAGCCTGATTTTCATTACGTATGAGGATGGAAAGTCTATCCGGCACAAGATGCGGTACGTCCGCCGGAACAAACTGCAGGGAATAATGTTTTGGGAATATTTTGGCGATAGCGGCCAGGAGTTAGTGAAAAAAATCAATGGCAAATGAAGAATGCACACGAAATTGACTATGAAATTTTTGGGGAAGAGATGCAGTTTGTCGAGATTGAGCTTGACCCCTACGAGACAGTAATCGCGGAATCCGGCAGTTTCATGATGATGGAAGACGGGATCGAGATGACTACGATTTTTGGCGATGGTTCGCGCAATGAGGGGGGAGGTTTGTGGGACAAGGTGCTCTCGGCTGGCAAACGTCTGATTACCGGAGAAAGCCTGTTTATGACTGCTTTTTCCCATGGTGGCACGGGCAAGCGCAGGGTGTCTTTTGCCTCGCCTTATCCAGGTAAAATTATTCCCCTGGACCTTTCGGTGTACGAAAATAAGATTATTTGCCAGAAAGACGCCTTTCTTTGTGCGGCAAAGGGCGCTGCTGTTGGGATAGAGTTTTCCCAGAAGCTCGGCAGGGGTTTTTTTGGTGGTGAAGGGTTTATCATGCAGAAAGTAGAAGGAGATGGAATGGCTTTTCTGCATGCAGGGGGTACAATTATTGAAAGGCAACTGACTTTGGGTGAAAGCCTGCGGGTGGATACCGGTTGTTTGGTCGCCTTTACCCGGGATGTGGACTATGATATTGAGATGGTCCGCGGGGTAAAAAACATGTTTTTTGGTGGGGAAGGGCTATTCTTCGCACGTCTGCAAGGCCCTGGTACCGTTTGGATACAATCGCTGCCCTTCAGCCGACTGGCAGATCGTGTGTTGCGTGCTTCAAGTAATTATGGCAACAGAAAAGATGAGGGCAGCGTACTCGGTGGCCTCGGCAACCTGCTGGACGGGGATGGTTGGTAGTCGCTGCTGCCCCGTCACAGTAAACTAAAAGAATGTTTAAACTGAAGATTTAATGTCAACGCCCCGTACGGTTGCTTTCCATACATTAGGGTGTAAGCTCAATTATTCCGAGACTTCTGCGATTGGCCGTCAGTTTGAGAAGGCGGGATACCAGGAGGTGGGATTCGGGGACGGGGCGGGTATTTATATCATTAATACCTGTTCGGTGACGGATTTTGCCGACCGGAAATGTCGGAAGGTAGTGCGTCAGGCCCTGCGTCGCTCGCCGGATGCACTGATTGTTGTGGTAGGCTGTTATGCGCAGTTAAAACCCGAAGAAATTGCCGACATCCCTGGCGTAGATCTGGTACTGGGGGCTGCCGAAAAGTTCCGTATTCTGGATTTCATCGATGATTTGAGCAAGTCGCCGGGTAAGGGCCTGGTCGTTGCGGGCCATGTTAAGGCGGCCAATTCATTTTCTGAAGCATTTTCTTTTGGTGACCGTACGCGCTCTTTTTTAAAAGTGCAGGATGGCTGCGACTATAAGTGTACTTTCTGTACGATTCCTCAGGCACGTGGCGGCAGCAGAAGCGATACGATCGAAAATGTAGTGCGCAATGTTCGGGAAATTGCAGGGCTTGGCGTCAAAGAAATTGTGCTCACGGGGGTGAATATCGGGGATTTTGGCAATGGTACAGCGGTAATCGAAGGAACCCATCCAAAAAAAGAAGCGCTCTTTATTGACCTGATCCGCGATTTGGACACCGTTGGACCGATCAGCCGATATCGGATCTCTTCGATAGAGCCAAATTTATGTACAGATGAAATTATTGGGTTTGTAGCCCAATCAGCGCGCTTTGTGCCACATTTTCACATGCCTTTACAGTCGGGAAGCAATAAAATCCTGCGCATGATGCGTCGCCGTTACCTTCGGGAGCTTTATGCCGAAAGGGTAAAGCGCATTAAGGCCCTGATGCCACATGCATGTATCGGGGTAGATGTAATTGTTGGGTTTCCGGGCGAAACAACGGAAGATTTTCTGGAAACCTATCACTTTTTGAACGAACTGGATATCGCTTACCTCCACGTATTTACGTATTCGGAGCGTTCGAATACCCCGGCGGCGGAAATGGAGGGAGTGGTGCCGGTCGAGGAACGCCGCAGGCGTAACGACATGCTTACCATACTGAGCGTTAAAAAACGCAGGCATTTTTATTCCCATCATATTGGTTCGGTACGTGAAGTACTTTTCGAACACTCAAAGACACCAGGTATGATGACGGGGTTTACAGATAACTATATCAAGATTGAAACAGCTTTACAGCCGGAACTGATCAATACTATCTTGCCGGTACGGCTTCAGGGTTTTTGTGGGGAAGATATGCTGGAAGCTTCCCTTGAGACTTCTTCCAGTATTTTATAAATCCTATCTGCGGCATCGTCCCAGGAAAAATGCGACCGCTGTAACCGGCCTTTTTGGATTAAGGATGAACGCAATGCCGGATTTTCCCATAATTGCCACATTGCGTGTGCGATAGCCTCCTCGTCGAAAGGGTTGACCAGGAGGGCGGCATTACCAGCTACTTCCGGGATGGATGCGCTGTTGGAAGCGAGGATAGGGACCTCGCTGAACATAGCTTCGAGGACAGGAAGTCCAAAACCTTCGAAGAGGGGTACGTAGGTCAGGGCGAGGGCAGCACCTAATACCCCTGGGAGGGTTTCTTCCGGGAGGTATCCCAAAAAGCAAATGTCCTCTTGGAAAGGAGCGGATTTCCAGGCGCTGAAAATTTCGCTCGTCTGCCATGCCATACGGCCACCGATGAGTAATTTGACCTCTGTGCCGTAGAGTTGGCGAAAAAGATTATATGCAGCGATCAGCCGGGGAAGGTTTTTTCGGGGGTGCAAAGCGCCGAGATAAAAGAAATAAGGTTTTCCGGCTGCATATTTGTTCCGCAGATTTTGGATTTCAAGGGTATTCAATGGTTTAAATCCTTCCCGCCCACCATTGGGGACGACCACTATTTTTTCAGCAGGGAGCGCATATTGTTTTTCGATATCTTGTTTCACAAAATCAGAAACGGTAACGATTTTACTGGCCCGATGAAGGTACTGGGGGGTAAAATGCGTGTAAAAAGCACGAACGATCCTGGGTACTTGCCCTGGATAATGTCGGAATGCCAGGTCGTGTACAACCATGACGGTTGGGGTTTGACTTCGTAGGCTTAGGTACCCATCGGGCGAAAAGAACACGTCTGCTTTTATTGTTTTCAATATTACAGGGAGACGGCCTTCGAACCAGAGGTACCAAAGAACAGGATGTCTTGCAGGAGGGGATACCACGATTGGATGGACATTAGGGCCAAAAACAAAACGTGGGTCATAAGGGCGGTCAAAAAGGAAGAAGAACTCGTCCTGCGGGTGGGCTGCAGCCCAGCGTCTGCAAATTTCATAGGTGTACCATCCCAGGCCTTCCAATTTGCCCGGCAGTAAAAAGCGTGTATTGATAGCAATACGCATAGGCGGTTAATCATCAAGTGCTTCAATTTCCGGATCACTTAAGCTGAGCGGCAGGATTTCCTGTCTTGCCAAAGTACACCAGGGGCATGTTTTTGTTCCACATCCCCGGTAGAAGTCGTGGTTAATTATACGGGTATAAACTTCTGGGATCAACGTACGCATCATCTGGACATCTTCAGGTTGGAATGAAATCCTCTGTACTTTAAAATCCGCCCGGAGGTCTGGTTCCAGGTAAACTACTTCTCCAAAGGTGACAGATCGGGAAGATCGGTCGAGGGCTTCAAAAAGCAATTTGTAGAAAACCAGCTGACGCCAGTAAGTCCCGCCGAAAGGGTTGGATGGGGAGGGGCTGTAGGTACGGTCATCAGCATGACGCCCTGTTTTATAGTCCACCACGCCAATGCTGAGCGTGGGGTGGTATTCGATTTTGTCTATCGTGCCGGTCATCGGCACGCCATCTACTTCTACTTGTCTGACTGTGTATTCTACGCTCACTTCTTTATGCCAATGCCCGATATTTTGACGGTACAGTAATTCCAGTGCCCGTTTTCCCTGTTCCAGGTAGGAATGAAAAGCTGTAGGGGTCAGAACCCCCTTTTTTTTGAGCAGTGCTTCGGTGAAATATCCCAGGAAAGTTTGCAGCGGAGGGAATGCTTTATCTTTTGCACTGCGCATACTCAGGAAAAGCCGTTTCATTGCAAGGTGCATGGCCTGGCCATAGACAGCAGCATCGCCCGGCAATTGAGGGGCGTGGACGATATAGTTGAAATAGAATTCCAGTGGGCAGTTTAGGAAGCTGTTCAGTGCCGAGATACTGAGCCGGAAATTACGGAGCTGTGTATCCGCCAGAGATTTTTCTAAACCGGGTAAGTCAGGCGGAGTGGAATTTTGGATCAGGGAAATTTGAGCCTCTTGTACTTCTTTTGCAGGTACCGAAACACGTTGGAGGCTTCCGGGAAACTTGTCCAGGAGTTCATCAATAAAGCGTGCCGGGTAGAGTGGTTTGCCCTTTTCGTTTTGTCGGGCAAACGAGATGTAGAGGCCTTGCCCGGCACGGGTCATTGCCACATAAAACAGGCGTCTGCGCGCTTCCATTGCATCTTCTTCCGCGAACCAGGAGAGGGTTTCCGGAAGCTGAAAGCTGCCGGAGGGGTTGCGGCTAAGGGGTTCCCATCGTTCCTTTACGACATCTAAAATAAAAACATGGGCGAATTCCAGTCCTTTTGCACTATGTGCAGTCAATAGCTGTACTCCTTCGGCGAGCTGTGACTGCTGGAAAAATGGCAGGGGGATTCCATTGTCTTTCATGCGTTCGATGAGCTGGAAAAACCCTTCGAGGTTCATTCCATTGTATCGCTGGCATTCCTCATAGACAAAGGTCAGGAAATTAAACAAGCATTCGGTCTGCAGGGCGGGGCGATGGTTGTCGTTGATGGAGGCGGAGGTGATTCCTGTTTGGTTGATGAGTAGTTCCAGGAGAGCTGGGAGGGTAACATTAGCTGCTGAATTGATGAGGGATTCGAGGATTCTGGCTGCTTTTAGGATATTCTGCGGGCAGGACAATGCCAAATTTTGGATAAACGAAGGATCCTGAACTGCGATTCTCCAGGGCAGGGGGTTATTTTCTCTGATTTGGTTTATAGCGAAGCTGATTTTTGCGATATCCAGGGACGTATTATCCCAAAAGCGGAAATGGAGTATTTTAAAGAGCAAAGCTTCTCCGGAATGGGGCATTCTTGCTTCGTGGCGAATATAGTCCAGGATTTGGGTAATCTTTTCGATAACCGGCTCGTGGAGCAGGTCTATACTCCGTTTTGCCGTGTATGGGATATTTTTCTTTATCAACAGTTGATTGAGTAATTCGGCCTGTTTGTGCTGGGCATAGATGACTGCGATTTCGTTGGCCGGTCGTCCGGCACCGAGGAGGGATTCAATTTGCTGGACGACATGAACGGCTTCCTGAAGCCGGTTGGGGTATTCCCGGATTACCGGTTGGTCATGGGAATATCGTCGTTGGGGGTTGGCTGCGGTGAGGAATTTTTTTGCACCGGGGATGAAATTGAGTAATCGGATATGGTTTTTCTGGATGAGGGTATCTGCCCAGTCGAGGATATTCTGAGAGGAGCGGTAGTTTTCAGTGAGCGTCATGACTTCGAGATTTTCTGCGTATTGGTTGCGAAAATCGAGGAGATTTTTTAGCCGTGCGCCCTGAAATTCGTAGATGGACTGGTCGTCGTCCCCGACGATAAAGACATTGGGGTTTTGCCAGAAGCTGATGAGTTTAAGGAGGATTTCATTTTGTGCGCCATTGGTATCCTGGTATTCGTCCACGAGGAAATAGAGGTAACGTTCCTGATAATTGCGTAGTAAAAACGGATGGCGGTCGAAAGCCCTCAGCACCCATAGAACCATATCTTCGTAATCGTATCTTTTTGATGTGGTTTTTAGTGCTTCGTACACCGGGTATAAATCTGCAGCGGCGCAAAGCTGAGCCATGCGGAGTTGTGTCTCTTCTATTTTATGGATTTTCAAGTCCCCTTTTTGGAAAGGGCCATTTTTTCTTTGATAACGGAATTCGGGGCGGTCCGGAAGTTGTTTCAACCATTCCTGTACGGCATGTTTGATAAATTCAGGCGTCCAGTCTTCTGTGTTCATGCGTTGGAAGAGTAGTTGTAAGCCCTTTTCGTGGAAATAGGGATCCCGGGCTCCTCTGTAGAGTATATGGCCTGGGGATAATCCATCTATGGTTTTTCTGATTAGGTCAATGCGTTCCAGGTCGCTGAGGGGCTGGAGATCATTGCTGCCAAAGTACTCTGAATGGTCGCGGATTACCGCATTGCAGAATGCATGGAAAGTAAAAATATGGACGCGATGGGCAGCGGGTCCTATAAATAGCCTCAAGCGCTCGCGTATTGCGGCGATACCGGCGTCGGTGAAGGTCAGGCAGAGGATATTTTCCGGAAAGGTATCCGTTTCGAGCAGAATACGGCCTATTCTGGCGGCAAGGAGCTGTGTTTTTCCTGTACCCGGGCCTGCGACGACGAGCATTGGCCCGTCGAAGTGTCCGGCGGCACTTTGTTGAACGGAGTTGAGTTTTGCCAATTCCTGCAAAAAAAAATCGTTATAGGACTGTCGGTTGTACGTATTTTCCATAGGCGTGAATCGCGGGATATGGGCAAGTATTGAGCTTATTGTAACGCTACTCCCCGTCAAATCGCAGGTTGAAACGCTCTGCAAGGATTTTCACAGCGGGGTTTCTTTCGTACATATTCATCAGTTTTTCTTTATTGCCGAGGATTTTAGGAATTTTTACAGCAGAATGACCTTCGCTGCGTTTTATGGTGATGTTGAGGGTAAGGTCTTGTTTGCCAAAACGGTCGCGCAGGGCGGTCATGAGCGGACGTTCTTCTTTAAGGGCGTTTTCGATGAGGGCGGAAGTGACCTGTACCAGTACCTGTTCCCCTTGGAGGAGGGGGTGGAGGCCATGGAGTAAATTCCGGGTGGTTTCCTGGGCGATGTTTTCTATATAAGTATCCCATAGCATAGTTAGGTTTTCCTGGGACAAGGGGAGCAAATCTGCTGTTTTTTTTGTGTTGGAGTCCAGGTCGTGGCTATATATTTGGTCAAGGCGCGGTGTTGCGCTGAGATGGGCCGAAGCTCCCCACACCTGTTGGTCCGATCCAATTGTCGGGTTGGAGGGGGCAGGAGGTTCAGATGCGGGTTGTTCGGCTTTAGAACCGTTTATTTCTTTTTTTTGTGGTGCCGGGATATCCGGGTAGTGGTTTTCATCTGAAGGTACTGGTGCAACCAGCGGTGTTGGCGGGTCATTCAGGGCTGGGTTGGGTTCAGGCTTTTTTTTTTCTTCCGATGCCGGTGCGAAAGGAGTTGTTTCGACTACCCGCAGGATATAGACAAGTTTGATGAGGCAGAGTTCTGTATGGAGCCGTTTATTGCGGGCCAGTTTGTAGTTGACATCGCACTCGTTGATGAGGTTGAGCGCTGTCAGCAAGAGGGATGCTGGCGTCAGAATGGCCTGGCGTGCATAGCGTTCGCGCAGGCTTTGGCCGACTTCGAGTAGGCTAAGGGTTTCAGGATCTTTGCAAACCAGGAGATTGCGCAAGTGTTCTGCGAATCCGTTGAGGAAGAGATCGGGTTCGAAACCTTTGCGCAGGATATCATCGAAAGTAAGGAGGACGGAAGACAGGTCTTCTATGAGCAGGTAGTCTGTAATTTTGAAGAAATAGTCATAGTCCAGGACGTTGAGGTTCTGAATGACGTGGTCGTAGTCAATCCGCTTTCCGGCAGAAGTTGCCATGCGGTCGAAAATGGAGAGGGCATCGCGCAGTGCGCCATCGGCTTTTTGTGCGATGATATGGAGCGCTTCGGGGTCTGCCTGGATGGATTCGCGTTGACAAATCTGTTCCAGATGTGCGGCGATTTCGGGGACCTGGATACGTTTGAAATCAAAGATCTGGCATCTCGAAAGAATGGTAGGGATAATTTTATGTTTTTCCGTTGTGGCGAGGATAAAAATCGCATAAGGGGGGGGCTCTTCAAGGGTTTTGAGGAAAGCATTGAATGCCTGTGCGGAAAGCATGTGTACCTCATCAATAATAAAGACTTTGTATTTGCCTTGTTGAGGTTGGAAGCGCACCTGATCAATCAGGCTCCGGATGTTCTCAACGCTATTGTTTGAGGCGGCATCGAGTTCTATGATATTGAAAGAGGCATTTTCGTTAAATGCTTTGCAGGATGGACAGGTATTACAGGCCTCGAAATCCTCGCTGACCTGCGTACAATTGATTACTTTGGCGAGAATACGTGCACAGGTTGTTTTACCGACGCCCCGGGGTCCGCAAAACAGAAAGGCGTGTGCCAGTTGTCCATTGCGCAGGGCGTTTTTCAAAGTCTGCGTAATATGTTCCTGCCCGACGACATCTTCGAATCGGGCGGGACGGTATTTTCTTGCAGAAACAACAAATTGGCTCACGCTGTGGTTTGATTTTTTCAAAGGTACGACGATTCATCCATCCATTTTTGAAAAAAATGGAAGCGTTGCGAAGGTAAGGTTTTACGCGTTGTGGAAAGGCTTTTTTTATGGGGCGCAGTATATCGCCTTTATTGCGACGGGATCAGATTGGGCTAAAAACGGCTTTTTCTGCCCACAAGATGCTTTTTTCGGTCACACAGCCCGGCTATTTTCCCTCAAAAGCTTTTGTGTGAACGAAAAATAGCGCAATTTTCCCACCACGCTGACCTGTTGAAACTGGTCTAATGGGAAAAAGCGGTACATTGTTCCCATTGGCGGCCCGTCACGACAAGGCTTTTTTGAGTACGGGGCCCCTTAGTAGCGGGGTAAATCGTGCGGTTGTTGGTTATTTTGAAAAACGTCATTAAACATTAGCTGAATATGCGAATCGCCCTTGCACAGGTAAATATTCACGTAGGTAATTTCACTGCCAATGTTGAAAAAATGTTGCGGTATATTTCGGGCGCCAGGGAAATGGGTGCTGATGTGATATGTTTCCCCGAACTGAGCACCTGCGGATATCCACCGAGGGACTTTCTGGGCTTTGACGATTTTGTTCGGGAAGCCGAAAGCAGTGTTTTGGCACTGGCAAAAGCTGCACAGGGTATTGCGGTGGTTGTTGGCTCCGTAACGCGCAACCCCAGGGCCGAAGGTAAAGACCTTTTTAATTCCGCATACTTTCTGGCCGATGGTACGGTCCGGCAGATACAGCACAAGGCGCTTTTACCGACGTACGATGTCTTTGACGAGTACCGCTATTTTGAGCCGGCCACGGATTTCCGGGTGATTGAATATCGGGGCAAGCGTATTGCGCTGACGATTTGCGAAGATATCTGGAATGTGGGCAACGAGAATCCCCTTTACACGGTATGTCCGATGGATGTTTTGCAGGCGCAGGCCCCGGATTTCATGATTAATATTTCAGCTTCCCCATTTGCTTATGATCATGGCGAGGAGCGCATTCATGTGATCCGTGCAAATGTCGAACGATACAATGTCCCGGTATTTTATGTCAACCATATCGGGGCGCAGACCGAGCTTATATTTGAGGGAGGGTCCATCGTAATGTCGCCCGACGGGATGGTTTTTGATGAGATGCCTTATTTTGAGGAATGCCTGCGGGTATATGATCTGGACGAGGTGATGAAGGGGGGGTGCGACGCGACACTTCCAAAGGAAAAAAATCGGCTCATTCACGATGCGCTGATTCTTGGATTGCGGGATTATTTTGCCAAAACAGGGCTTAGGCGCGCTATTCTGGGGCTTTCCGGGGGTATTGACTCTGCCCTCACGCTAGTGCTTACAGCAAGGGCGATAGGCCCAGACAATGTCCGGGTCTTGCTCATGCCTTCCCGGTTTTCCTCTGATCATTCGGTCAGCGATGCCCGTCAGCTTGCCGAGAACCTCGGCGTACAGTACGATATCATCCCGATCCAATCCGTTTTTTCAGCGTATGAGCAGCTGCTCGCGCCGTTTTTTACCGGTAGGTCTTTTGACCTCACCGAGGAAAACCTCCAGGCCAGGATCAGGGGGATGCTGCTGATGGCTTTTTCCAACAAATTTGGCAATATCCTGCTCAATACCAGCAACAAGAGCGAGATTGCGGTAGGTTATGGCACGCTGTACGGAGATATGTGCGGGGGGCTTTGTGTGATAGGGGATGTATATAAAACCGAAGTATATGCCCTTTGCCGTTTCATCAACCGGGAAGGGGAAGTTATCCCTGAAAATATATTGCTCAAGGCCCCTTCAGCCGAGTTGCGGCCGGATCAAAAGGACAGCGACAGCCTGCCCGATTACGATATTCTGGATCAAGTCCTTTTTCAATATATCGAGATGCAACAAGGCCCGGAAGCAATTATTGCACAAGGTTATGATGAGACACTTGTACGCCGGGTACTGCGGCTTGTAAATATCAATGAATTCAAACGGCATCAGACTGCACCGATCCTGAGGGTTTCGCGAAAGGCCTTCGGTATGGGGCGCAGGATGCCGATTGAAGGGAAATATCTGAGTACGTGATTTCGTCTGGAGCTTAAAGGCCATTAACAAGACTTTTGGCAAAAAGCCTAATGATTTTTTTCTGATATTTGCCGCCAAAATAAAATAAAGCTATGGCCGGAGAAAAGATTATCTTTTCCATGGAGGGCGTGAACAAAATTTACCCCCCCAATAAGCAGGTGTTAAAAAACATCTGGCTTTCCTTTTTTTATGGTGCAAAAATCGGCGTTCTGGGCCTCAACGGCTCCGGAAAATCTACTCTGCTGAAAATTATTGCCGGGTTAGACCAGAATTACCAGGGCCGCATCACTTTCGATGGCAGTTATAAAATCGGTTATCTTGAGCAGGAACCCCTGCTCGACGATACCAAGACGGTACGGCAGATTGTCGAAGAAGGAGTACAGCATATTGTGGATATGCTCCGGGAATACGAGGAAATCAACCTCAGGCTCGCCGAGCCGATGGACGATGACGAAATGATGCGCATCATCGGGCGCCAGGGTGAGCTTATGGAACAACTCGACCATGCCAATGCCTGGGAGCTCGACCACAAGCTCGAGACAGCGATGGAGGCTTTGCGCTGTCCGGAAGAGCAAACGCTCATCCAGGTCCTCTCCGGCGGTGAACGCCGCCGGGTGGCATTGTGCCGCCTCCTTCTGAGCAATCCCGATATCCTGCTCCTCGACGAACCCACCAACCACCTCGATGCAGAATCGGTTGACTGGTTAGAACAATACCTCAAAAATTTCCCCGGTACGGTTATTGCCGTGACCCACGACCGCTATTTCCTCGACAACGTTGCCGGCTGGATTCTTGAACTCGACCGGGGAGAGGGTATCCCCTGGCATGGAAATTACTCTTCCTGGTTAGAACAAAAGGCGAAACGCCTGGAGCAAGAAGAAAAGTCCGAGAGTAAACGGCGAAAGACCCTGGAGCGGGAACTGGAATGGATTAAAATGGCACCTAAAGCCCGGCAGGCAAAGGGTAAAGCCAGGTTAAATGCCTATGATAAGCTGGCGCAGGAGGAAACAAAAGAAAAAGAAGCCCGTCTTGAGCTTTTCATCCCGAACGGCCCCCGTCTTGGCGATAAGGTGGTGGATTTGAACGGCGTGGGTAAGGCTTTCGGCGACAGGATCTTATTTGAAAATCTCAATATCGCCATTCCTAAAAATGCAATTGTAGGTATTATTGGCCCCAACGGTGTTGGGAAAAGTACCTTGTTCAGGATTATCATGGGGCAGGAAACACCGGATACCGGCGAGGTAATCATTGGGGATACCGTCAAGCTTTCCTATGTGGACCAAAGCCATGCAGAGCTGCAGAATGGCGAAAAAACAGTTTTTGATGTCGTATCCGGTGGCCAGGATCTGATTACCGTAGGCAAGGCAACGGTAAATGCCCGTGCTTATCTTAGCCGATTTAACTTCAGCGGTCCTGATCAGCAAAAAAAAGTGGGGGTTCTCTCCGGCGGCGAACGCAACCGTATCCACCTTGCCATGACACTGCGCGAGGGAGGCAACGTGCTCCTTCTTGACGAGCCGACCAACGATATTGATATCAATACCCTTCGTGCGCTTGAAGATGCCCTGGAAGATTTTGCGGGCTGCATCCTCGTCATCTCGCACGACCGCTGGTTTATTGATCGGCTCGCCACACATATTATCGCTTTCGAAGACGATGCGCAGGTCGTTTTCTTCGAAGGGAATTACTCTGATTATGAAAAAGCCAAAAAAGAGCGTTTGGGCGATATTACGCCCCATCGGCCCCGGTTCAAAAATGTCATAAACCGCTAAGCGGGATTTAGCGGCAGGGGGTACCAAATTCGGTGGAGACAGGTGGGGGCTTGGAATCTACTTCTTCCATTTGATATTGCAGCCGCCGCTGGGATATTGGGTTTCGCTCACCGGCTTTCCCGTCAGGACGGCATCAATCGCTTTGCGGAGGTCGGTACCTGTGAGGGGTATCTGGTTTCCCGGGCGCGAATCGTCCAGCCTTCCCCGATATGCCAGGGCAAGGTTGTTGTCGAAGAGGTAGAAATCCGGCGTGCAGGCTGCATCGTAATTTTTGGCTACCTCCTGGTTTTCATCGTAGAGATATGGAAAGGTGTACCCTGCCTCCGCGGCGGTCACCTTCATTTTGTCGGGGGCATCTGCGGGATAATGCTGTGCATCATTTGAGCTTATGCCGACGAAACCCACGCCCTTTGGCTGATAATCCTTCGCAAGGCGTACAATTTCAGGGTTGACATGGATTACGTAGGGACAATGATTGCAGAGGAACATGACGAGGGTCGCTTTTTCTCCCCGAATATCTTCAAGGCGCATAATTTTTCCGGAGATGGTGTCCGGGAGTTCAAAATCCGGGGCCTGGGTGCCCAGGGGGATCATGTTGGAAGGTGTAAAAGCCATAAATTATGGTGTATTTATTTTGAGCAATCCTGGTTAATGCCAAGTACATACCTGCCCACAACATCTATTTTAGGGGCGGTATTTGAGCCTGCGAAGCCCTGGATCATTTCATTTTTGAGTTTTTCACTGGCCAGCCTGGCCATTTGTTGGGCAATGGGCATATAGGACCAGTGCCAGTGTTCCTCGTTATAGCCATAAGGCCTTTCTTTTCCTTTGGGCGAGTAGGGTTGACAAAATCCAAATTTAGGGCCGTTTTGGGTAAGCCAGTCGTGGATTTTTTTTCCCTGGCCATTGCGAAACCAGGCTGGGTTAAGATCGTTCAGGTCAATATCCGTACCCCAGTGGTGACGTGATGAGCCGGGCATGGCGCTGTATTCCAGGATTTTCAATGCCCTGTCAATAGGGTCGGGATAAGCTGTTGCGGCATTTTTGCCATTTTCGATTGTCCTTGCCCCGGTCCATTTGGCTTCCCATATACCTTTCTGGGCTTCGAAGTTCCTGGTTGCGGAAATGATGCGCAGTTGGATGCTGTCCTTAGCTGCTGCTGCGTGCATTTTCTTAAAAGCCTCATAGGTTTCTTTGCGTAAGTACATACCTGTGCGACTGGCATATCGTGCTTCGATGACGACAAAATCCGGATGTTGGGTTGGATCAAACTTTCCCATGAGTTCTTCGATCGAATACCGGTGAGGGCTATTTTCGGGAATAGCTGGGGCGGTACCGCGCGGAGTTCCATCCTGTAGGAGCATGGTCCATGGAAAGGATAGGGAACAAAGGATGGCCAAGATTTTTATGTTCATTGAAAATCAATTTTTACTACCGTAAACTGCCGGGGGCAAAGAAATTGTATTTACACAATCCGTATGGGATTGTTGCGGGCGAAAAATAGCGATTTTCCTGTCGCGCCACCCCGTCATAACAAGGCTAATATTCAAAATTCATTTGTTCGCAGGGGTATCCGAAGAAAAACTTTTCTTTGATCAATCTTGCTGTTTGTGGGGGTACCATAGGCGTCCAGTCGGTTCGGCCTGCACGGATCAGGGAAAGGACTTGTTTGGAAAAAATATGGAGAATATTTTTGTCAAAATATTCGATATCAATAATTTGTCTGTTTTTCTGGAGGTGTTGTACCAGGAATTTAGCCCCTTCGGGTATCGGCATATTTTTGGCGGTCATAAGTTCGCCACTGCCTTCGAGGAGGGCGGGATATACGAATATCTTCAGGTTTTTGGAAAAAAGTACGCCAAATGCCGCCAGGAGGTGTCCCTGCTGATTGTTTTCGAAAGTATGGGTGATGTACTCCAGTAAAGTCTGGACACCTAAAACGAGGGCGATGGTATCGGTGCGGAACGTTGAGAAATATGCGGAGACCTGCTGGTGGGTGTTAAAATTAGAAATCATAACTGTTTGGCCCAGGGCATTGAGCAGTTCGGCACGGTCGAGGAAATCCCGTTCGTCAATGGGGCCGTTTTTCTGGAGGTTGTCGAGGGTGATTTCGGTAAGGACTGTACAGCGTTTGGGGTCGGCTTCCGGTTCTTGCAGGAACTGGCGCTGGGCAGATTGGATCATATCCAGGTTGACGAGGGTTGGGGGTCGGAAGGATCCGCGGACGATGAGGAGTTGTTTTTTGTACAGGAATTCGGATGGGTGTATATTTTGACCATTTGGGCCAAACATTGCGACGTTTGAGAGCTGATTTTTGACTAAATAGAGGCTCAGGATGCGGTTGTCCACCTGTAAGAAATCCGGACCGGTGAGGCGGACCATGTCTATCTGCACTCTTCCCTGCAGGCCATCGAGCAGGGATTGCAAGAGGGTTTCAGGGTCTTTAGCGTAACGGAAGCAGGCATAAATCAAGTTAACGCCGAGGATGCCGATGGCTTGCTGCTGAAGCTGGTTATCGTTATCGAGCATCTGTGCGTGGATGACAAGGTCATTTGGTCTTCCGCCCGGCTGGAGTTGAAAGCGGATTCCCAGCCAGCCATTGCCTTTGATTGTGCGTTGGAAATTGATAGCGGCTACGGTATCGGCGAAGACGAAGAAATTGCATGCCGGCCTTTCGTTTCGGAGCCTTTTGTCCATCAGGTCAAATTCATGGCCCAGCATTTTATAGATGCGGCTTTCGCAGACGTATCGGCCACTGGGTTCGGGACCATAGATTTCGTCGGAGTACGTTTTATCGTAAGCCGACATCGTTTTTGCGATTGTCCCGGCAGCAGCACCCACCTGAAAAAAGTACCGGGCCACTTCCTGGCCGGCGCCGATTTCGGCGAAAGTGCCGTAGATGGTGGGATCGAGGTTGATTTCGAGGGCTTTTTGTTCGGTTTCGAGTAATTGGCGCATAATCCAGGAATAAACGTTTTCGGATATTTGAACGTTTTTCCCTGGTAAGATGTTGAAAACCCGTTTCTGCAATTGGTTTTGCTTAAATTTGCCGGATATTTTTCAGGGTAGTTCAAAATACTATTTTAAGGCGCAAGCCGCCAGGTGACCTGGTATTGTGTGCAAAGGTACTTTTGCCGCTGAAGGCAGTAACTACTTCCAAATAATATTTTAAATAAAAACAGGGTTTGCTCGAAACTTTGTTTCGCTACGGGAGGCAAAGAAATTTTTTTACATGACCTTATCAAGTCTAATACAGTTAAAGATATATGTTTCCGGAGTATGATGTAATTGTGGTAGGGGCTGGGCATGCCGGATGTGAAGCGGCGGCGGGTGCGGCCAATTTGGGTTCAAAGGTTTTACTGGTGACCATGAACATGCAGACGATTGCGCAGATGTCGTGCAACCCTGCGATGGGTGGGGTTGCGAAAGGACAGATCGTCAGGGAGATTGACGCTTTGGGGGGCTATTCCGGTATTGTGACAGACCATACGATGGTACAGTTTCGGATGTTGAATCAGTCGAAAGGCCCTGCCATGTGGAGCCCGCGGGCACAGAGCGACCGGATGTTGTTTGCGCGGAAGTGGCGGAATATGCTTGAGGCCCATCCCAACATTGATTTTTGGCAGGAAATGGCTTCGGGGCTTTTGGTGAAAGGAGGCCGTGTTTGTGGTATCCGCACGGGTATGGGGCTGGAAATACCGGGTAAAGCGGTAGTCCTGACCAATGGGACGTTCCTCAACGGGGTTATCCATATTGGAGAGAAACAATTTGGCGGCGGCAGGGCAGGAGAAAGTGCGGCACGGGGTATTACGGAGCAGTTGATCGAATTGGGCTTTGAGGCGGGCCGGATGAAAACGGGTACCCCACCTCGTGTGGACGGCCGTACGATTCGCTATGATTTGATGGAAGAGCAGCCTGGGGACGAGGTGCCGGGAAAATTTTCCTATACCGAGACGCCCCGGCCGATGCGGCAGTTGCCTTGCCATATCACCTACACCAGTCCGGAAGTACACGCAATGCTGCGGACTGGGTTTGACCGCTCCCCCATGTTTAATGGGAGAATACAAGGATTGGGACCGCGCTATTGCCCGTCAATTGAAGACAAGATTGACCGCTTCGCCGATCGTGAACGGCATCAGTTGTTCGTAGAGCCGGAGGGGTGGGATACCTGTGAGGTATATATCAATGGCTTTTCTTCTTCTTTGCCGGAGGATGTGCAGTATAAGGCATTGCGCCGGATCCGTGGGTTTGAGGAGGTGAAAATGTTCCGGCCGGGCTATGCTATCGAATATGACTATTTTCCGCCTACGCAGCTCGGACTGGGCCTGGAAACCCATCTGGTCAAAAACCTCTTTTTTGCAGGTCAGATTAATGGCACTACCGGGTATGAAGAGGCAGCATGCCAGGGACTGATGGCTGGTATCAACGCCCATCTGGCCGTAATAGAGGAAGAACCCTTTATTCTGAAGCGTTCTGAAGCTTATATCGGGGTTTTGATTGATGACCTTATCAATAAAGGCACGGAAGAGCCTTACAGGATGTTTACTTCGCGTGCAGAATATCGTATTTTGCTGCGTCAGGACAATTCTGACCTGCGTCTTAGCCCACGCGCCGAAAAATTAGGTGTGATGGGCATGGAGGGCCGTATGGAACGGGTGCGGCGAAAGGAATATGCTGCGAAAGAGATTACTGATTTTCTGGAGGGTTTCAGTATTGCGCCAGACCAGGTAAATGGGTTTCTGGAAAGCGAGGGAAGCACTCCGATCCGGCAAAAAGTCAAACTCGACACTATCTTGCTGCGTCCGAATATCAGCCTGGCACAGCTCCGTACGGTTATTTCCGGGCTCGATACTTTTTTGACGAGCTTTGACCCCGAGTTTGTCGAACTTGCGGAGATTAATATGAAGTATGCGGGTTATATCCGCAAGGAACAGGAAATGGTCGAAAAAATGAGCCGTCTGGAGGAAGTCCGCCTCTGGGAGGATTTCGACTACCGGGCTATCGGGGCGCTTTCCAAGGAAGCGCGGGAGAAGTTGTCCGTTATGCGTCCGCGTACGATCGGGCAGGCCAGCCGGATCAGCGGGGTATCGCCTGCAGATATCAGCGTACTGCTCGTACACATGGGTAGATGAACACTCACAATATTGTATTACTCAAAAATCTGGATTTATGCTATACACTATACTTAAACATGCACACTCTGGTTTTCGCTGGATGGTATTGCTGCTATTGCTGGCTGCTGTAGCGAATGCGATTATGAAATGGCGAAATGGAGCGTCTGTGAGCCAATCTGACCGCAGGCTCAACCTTTTTGCCCTTGTCTTTTCCCACCTTCAGTTTTTGATAGGGATAGTGTTGTATTTCATCAGTGAGCGGGTAGTGTTTTCCCCGGAGTCTATGAAGGTCGCGGTCAACCGGTTTTTTCTGGTCGAGCATCCATCGCTGATGATTTTTGCGGTCTTACTCATTACGATTGGATACAGCAGGGCTAAGCGCGCCACTTCCGACGCGATGGCCTTCCGCAGGACTTTCTGGTTTTATCTGGTGGGTTTAGTGCTGATATTACTGGGTATCCCCTGGCCGATGCAGGGCTATGGCACCGGATGGTTTTGATTTACGAAAGTGGTTTTTTGATGGTAAAGATTTTGTAATAGCTCAAATAACTAAAAAAAATAATGCCATTTGATTCAATGGCATTATTTTTTTTGTATTTTAGCGGCAGCTATGGGAGATATTTATTTACGGTTTCATGCCTTTTTTGTAAGGTAGTTATTCCACGTTCCGGTACGGCCTTTGCACAAAGGTCAATCCAATCTACCGGAATAAGATTCACAATAACTATTTAGTGGTGCGGGTGCGGTAAGGACGAAGGATTGCTATCCGGTCGGGCTGACTGGGTTGTTGCAATTTTTTCTGTGGGGCAAAAGGGTACGCACGACTTTCAGCGGCTTGAATTTTTTCATATATAAACATATACTCTCATGGTGATGCATAGTCAAAATGCAGGCGCATGGAGTTTATGCTGGGTTTTAATCGCAATAATAGCCAGTATCAACACATCTTCAGCCGCTTATTCCGGCAATAGCCTGTCTGTCCGGCAGCATATTGCCTTTTCTGTACATTCATTTGATTTGATTGCCCCCAGTCTGGGCAGCACCCAGGCCAACGTTTACGTAAAGCGTTATCTTGGGGAAGCACGCCCGGAGACCGAGCTAATCCTGGGGCGTGCAGAGGTCTTTTTTCCGGAGATTGAAGCCATACTGGAGGAGGGTGGGCTCCCGAACGCGCTCAAATACGTTCCTATGGTGGAGTCCACTTTGCTGCCGGGAGTTGTTTCCCGTGCGGGAGCTGCAGGTCTCTGGCAGATTATGCCTTCTACTGCCCGGTATCTTGGGCTTCGGGTGGAAGGTCAGGTGGATGAGCGTTTTGACCCCCATCTTTCCGGCCGTGCGGCAATAAAAATGCTGCAGGAGCTATATGCGGAATTCGGGGATTGGTTTCTGGCTTTGGCGGCGTATAACTGCGGACCTGGCAGGATGCGCAAGGCAATAACAAGAGCAGGGAGTAAAAATTACGAGCAGCTCAGCGTCTTTTTACCTAAGCAAACCCGTTGCTATATTTCCAAATACCTTGCCATTGCGCATGTTGCGCATCATTGGCAGCAGTATGGGTTAGAGCCTAAAAAGGACCCTCGTTTTTTTGAGGCCTATAATGCGGCACCACAAGAAAGCATATCCGTGAACATTGACGAGATACAGGGAAAGAAAGGTTGTGGCCTGGGTGAATTTCAGGAGCTGGCCCCCGATGGCGAAGGAGCGCCTGTTGCCGCGTCAGACCGTGGAACAGGGGGTATGCAACCCGTTCAACAATCAGCAGAAGAAGGAGGTGTTGCTGCAATCGAAGCAAGGGTCTGGCCGCTTTCTGGAAAACCAGCGGCGTTGAGCGAAAGGGCTTTCGGGCTTCGCGGGTTGTTTCGGAAGTATTTGTTATTGAGAAGAGAGATTGGGCAATTTTCCCTTGCGGAGCTCCAGCATGCTCTGCAGCACGAAGGGGCAATGGCCGTTCTGGATAACTTCATCGAAAAATATTTTCTGACCAGGCCGGTAAATAATGCATAGTTATCCCGGAGGAGTTGAGTTAATCTTTTCCGATTGTTTTCATAAGGGATTTCGGGAGCTCTTCTGCTGCCGGGAAGGCTACAATTTCTATCCTTCGGTTCTTTGCTTGTCCCTGTTGGGTTTCATTGGACATCAGCGGGGCGAACTGTCCTTTTCCGGCAGCGGTAAGCCGGCCTGAGTCTATTTCAAAGTCACGGATAAACGCCCTTGAAATTTCTGCTGCCCGCAGCACGGTATAATCCCATTCGTCGGATACTACTTTTCGGGGTACAGGCTGATTATCGTGGTGGCCAATGACCCATATAAAATACTGGGGGTAAACGGCAAGTACCCTGGCAACACTGCCGAGGATTTTTTTGCCCTGCAGTTCCACCTTATTCGTGATGCCTGGCTTAAAGAGCGCCTGTTCATCCAGGACTATCCTTAGCTGTTGGTCTTCCAGGATTAGCGAGTAAGTATTTTGCGGATACTGCTGTAAGGAATCTTTCAGGGATTGCAGGAGCCGTTCCAGTCCGGCGTTTCGGTTTGCTAAAATAGAATCAAGCGTAAGGATCAGCAGTTGCTGGGCGTTCATCAGGGAGTCTTTAATTTGGATCGCTGTACTCAGCCCGGCCTGAAGTTTAGTTGCCTGCGAACTGTTATTTTGCAACTCGGCTTTTAGCGTTTCTATTTTTGCCTGAAGCTGGCCCTGCATTACTGCCAGGGCATTATTTTCCCCTTTTTTTTCAGCGAGTTGCAGTTCGAGGGCCTGGATTTGCTTTTGAGCGGCCATCAGCTCGTCGCGGACGAGGGATATGCGGGTTTCGTAGGCTGCTGAAGTTTCGAGCAGTTTTTTTTTGCTGATACAGGCAGTAGAGGCCATGCACAGGAAAAGCAGCAAGGGCAGTATTTGTCGGTTCATAGCCCTATATTATTGCAGTCGGAAGCTAGCGGCACCCAGAAGGCCGATATCTGTGAATACGGAGACGCGGTAGAACCCTGGCCGTAAGCGGTCCTCGAGGTCGTGGGTAAAAGAAAGGCGCTGGCTTGCGGTAATATTCACATCCCTGGCTCTTGCGGCAATCAGCTCCACGACCTGCCCATTGACGACTGACTTAACGGGGATCCCGTTACCGGAAATTGGTACGCCCTGCTCATTGGTAATCACAAGGTAAAGCGGTCGGATTCCCCGGTATTTGTCGGGGATATTGGCCAGGTCGAAGGTCACGAGAATACGCCTGGCTTTGGAGGATTTAGCGGTAGCGACGGGTCTGCGTTGTTCTACTTCGACTTGAAAAGCGGTAGCCTGGAAGCTGGGCACGGTCATGCGCAGGAGTTCGTCCTGAATGGTTTGGTTAAGTTTGGCGAGTGCCGCTTTTTCGTCCTGAGCGATGGAGAGGTCGCGCTCCAGGTCTCCGGTACGTACCCTGAGGGAATCGTTTTCTGCCTGAAGTTGTCCGATGACGTTTTCCAATTCGGCCTTAGAGGTTAGGAGGACCTGGATTTCGGCGCGCAGGCTGTTGATTTGTGTGTTGGCATTGTTTTTGGCCCGGTTCGAAGCCTGGACGATTTTTTGTGCCCATTTAGCTTCGGAGGCTTCAAAAGATTCTTTTAGCGACCGATTCTCTGCGGAGAGGTCGAGATAGGCTTTTTGTAAGCTATCTACCTCCCAGGCCAGTTCTTCTTTAAGCCGGTTTACCCCGTCGAGTTCATTTTCTGCACGTTCCTTTTCCGTGCGTATATTCTTTACAGCGATGGTTTGCCTGATTCCTATGAAGCTTGCACCTAACAGGGCGAGCAGGAGGATAATGAGCAGTATTGGAGATTGTTCTCTTTTTTTCATGGTATTATATTGAAATCTTTTTGGGCAATCTTCACAACATCAATTATTTAAAAAAAGTGGCCGGGCTGTAAAAATAAAAAAAGATCGGAATTATTTTGTCGGGGATATAGATTATGATGTCTGGAGAACAGGAATACAGGAATATTGCATCAAGGGTTACATATTTCTTCTATACTGGCCGCCCACATTATAGAGGGCATGGGTGACCTGTCCGAGGGAGCAGTGTTTTGAGGTTTCCATGAGGGCTTCGAAGAGGTTTCCATTCTCCACTGCGGTCCTTTGAAGTTGGTCGAGCATAGCGGGTGCCCGATCTGCTTCGGCAGTTTTTAGCTGTTGAAGGGATGATATCTGGCCTTGTTTTTCTTCCAGGGTTGCACGGATGACCTCCTGGGGGAGTATAGTTGGGGAGCCTTCTTTACTGAGGAAGGTATTGACCCCGATGATCGGATATTCCCCGCTGTGTTTCAGGGATTCATAATAGAGGCTTTCTTCCTGGATTTTTGTACGCTGGTACATTGTTTCCATGGCGCCGAGCACGCCCCCGCGTTCGGAGAGGCGTTCGAATTCCAGGAGTACGGCTTCTTCTACCAGGTCGGTAAGGGTTTCGATGATAAAAGCGCCCTGCAGGGGGTTTTCATTTTTGGCCATTCCAAGTTCCCGGTTGATGATGAGCTGTATGGCCATGGCCCTGCGTACACTTTCTTCTGTGGGGGTAGTGATTGCTTCATCGTAGGCATTGGTGTGGAGGGAGTTACAGTTGTCGTAGATGGCGTAGAGGGCCTGTAGTGTAGTGCGGATATCGTTAAAATCAATTTCCTGGGCATGGAGGGATCTGCCGGAGGTTTGGATATGGTATTTGAGTTTTTGGGAGCGTTCGTTGCCACCATATTTGTATTTGATTGCTTTCGCCCAGATGCGCCGTGCGACCCTTCCGATAACGGCATACTCCGGGTCAACGCCGTTGGAGAAAAAGAAAGACAGGTTGGGGGCAAAGTCATCAATATGCATGCCCCGCGAGAGGTAGAATTCGACGAAAGTGAAGCCGTTAGACAGGGTGAAGGCGAGTTGGGTGATGGGGTTGGCACCGGCTTCTGCAATATGGTAGCCAGAAATAGAGACGGAGTAAAAATTGCGTACCTGGTTGCGGATGAAGTATTCCTGCATATCGCCCATCAGGCGGAGTGAAAATTCTGTTGAAAAGATACAGGTATTTTGGGCCTGGTCTTCCTTGAGAATATCTGCCTGGACGGTACCCCGCACCGCTGCGAGGGATGTTGATTTTATCTGTTGATAGACCTCTGGTGGCAGGACTTCGTCGCCGGTGATGCCCAGCAGTAATAAGCCGAGGCCATTATTGCCGGGGGGGATATCTCCCTTGTAGGCTGGTCTGGGCAGGCCCCTTTCGTCATAGCGTTCCCTGAGTTTTGCTTCTACCATGCGTTCGAGGCCGTGCTGCCGGATGTAGCGTTCGCATTGTTGGTCAATAGCAGCGTTCATAAAGAAAGCGGCAATAGTTGCAGCGGGCCCGTTGATGGTCATGGATACGGAGGTGCGGGGATCACAAAGATCAAAGCCGGCATAAAGTTTTTTGGCATCATCGAGGCAGCAGATGCTGACCCCCGAGTTGCCGATTTTTCCGAAAATATCCGGTCGTTGGTCGGGGTCTTCACCATAAAGCGTGACAGAGTCAAAGGCTGTAGAAAGGCGGTTGGCCGGCATATTCAGGCACAAATAATGGAACCTGCGGTTGGTGCGTTCGGGGCCACCTTCCCCTGCGAACATTCTGGTGGGGTCTTCTTCTTGTCTTTTAAATGGGAAAACCCCTGCCGTGAAAGGGAAGGTGCCGGGCACATTTTCCTGCATCAGCCAGCGGAGGATATCCCCATGATTTTGGTAACGGGGCAGAGCGACTTTAGGAATTCGGGTATTCGCAAGCGAACGCGTAAAGGCGGGGACACGGATAGTATTGTCGCGTACCTGATAAGTGTATTCGTCGGCGGCGTACATCGTTTGTAAATTTTCCCATCCTTCCAGTATTTTTCTGCATTCCGGGTCCAGGAGTGTGGTGTTTTCCGTATGCAGATAATTTAATGCCTTGAGCGCATTGACTTTTTCCGGTACGTCTTCGTTATCGGTGAGCAGGTCTTTACTGATCTGCAGGCTGTATAAGTTACGGGCGATGGCCACTTGCCGATCTACAAAGCGATCATAGTGCCGGTTATTTTCTGCAATTTCTGCCAGGTAACGGCTTCGTTGAGGCGGGATGATGTAGATTTTTTCGCTCATTTCATTTGAGGGGGAGAAGTGCGAATGGAGCGGGGCACCTGTCCGTGTTTCGATCGCTTTGATTACAAGGGTATAGAGGGCATTCATGCCGGGGTCGTTAAATTGAGATGCGATCGTTCCGACGACGGGCATATCTTCGGTTTTCTTATCCCATAGCCCATGGTTGCGCTGGTATTGTTTGCGCACATCGCGGAGTGCATCCTGAGCTCCGCGCTTATCAAATTTATTAATGGCGATCACATCTGCGAAATCCAGCATATCAATTTTCTCCAGTTGTGTGGCGGCGCCATATTCCGGGGTCATCACATAGAGGGAGATATCGGAGTGGTCCACGATTTCGGTATCCGATTGGCCGATACCGGAAGTTTCCAGTACGATAAGGTCGAAGCCGGCGGACTTGAGGATATTGACGGCTCCCTGGACGTGTTTGCTCAGGGCAAGATTAGCTTGCCGGGTAGCGAGCGAGCGCATATAGACCCTTGGGTTAAATACGGCGTTCATACGGATGCGGTCGCCCAGTAATGCTCCACCAGTCTTTCGTTTGGAGGGGTCCACGGAGACGACAGCGATCGTTTTGTTGGGAAAATCGATCAGGAAGCGGCGTACGAGCTCATCCACGAGGCTTGATTTACCTGCGCCGCCGGTGCCGGTGATACCGAGTACGGGGATAATTTTGGTGGATGCCTGCGGTTCAGATTTTTGGAGTATTTGGGGGGCAATTTCCGGAAGGTTCTCGACAATTGAAATCAATCTGGCGATGGCGCCGGGTTTTTTATCTTGTAGCTGCCCGAGTTCGCCGTTGAGATGGGTTGCCACCGGGAAGTCACACTGTTTCAGGAGGTCGTTGATCATTCCCTGGAGCCCCATTTCGCGGCCATCGTCAGGAGAATAGATACGGTTGATGCCGTAATGGTGGAGTGTTTCGATTTCCGACGGCAGGATAGTACCGCCTCCTCCGCCAAAAATTTTGATATGGCCGGCACCTTTTTGGTGCAGCAGATCGTACATATATTTGAAGAACTCCAGGTGTCCTCCCTGGTATGAAGTGAGGGCTATGCCCTGTACATCCTCTTCTATGGCAGCCGCGACAATTTCCTGTACGGATCGGTTGTGTCCGAGGTGGATAATTTCGGCACCGGAGCTTTGCAGGATCCTGCGCATGATATTGATTGCTGCGTCATGGCCATCGAATAAAGCGGCAGCCGTGACAAGGCGCACCCTGTTTTTAGGGCGATACGGCTGGATAGGTTCCATACTTTGAGTATTTTCTTGAATAGACAACCCCATGAAGGGGCAATAGTTCATCAAAATGGGGGTTTAACCTATGGCTTCGAGTAGTTCGCTCAGGATCATTGCCGTAGCGCCCCATACGACCCTTCCTTCTATATTAAAGCAGGGGACTTGTTGCAGGGAGAGAAATTCGCCTATCTGGATATTCGTGGGATAGCGATTAGCGGGATTGATAAAAGCGTCGTATGCGGGCTCAAGGACCGTTTTTACTTCGCCTGCCTGGGGGACGAAGGCGCGAGGCGGGGTATCTTCCAGGATACCGACGAAAGGGTGTACATGAAAATTGCTGACTGGTATATAGAGCGGGGTAAGTGGCCCCAGGAGTTTTACTTTATTTGCCGGTGCCCCGATTTCTTCTTCAGCTTCGCGCAGAGCGGTTGCCGACAAATCTGTATCGGTATCATCGCGTCTGCCGCCGGGGAAGCTGATTTGTCCCCGATGTCGGTCATTTACATTTGCGGACGCTCTTTCGATGAGGGCCAAACGCCAGGAGTCATTTTTGTGAAAAAAGAGTGCGAGTACTGCCGCTTGCATAGCATCCCCGGGCGGTTCATTTTCGTAAACGCCCCTGGAGACGTGGGCCATTTTGAACTGGGCGTCGCGTCCGGGCAATGGTTTTTGTAGCTGCCGTTCGATATGGCGGATGAAATCGCTGTTCATAACGCGGATTTGTGGGCCATGTAGTGTCTGAGGGATGGGTCAGGGCAGGTATTCGGTACGGGAGGGTGGCCGGGGAGCAACTATTTATTGGATTTCTGAAGGTACAGCTCCAGGGCCATTGCCATGGAAGGTGCTTCCGGTGCCGGTGCTTTGATATTTGCTTTTAATCCCCTTTCTTCTACGGCGTGGCAGGTGCTGTTGCCGAATACGGCGATACGGGTATCGTTTTGTTTGAAATCGGGAAAATTTTCGTACAGCGACTGAATACCCTGTGGGCTGAAGAAGACCAGGACGTCATAGGTCACATCGCTCAGGTCTGACAGGTCCGAACAGAGGGTGCGGTACATCAGCGCGTCCTTCCAGTTGAAGTGGTTGTCGTCGAGGAATTGCGTAACATCTTTAGCCCCCAGGTTGGAGCAAGGCAGCAGGAAAGTTTCGTTTTTGTGTTTTTTCAGCGGGTTGGCAAGATCTTCGATGCTGCGGTTGCCGAAGAACACCTTTCTTTTGCGGTAAACGATGAATTTTTGCAGGTAATTGGCAATCGCTTCTGTAATGCAGAAATATTTGGTTTCCTGCGACATTTTAATGCGCATTTCCTCGCAGATGCGAAAAAAATGATCTACGGAATTCTTACTCGTGAAGATGACCGCGGAGAATTCGTTGGGCCGGATGCGGAATTTTCGGAATTCTTTGACATCTACCCCTTCGACATGGATGAATGGACGCCAGTCAATTTGGAGGCCATATTTTTTTTCAAGCTCGTAGTAGGGGGATTTTTCGGGCTTAGGCTGTGAGACAAGAATCGTTTTTACAGTCTTGTAGGACTCTTCTTCCTTAGCTTGAACGTTGGATGCCATCAATTGAATTTTTGGTGTTTGAAACACCTGCGGAATTAAATTTCGTTCCATCCCGAAATGAGTTTAACAAAATTTAACACAGGGGCGATTTCAACGGTGCAAATATACAATAAAAAGTGAAATCTGTGAAATAGTAAAAATTTGTTGGCGATAAGTACACCGCGTAGAAAGCGGAATATATAGAAAAGGGCGATGGTGGCAGCTGTGCCCGGCACTAACCAGGAATGGTAGCTTTCCGGCCCAAAAGTGAGCATGATATTAACGGGAGAAAGGAGCAGGCCGATCACGACACCAAAAACGACAATCAGAAAATTGTACCTGCTGACTTCCAGTTGGATGGAAAAGAGTGTGCTGATCGTGGTAAGTACGCTGTGTTTGAGTAACATTGCTACAGAAACGAAAGCGATACAAGCGCCAATTTCCAACCAGGGTTTGCTAAAAAACGATATATTGTAATGTTGAAGGGCGAAGAATATAAAGCTGCCCAGATTGAGGGGAAAGAGGAGGTACAGGGCGATAAAAGGGAGGACACCGCGTCCTTGCTGGTCCCGGTAAGCCTGGAAAAAATAATTGTCGTTGAAAAAGCCAGTGAGTGCCAGGAAGGAAGCATTCCTGAAAAGTGTAAGGAGAAAAGTAAGTAATACCAGAAGCCCTATGGTAAACCAAAGCCTGATCTGGATCAATTGGGCGGTAGGTGGCAGTGTATGCAGATCCAGGGGGGGCAGGGAGATAGAAAATCTTTTTTTGGGGGGTTCGGCCACCACGGCCTTAGCAGTATTGGAGGGCCTTGCCCGGAGTTCGAACGGATTGGTGGGGTTGAAGGAGGGCTCGACGCCCGCTTTTTTGACCTCATCAGTGAGTCGGTGGCGCAGCTCGAAGGGGTTGGTCTGTGGCCCCTGCGCCTGAGCAGCCCCCAGGAAAGCAATAGACAGTATGAATGGAAGTAACCGTTTCAAATGTTATTTTTGCCTGTTAGTGGCGCAAAGGTACATAATTCAGGTTAAGAATGCAAGACAGACAGATAACCCGGGTAATCATATTGGGGGTTTTTGCGATTATCACCCTTACGGGGCTTCAGTCTTACTGGGTAATCAATACCTGGAACCTCAACGAGGAGGAGTTCAACGAGAAGATTACCCGGGTATTGATTAAAGTTGCCCGTTCGCTTGCCGAGTTGAATGCGGCGGAGCTACCCCAGCGGAACCTGATCCGCCGGCGGAGTTCCAATTATTTTATTGTCAATATAGATAACGAAATTGATCCTCCCATGCTGGAGTTTTTTCTTCAGCGGGAGCTGGAGAGCGCGGCCTTACAGCTGGATTTCGACTATGCGGTTTTCGATTGTACGTCTAATCAGATGGTCTATGGTGCGTATTGCAGCTTCGACCCGGGCAAACAGGCCCCGGAAAAAGTACAGGAGCTACCTGCACATCAGGGTTTCACGTATTACTTTGGGGTACGGTTTCCTACCAGGACGTCCTATCTTTTCGGTAAAACGAAACTGGTATCCATTTTTACCGGATTGATCCTTCTCACGATTGCGTTTTTTGCCTTTGCCATGGTCGTGATCCTGCGGCAAAAGCGGCTTACGGAAATGCAAAAGGATTTTATCAACAATATGACCCATGAATTCAAAACGCCAATCGCTACAGCGCAGATTGCCGCAGGGGTTTTGATGGAGGCACCGGAGGTGGGTGGCAACCCCCGCCTTCACCGTTATGCCTCCATTATCCGGGAGCAGAATGCACGGCTCAATCAGCAGGTCGAGCGTATCCTCGAGGTCGCCCGGTTTGAGCGCAACCAGTTCGAGCTGAAAAAAGATTTTTTTTCGCTGAAAAATCTGATGAACGAGGTTGCGCAAAGCGAGCTGCTGCGGGTACAGGAGAAGGGGGGTACGCTGGAGTGCCTTACCGGAGTCCAGGATATCGAGGTTTTTGGCGACCGTCTGCATTTCGGGAATGTGTTGTACAGCCTTGTGGACAATTCGATTAAATATAGCAGAGGAGGGCCTGAGATTTGCCTGGAGGCCAAAATACAGGGGGAGTATGTGGCCGTCCGGGTTACTGATGGCGGTATTGGTATTGCAAAAGAGCATCTGCCTTTCGTTTTTGACCAGTTTTATCGCGTGCCTACGGGCAATGTACACAACGTCAAGGGTTTTGGGCTTGGGCTTTACTATGCTAAACGTATCTGTGCGCTGCATCGCTGGAAAATCGAGATCGAAAGTAATCCTGGCAGGGGTACTGTCGTTACCATATACATAAAACAGACTTTTTGCGAAGGGCGCCTCGTGGGCTAAAAGCAGCTTTTTTCCCACTCCACCGATCCACCGCAGCAACTCTGATAGGTTAATCTGATGATTTTTAGCCCACTGGCGCGGCTTGATTGCGGGCATCGGCGCCCACTCGCTTGCGGTGCATGAAAAAATGGTATAATTATGCATACTGCACATATTCTTTACGTAGAGGATGATCAGGACCTCAGCTTTGTTACCCGGGACAATCTGGAGATGCAGGGCTACCAAATCACCTGTTGTAACGACGGTAAGACGGCAATGGACTATGTGCGGGGGAAAGCATTTGACCTTTTTATCCTCGATGTGATGTTGCCCGAAATGGATGGATTTGCCATTGCCCAGGAAATCAGGGCCAAAAACCAGGAGGTGCCCATCCTTTTCCTCACAGCCAAATCTTTACCCGAAGACCGTTTGAAAGGACTCCGGATAGGAGGGGACGACTACCTCGTCAAGCCATTCAGCATGGAAGAACTCTTGCTGAAGATTGCCATTTTCCTGAAAAGGCGGCATATTGCAAAAATGCCGGGGGGGGAAGTTATCCGGATTGGAGCCTTTTCCCTTGATTATTCTAATCTCGTTCTTTACCACCCCGACGTAGAGCAGCGGCGGCTTACCCAAAAAGAGGCCGATCTGTTGCGCCTGCTTGCCCGAAAAAAGAACGAGGTCCTGCGTCGCTCCATCATTCTGGAAGCGGTTTGGGGCAAAGACGATTACTTCCTCGGCAGGAGCCTGGATGTGTTTATCACCCGCTTGCGCAAGTACTTAAAGGCCGATAATACGATCCGGATTGAAAATATTCACGGTATTGGCTTCCAGTTCTTTTGTCCTGATGCAGCAAATGATATAAAATTTTGATAATCCGGGTCAAACGAGTTACATTTGCAGGAATTTTTCAGCAACCCACTTTTCGATTTATTGAATACCAAAAAATACTTTTGTACAGATGGGACTTATCACGCAGATTAGAAAAAATGGAAGTTGGATAATGGTGATCCTGATCGCCCTGGGGGTAGGCGGATTCATCCTTATGGACATGACCGTAGGCCAGACCAGCGTCTTTGGCAGCGCCCAGCCAACCTTGGGCAAGATTAACGGCCAGAAAATAGATATTACGACCTTTACCAATACCGAAGCGCTGCTGGGCTCAGCTACAGACCCGCTCGTACGCCGTAATTCCCTCTGGGATTTTATGGTGGAAGAAGTTATCGTGAAGGGGGAGGCAGATGCCATCGGCCTGGGCGTCAGCACTTCAGAGCTCACAGAACTCCAGTTTGGCAATGAGCCCAGCCCGATTATCCGGCAGCGGTTCCTCGACCCAAATACGCAACAGCTCGACCGGGCACAGCTCAACCAAATCCGGCAGCTCATCGAGAGCAATACTGCCGATGCCCAGCTCAAAGCGTTCTGGTCTTTTCAGGAAAAGGAAATCGTCAAAGACAGGTTGCAGTCCAAGCTGAGTACAATGGTCTCGAAGGCAATGTTCACGCCAACCTGGATGGCAGAACAGACCAACCGCGACCAGACGGTACTCTATAATCTTCAATATGTGCAAGTGCCTTTCGATGCGATTGATAACGCCGATGTTGCACTCGAGGATAGTGACTTCGAAGCATATATCAAAGAAAACGCCGCCACCCTCAAAAATGAAGAAGAACGCCGCCGGATCGCTTATATCTCCTTCGAAGTGCGCGCTTCTGCCGCTGATTCCGCAGCATACCTGAAATCTTTGCAGGACCTGTATGCCGAATTCGATACAACCTCCAATGACTCCGTGTTCATCCAGCAAAACCTGGGGATGATGGATAAGGTGTATGCTACCAAAGACCAGCTTCCAGCTTCTGCTGCAGATACGCTACTATCGCTTCCCAAAGGAACAGTTTATGGCCCTTTCCTGGATGGAAATACGTATCAGCTGGTCAAAATCATCGACCGCAAAATTATACCGGATTCCGTGCGCTCCCGCCATATCCTGATCCCTGCACAGGATCCGCAAACGCTGCAGGCTGCCCAAACACGCATTGACAGTATCAAAAAGGTAATCGAGGAGGGTAAAGGTACTTTCGCCGATCTGGCACAGAAATTCGGCACCGATGCGACCGCTACTAAAGGGGGCGACCTGGATTTTACAGCACCGGGTATGATGGTAAAACCCTTCAACGATCTGATCTTTTTCGAAGCAGAGCAAGGAAAACTCTATACCGTAGTGACGCAGTTCGGGGTGCATCTGGTGGAAGTAACAGATAAAAAGTTCAACGAGAACAAAACGGGTATTCGTGTCGCCGTCCTGTCAAAACCGGTATTCCCCTCTGAAGAGACGCGAAATGACCGCTATGACGAGGTGCTTACTTTCTTAAGCAAAAACCGCACTGTAGAAGCAATGCGCAAAGCGGCAAAGGCTAGCAAACTCGCGATCGAAGTCCCACCTGCTGTCGGGGCCAATGAAATTGCCCTCGGAGCATTGGGTACCTCGCAGCAGACCCGCGATATAATAAAATGGGCTTTCAATAGTAAGGTCGGTAGTGTTTCCAGCTCGGTATATGTGTTCTCCGATGCCGTGAGCAATTACGATAACCGCTATGTTGTAGCGGCCCTGGAAGGAATCCAGAAAAAAGGCCTGCCAAGTGTGGCGGATGTCCGCAGTACGATAGAACCAATGGTCATCAATCGCAAAAAAGGGGAGATGATCCTTCAAAAGCTCAAAGGTAAAGACCTGAATGCCGCGGCTTCTGCTTACGGGGTAACTGTCCAGACAATGGAAAACGTATCTTTCGCAACTGCTTTCCTCCCGAACAATGTGGGCAACGAGCCCAAATTCCTGGGCGAGATGGGAAGGCTCCAGGCGGGTAAGACCAGCGCACCGTTCGTAGGCAATAGCGGGGTGTTTATCGTGAAAACATTGCAAAAGTCAGGACCACAGGCAATAGCCAACCTCCCGGAACTACGCAACTCCCTGAGCGCCGGCGCAAAAAGCCAGGCTACGGTTACTTTAGTTGAAAGTATGAAGAAAAACGCTAAGATACAAGACCGCCGTGCACGTTTCTTCTAAGAAGCGTGCGGTGGCGTCTTAGCGCAAGAAGCTGATTGCGCAAAATCGCATCTTCGCGCCAGGTTGCATAAAAAGACAACGCTGCGCCCCCCGCAGGGCTGGTTGTGTGAAAAGATCTCGCCGCCTTCGGCGGTGAAAGAAAATTTTCTGGAGTGCTGTTTCCACCGATTTTGCGAAGCAAAATCGGTGGAAACAGCACTCCAGAAAAAACGTTATACACAACTCCGTTCAAATTCCGGCAGCGAAGTACTCAGAGGATAGTGCCCTTAAAACAATTTTTAGCAGTACAAAGCCGCTGCTGTATCGGAAAATGTGTAGCCTTTCTAAAATAAATTTCCGTTTTTTTGCCCATATTTGCACCCAGAAATATTCATCGTTCCACTTGTTCAAAAAAGCTTTCCGACAATGTCTGAAGTAGAAAATGCCGGTCAAAAAGGATACTGTTTACTGTACTTCTTCATCTTTTTCGTGTTGGTAGTGGCCTTTCTGGTGTATCTTTATCAAAGGAACTCTGCGGGATTACCCCCGGTAGAATAGTACTTCGCCATAAAAGGGGCTAGTCCAGGGTTTTGATAACTGTCGCGAGGCCATATCGGCCCCCGAGGAGTGCAAAAAATTCCTTGAGATAAGTGTCAATCTCCCTATGTCCGTCCTTTTCCAGAAACGGAAAGTACTGGCTGTACGCTATAACATCTTCTTTCTTGTCGAGGAAAAAGGTATTCAGCGCCTGTACCTGCTGTTTTGTACAATCCGTTCCTTTATAGTATCGCTCCTTTACTGACTTGATGGGCAGGCTCTCATGAGGTACGGCATACAAGGCGCCGACCAGGCCGGCATAATCAAAATCATATCCGATAGGGATGACTTTCCCTGCATTTGGCCGCAGCATTTTTACGTTGTGTTGATTGCCGAAGCTCCAGTCGGTGTTGCCGATCATGTACTGAAATACAAAAAATTGAAAGAGGGCGTCCTGGTCGAAAGACATCGTATTGCTCACCGGTGTTTCTAACAAGCGGCCATGGAGGCGTTGGGCAAGCTGTTCGTCATCTTCCAGGAAAAATCCATATTTGATAAATTGTTTTGAAGTGTCCCGCGTATCGGATATGCAGAACCGCACGAGCTTTACGCGGTAGCTGTAGGGGGAAATCATATTGTATAGCCGATAGGCCAGGTACTCTTTAAAGATGTACTGTTCATAGGTTTTTCCGAGTCGGCACTGCAATACGACTTTCATTTCATTAAAGGGGGAAAAGCCGAGGCTGTCCAGTGATTTTTTTTTCCACTTTACCTTAATCGGCGGGTGCATGCAGATTTCTTTCCGCGTTTTGCCTCGTGCTTTTATTTCAAGGGGACCATCAATGGTTTTTTGCCCGGCAATGCCTTTGATAATCATCCTGGCGGGTTGATACTCCTCCAGGGTGCGTTTTTTCATTAACTGCCCCATGTCGGTGTACAGGTGACAATCGAGGATACTATCCATTTCCTGGGCCATAGCATCAAAGATGCTCATCCGGCCGAAGGAATCAAGTGGTATGTTGTTCAGCCATTCCTGTCCGTAGAGGCGCAGGCAAAGTGGCAGGAGGGCGATAGCCAAGAATTTTCTCAGAGGCAGGGATGAAGGCTGCATAACGAGGTCATTTTTTAGTTTGGAACATTGAGGTAATTTCGCGCTGGTACTTTTGTTCGATAAATTTTCTTCGGATTTTCATGGTGGGGGTGAGCTCGCCACTGGATTCGCCCCAGGGCAGGGGGAGCAGATGGAAGGTGCCGATCTGTTCAAAAGAGGGCAATAGGGTATTGAGCTGCTTGAATTCGCTTTCGAAGAGGCGCTGGACTTTTAGATTGAGTACCATATAGGCGGGGGCGGTCCAATGCACGTTATTTTCCTGGCACCATGCTTCGAGTTGTTGAAAATCGGGCACGACGAGTGCGCCCAGGACCGGTCGGTTGGCACCGAGGACGACGACCTGATCTATAAAGGGGGATGTTTTGATGATGCGCTCCAGCACGGGCGGCACAATGAATTTACCTGCCGAGGTTTTAAATATTTCGTTTTTTCGTCCGGAGATCTTTAAGAAGCGTTTGTGGACGATTTGTCCGATATCACCTGTCCAAAGCCAGCCATCGGCATCGAGTACTTTTTGCGTAGCGGCGGCGTCCTGAAAATAGCCCATCATCACATTAGGACCACGCACCAGAATTTCCCCTTCGCCTTGTGCATCTGGGTCATGGATACGGACCGCTACTCCCGGAATAGGGATGCCGACGGTACCGAAGCGTACGCCTCCTGGTTCGAATCGGTTAAAAGCAACGATCGGAGCGGTTTCTGTAAGCCCGTATCCTTCCCTGACTTTGATGCCTGCGGCCGAAAAAACCCTTCCCAGCTCAGGGGCCAATGCGGCAGCGCCTACCGCAATACCTTCGATGTCGCCGCCGAGTGCTTTCCGCCATTTACTGAACACCAGGGCATCTGCAAGCCGAAGCTGGATTTTATACCATAGGCCGGGTCGGTTTTCCTGGTAACGATCTGCCAGATGGAGGGCCCATTCCCCGATTTTCCGCTTCAGCAGCGGCGCTTTTTGGGTTTCCTGACTAAGGTGCCTGTAAAAACGTTCGAGCACAAGGGGTACGGCAGTGAAGTAATTAGGCCGCACCTCGCGGAGGTTCATCCAGAGCCGTTCGGTACTTTCTGCAAAATACACTGCAGCACCCGCTGCGAGATAAGTGTACACCACCATGCGCTCAAAAATATGGGTAATGGGCAGGTAACTGATCACTCTTTTTTCAAAATTGATCGGGAGCAGGGCCATAATAGATTTGATATTGCTGACCATATTCCTGTGCGAGAGCATGACACCTTTGGGGGATCCGGTGGTTCCGGAGGTATATATTATCGTGGCGAGGTCTTCTTCGCTAACCCCTGCGGCGAGGGTCTTGATCTGATCCAGTTGCGCTGTGGCAGGGCTGAGCAGGAAGGTAGCAGAAGAGGGCCGGCGCTCGTCGGGGCCGATCATATATAAATGCTGTAGGGTGGGGATTTCGGCACGGATATTTTCCAAGAAATCAAAGACTGAAGGCTCCCCGGTGAAACAAGCCTTAACCCCGGCATGGCTTAGAATATAGCGTAGTTCTTCTTCCAGTACGGCAGAATGTACCGGTACGGTCACGGCTCCGATTTGCTGTATGCCGAGGTCAATAAACAGCCAATGCGGACTGCCGGCCCTACTCACCAGCCCGATCTTGTCACCTGACGCACAACCCTGCCGCAACAGGGCTGCGCTGATCCGGTTGGCCATCTCCTGGCAGTCCCCGATTGGGAAGGCTTCCCATCTTCCTTTGAACCGCCAGTTGAGGGCCCGGGGATTGGGATAGCGGAGTGCTTGATAGGCGGGGAGGTCAAAAAGCCGGTGAAAGTCCATATTGGAGCAGTTTAGGGTGCCGTAAATAAACCTGAGGCCGCCGGACTGGTTGACGGATCCTATTTTTTAAGCAGATCGCCCCTGATTTGTAACGAGAGTACAGCTTCTTTTTGCCACCCTCCGCCCTCCGGGCGCATCCCCCATTCGGTTAAGTCCACTTTAAACACCCCTACGCTCATTAGCGCGATATGTTCTTTGTTTACGATAATCCGCGCAGGCACCTGCAGTCCGCGATTTTTCTTGCGCAGCTTAAGGTTTAGCGCAATGAGATGCGTACTGCCTGTTTTTTCGTTGAAGGCAGAAGTGATTTTAGCGATTTCGGCAGTTGCCTCGCCAAAAGCAGCGGTCCCAAACATATTCTTTCCCTTGAGATCGGACAGATTGGTGTTGTCGGGCAGCGCTTCCGGCATTTCGAGGGTAAGGGCTCCCATATTAATAGCGACTTCGCCACCGCGCAGTTCATCGCCCTCAGCATAGAGCGTGCCTTTTTCGATATTAGCGCGGACTAAAGCGGGCGCTCCCTGGATTTGTGGATAAACGGAGAAAAACAACTGGCTTTGCATTGGGTAAATCTGGTAAGCAACAGCTTTTGAATCAGGCTTGTAGCCAGAACGATGGGCAGAATAATTATTGCTGCCGGAAGGGCAGGAGAATAAACTGAAGGCCAGGATGAACAGGCTAACGAAATTCCGAAACTTACTCATGTAGTATTTTTTCCCCAAAGCTAAGAAAAGGGCAAATTAGAAGATAATTTTTTGCCTACAGACTTGTCGCGATAGATCGGCATGGTGGGGAAAATACGCTGATAATGATATTATTACGGAAAAGTAAATACAACACAGGAGCATGAGGTTATGCTACTAAAGCGAGGGCTTCTTCCAGACTGTGCAAGATCTGTACGTTGGGAGGAGGCTGTACGCCCTGGGCGATGACCTGGTAGCCAGATATCAGAATACGTGAGGAAGGAAAATAGCCGGATAGCTTTTCAACATAAGTTTGAACGGATTCTTTAGCAAAGGACTCGGTAATCATGGTGAAAATGAAGTCCGGCGCATGTATTTTGAAGGCATCCTTCAGATCCTGGATGGATATGTCCTGTCCAAGGTAAATCACGTGGTTATTCCGGGATTTCAGCAGATAGTGCATAAACAGGATGCTGAGCTCCTGCCGTTCCCCTTCCGGCAGGTAAATGATGAATTTGCGCTGTTCTTCGGAGGAGGCACAGATGGTGTGGTCAATTGCCGAGATGATTTTCTGCCGAATCAGGTAGCTGATAAAGTTTTCCTGTACAGGATTAATAGAGCCTGTGAGCCACAGGATGCTCAATTTGTCGAGGAATGGGTAGATTACCTCCATCATGGTGCGTTCGAACCCGATTTGTGCTATGTTAGCAGTCACGATGCGTTCGAATTTGAACTCGTCCATCTCGATCATGGAAATAGTGAGGGCATCGAGCTGGGTGCCGGAAAGGTCGTTTACAGAAGAGATTTCGGCAACTTTTTCTGCAAGTTCATTTTTTTCCATTTGTGCAATCCTGGAGATCTTATGGCCGTGCCGGTTGAGCAGCGCGACGTTGAGTAACAGCTTCAGGTCATCGTCCTCGTAGTACCGGATATTCGTCTGGGTACGCTTAGGGTGGATAATCTTATAGCGTTGTTCCCAAATACGTATCGTATGAGCCTTTATGCCAGAGAGCTTTTCCAAATCTTTGATCGAATAAATCGCCACAAGTCCGGAATTTGAGTACGGTCAATAATAAGGGCTTGCCAAGTTTTTTGACAATTTCGCCAATGAAGGCTTTTTGTTTTGATGGGGCTGTTTAGTATGCCTGCCAAAATGATTACTAAAGATGAAAGAGCCGGGGTGTTTTCGCAACAGCGGAAATGCCCGGCAGACTTGTTGTGTATGGTCAGCGAAGTGGGAGCAATGCGCTCTTTTTTGTTCATACCAAGGCTTTTTGAGGGAACATAGCCGGGCTACGCGACCGAAAAAAGGTATGGTATGGGCGAAAAGAACGATATTTGGCCCAATCTGATTATTGTGACAAATCCAATAAGTCAGAGGGTAAACAGCACGATATTGAAAAGGTTCAACAGACTTGTTGCGGCGGGTCAGCGTGGTGGGGAAAAGAACAGTTTTTAGCTTGTGGAAACCCCGTACAATGGTTCATCTGTTGTTTGTGATGGAGTCAGGACTGCGGGTTTTCCCGGTAGATAAGATTGCCTGCAAGAAAAAACTGGTATGGTGCATCAAAATGAAAAAACGGTTGTTGGTATATGGTCTGCAGGTATTTAGCCCTGGCAAAAACATTAAGGGATCAAAACGGATAATTTTGTTATTTTTAGCAGCGTTTGGCGCTTTTAAGCCCCAAAGCCAGCTATGGTTGAGACGCATCAAATTTTGTAAAAAAACAACGGATATGAATTTCCGAAAAACATTACAAGCAGCACTTTTTGGTCTTTTTTTACCCATTTTTGGCCTTGCACAGGGCCTGCCCTGTATTTATACCCTGGAATTAAAGGATGCGTTTGGGCAGGGCTGGAACGGGGCTGTACTGGAAGTGCAGATCAATGGGCGTTCGACGGCATATTCTCCCGATTTTGGCGCACAGAAGCGTTTTTTCATCAGTGTATTCAATAATGACACCCTTAGCGTGCATTTTTTGCCAGGTACCGATAATAACGGGGTGGCTTTCGACCTGCTTGACCCGGAGGGTAAGCTTGCATATACTGTTAGCGGCCCATTTATTCCTATGGGACAGTTATTCCGGGATACAGTCACTTGCCCTTCCTGCCCGGTAGCGCCTGTTCCGGGTATCCAGATTGACGAGGTGCGGGCTTCCAACGTGGCGATAAGCTGGCAGGCGCCAGATCCTGCCGGGTTGTACCTGCTGGAAATTGATACTGTCGGGTTTACGCCGGGCAAAGGCCGTAAAATCAGTGTCCTCGGCACTTCGACGAGGATTTTCCAGCTTCGTGAAAATACGGGTTACGATGTCTATTTGTCAGTAAGGTGTGCTATAAAGGGGGATACGAGCAAAGCTGTGGGGCCGATCCGGTTCAAGACCAGATGGGCCAACGACGTTGGGGTTTCGGGGGTGACAGCACCGGAAAGTGGGTGCGGTCTTGGAGTGGACAGCGTCAAAGTGGGGATTTCGAATTATGGCGGTACGCCCCAGTCGCTAATCCCCTTTGGATATGCCGTCAATGGGCAGGTGGCAGGTGTTGACCGGCCGAAGGACGGACTATTTACCGGCGTCATTGGGATGGACAGTACCGGGCGGGCCACTTTCGACAAGGTATTTAATTTTTCTGCGCCGGGGGAATATTTAGTGCAGTCCTGGACTGAACTTAAAGCAGATAGTTTAAAGCGGAATGATACCAGCAGTGTTCTGGTCGTACATGCCCCAACGATTGCCTTGCTGCCGTATTTTACTACCCTCGATGCTGGTTTCACGGGCTGGTATGCAGCGCAAAACGGGTCCAACAGCAGTTGGGGCCTGGGGATTCCGAGGGGGCAGCGCCTCAGCCGGGCATTTAGTGGAAGCCGGGCGTGGACGACCGTGCTGAAAGGGGGGTATAACGACAATGAACTTTCTTTCCTCGTGTCGCCTTGTTTTGACTTCAGCAGCGTAGCGAAAGACCCTACGCTCTCCTTTGCCATGCGTGCCGATATGGAGTCCTGTTGCGATGGGTCATGGGTGGAATGGAGCACAGATGGAGGGGTTACCTGGTCGCTTTTGGGCAATAGCGCTACGGGCGTCAATTGGTACAACAATACCGATCGCCAGGTATGGTCGGGTAATGGTGGAGGCGAGGGGTGGTTTGTTGCGGCACATCCCCTTCCCGGTGCGGCCGGTAAAAAGGACGTGCGTTTGCGTTTCGTCCTCCGCTCGGATTTTTCGAGGCGGTTCGAAGGTGTCGCACTGGATAATATCCGGATTGCTGTGCCCACCGCCGACCTTGCAGCGGTACGTGTGCGCAACAACGTGACTGCGGCTTGTGGTAGTGATGCCGATAAAGTAGTGCTGAGTATTGGCAACCTCGGGGATACGGTAACGACTAATTTAAAGGTAGCTTATCAGATCAACAACGGCTCCGTAGTCAGAGAAACGATTCCTGGTTTTGTCCTGGCACCCAGGCAACAGAAGGACTATGCATTCAACACCGCTTTCAGCTCGCTGAACCCCGGTGAGTATCATATCCGGGCATGGGTGGAGGGTGGCGATGGTACGGCCTCCAACGATACGATATTCTTCTCTTTTCTGAGTATCCTGCCCATCCCTTTGAATGAAGATTTTGAACGTGGCACAATACCAAATGGCTGGTCCGCAGATCCTGACCTCGTAGTCGGGAGAAACCGCAACGCGCCTTCGCTGGTTGTTTCAGATAACCTCTTCGGCAACGACAGGGTGATGCAAATTGCCTCCCCAGCTTTTGGCCTGGTCACAAAAAGCGATAACCTGGTTTTTGAATATCGCTTTGTTGATTTCTTAGCCAGTACGACCCGCCCGACTGTGTTGGGGCCCAATGACCGTCTGGAAGTCCAGGTCTCCACAGATTGCGGTAGTACCTACGCGACCATATTCACAGTCAACGCGCAAAACCACACGCCATCCGTTGGCATGCAGAAAAGGTACGTAAGCCTTGCAGCTTTTGCAGGGAAATATATCCGGGTGCGCTTCCAGGGTATCTGGGGCAGTGGCGATTACTTCCTTGATCTGGACAATATCCAGGTCGTGCGTTGCCCGCCTTCCCTAAACCTTTCGATTAAAATCAGCCCGCCGGGCGTACAGCCCCGGACGGCAACGGTGGTCAGTGGGGCGGGTACAGGCCCATTTACCTACAACTGGAATATCGGTGGGAATGCGGCAGTTGTTCCCATCCCGGGAGATGGTACGTTCAGGGTAACCGTTACCGATCAATCGGGTTGTACCGATTCTGTTGCTACGATCGTCACCGGAACCAACCAGGTGCTTGAACTGGCAGCTTTTTCGCTTTTCCCCAACCCCACCACGAATACCGCATTGTTGGAAATCAAGTTTGAGGAAAGACAAAGCGGGGTTATACTACAAATGTTTTCGTCACAAGGCCAGGTCCTTGAGAATATTCGTTTCCCGGATACGGACTACCTGCGCCGTGAAATTGACCTTGGGGATTATCCCCCGGGCGCATATTTCATAAGGATAAGCTCGGGTGGGAAGTCGCGGACGGAAAAGCTTTTGTTGCTTCGGGATTGATAAGATGGCGTTACTGGTGTCTGATTATGAAAATTGGAATTGTATGTTATCCGACGTATGGCGGTAGCGGGGTGGTAGCGACCGAGCTGGGGCTCGGCCTTGCCAAAAGAGGGCATGAAATTCATTTCATTACCTATAAAAGACCCGCCCGCCTCACGACATTCCAGGAAAATGTGTTCTATCACGAAGTGGATACTGACGAATACCCACTCTTCGAATATCCACCTTATGATACGGCACTGACGAGCAAACTCGTGGATGTGGTCAAGTACGAAAACCTGGACCTGCTCCACGTCCATTACGCAATCCCCCATGCGACGGTAGCCTATATCGCCAAAAAAATCCTGCTGACGCAAGGCCGCTATGTCCCGGTAATCACCACCCTGCATGGTACAGATATCACGCTGGTAGGCAACGATAAGGCTTTTGCACCAGTCGTAGAGTTCTCCATCAATAAATCGGACGGAGTCACAGCTGTCTCCAGGAGCCTGCGGGAGCAAACTTATGAATACTTCAATATCAATAAGGAAATAGAAGTCATCCATAATTTTATTGATTTTGAACGCTTTAGCAAAAGCAATAAAGATCATTTCAAAAAAGCGATCGCCCCGGATGGAGAGCGTATCCTAATCCACGTTTCGAACTTCAGGAAGGTAAAACGCGTAGAGGATACCGTCCTGATTTTTCAAAAAGTACATCAGCAGCTTCCTTCTAAGCTTTTGTTGATCGGCGATGGGCCGGAGCGGAGAAATGCTGAGGCCTTATGCCGTGAACTGAACCTTTGGGGCGACACGCGTTTTTTGGGCAAACAGGATGCGATCGAAGAACTTATGGCCGTGGCCGATGTCTTCCTCCTGCCTTCTGAAAACGAAAGCTTCGGGCTCGCAGCACTCGAGGCCATGGCCTGTGAAGTACCCGTCATTTCTTCCAACGCCGGCGGTATCCCCGAAGTCAATATCCACGGAGAAACGGGTTTTCTTAGCGATGTGGGCAATGTGGAAGAAATGGCTGCCAATGCAGTCTATATCCTGAGCCATGAAGATGTCCTCTTGAAATTCAGGGCAAATGCACTGGCGCAGGCAAAGCGCCACGATATCTCCATTATCCTTCCAAAGTACGAAGCGTATTACGAGGAAATCCTCAAAACGGCCGTTTTCTGAAGTAGCGGGGCGGTTAAGGCCTAAATTTTATAGGGCTTTTGCCATGCCGGAAAAGAAATATTAGTTTTGCAAAAATTAGGGACAATGAAAAAACAATGGATGTCGGTAATATTTTTCTTGTCTGCCCTGGTCGGCGGTTTCTCGCAAGGGATTACATTTTTTAAGGGTACCTGGGAAGAGGCGCTGGCCAAGGCCAAGGCTGAGGATAGACCGATTTTTGTGGATGCCTTTACGACCTGGTGCGGGCCGTGTAAGGTGATGTCGAAATCAGTGTTTACCGATAACAGGGTCGGGGAGGTGTATAATGCCGGATTCATCAATATGAAAATTGATATGGAACAGGCGGAAGGCCTGCGTTTTCAGGAAACTTACCCCGTCAGCGCATATCCGACACTATATTATATTGCTCCCGATGGACAGGTACTGAAAAAAACCGTTGGGGCCCAGCAAATAGAATCTTTTATCCGGATTGGGCAGTCGGTACTCGCCAATTCAGGGAACAGCGCCAGCATCACCGAAGCCTACGAAAAAGGGGACCGAAGCCCCGAAGTCGTGTATAAATATATCAAAGGGCTGAACCAGTCGGGCAAATCCAGTCTTAAAGTAGCGAACGAGTATCTGCGTGGCCAGCAAGACCTGACTACCGAGATCAATAGAAAAATTATTTTTGAGGCGTTACAGGAAGCGGACTCCCGCATCTTCGACCTGCTTGTCCAAAACCGGCAGGGTATTGCCGTACTATTTCCGGAGCCGGCCGTCAGCGAGCGGATTTATAATGCCTGCATGAAGACCGCAGATAAGGCTTTGGCGAATAATAGCGAGGAACTGCTCAAAGAGGCGAAAGAGAAGATGAGGCTGCACTATCCCCAACGGGCCAAAGCTTTTGCTTTCAGAATGGATATGGAAAAAGCACTGCTGGAAAAGGACGTAAAAGCGTATGCAAAGGCTTTGGATCTTTTTGCTAAAAGTGCTGCTGGTGAGCCAGTGTCGTTGCTGCGTCAAACGGCGCAATATGCGGCTAAGCAACATGGTAGTGACGCGTCCGTAGTCGGGTCGGCTATCGCACTTTCCATTCTGGCTGCAGAAAAAGCAAACACATCAGGCCATTATATTGACCTTGCCGAACTCTACCTGCAAAAAGGCGATAAAAAAAGTGCCGGAGCGGCCGCTGCTAAGGCAAAATCCCTCAGCGAAAATGAAGGCCCCGACGAAAAGCAGCGCGTTAAAGATTTTTCAGGTAAATTATAGCCCAGGCAATATGTCCGAACAACGAACAGATATTTCTTCCCTGGGGGAATTTGAACTGATTGCCCGGCTTACGCGGGACTTCACAACCGTTCAGCCATCTACCCTCAAAGGAGTCGGCGATGATGCCGCAGTAATTGACAACGACGGCTTTCTGACCCTGGTATCCACGGATTTATTGGTGGAAGGTATCCATTTCGACCTTATGTACACGCCGTTAAAGCATCTGGGGTACAAAGCCGTAGTGGTCAACCTTTCCGATATCTATGCGATGAATGGCCTGCCGAAGCAAGTTACCGTGAACGTTGCGTTGTCCAACCGCTTTTCCCTGGAGGCGATGGAGGAGCTTTACGCGGGTATCCGTTTTGCCTGTGAGCGCTATGGTGTAGATTTGGTAGGCGGAGATACTTCTTCCTCCCAGAAGGGCCTTTTCATCAGTATTACGGCAATTGGACAGGGGGAGAAGGGAAAAGTCGTTTACCGCAATGGCGCACAGGTCGGTGACCTGGTCTGTGTGAGCGGCGATTTGGGGTCCGCTTATCTGGGGCTGCAAATCCTCGAGCGGGAGAAGCAGCTTTTTTTGTCTAATCCGGGTATTCAACCCGCTTTGGAGGGAAAAGATTATCTGATTGGCAGACAGCTCAAACCAGAGGCACGACGGGATATGGTGGAAATGTTCAGGCAAAACCAGCTTGTCCCCACGGCGATGATTGATATATCCGACGGTCTTGCTTCCGATTTGCTGCACATCTGCCACCAATCGGGTACTGGTGCGTATATAGAGGAGAGCGGTGTGCCTATCCACCCCGATGCACAGTTACAGGCCCTGGAGTTCCATCTGGACCCCATCACCTGTGCTCTCAGCGGTGGAGAGGATTATGAACTGCTGTTTACGATTTCTCCGCAGGATGTAGATAAAGTGCGTTTTCTGCCCGACATTTATATCATGGGAGAAATTGTGGAGGCAAAAGACGGGGTGCACCTTCATACAAAAGGAGGAAATTTGCATAAAATTGAAGCGCAGGGCTGGCAGCATTTTAAGCATTAGCAAGGCCGTCTCACACGTCTTTTGGCGGCTTACGCCGCAAAATATTTTTTTAGAGCGCTGTTTTCATTGATTTTGCAAAGCAAAATCAATGAAAACAGCGCTCTAAAAAATCCTATTCTGCCGCCGAAGGCGGCAGAATGCTTTTCGGACACCCCCATACTTTTTACACAAAACCAAAAGCCATATCAGGTATAAAATTATGTAAACGAATAGCTTAAAACCTATGATTCGCAAGCGTTTGATCTTTTTTTCAGTATATGCCTTTTTCGCGGCCGCTTTTTTTTCCGGCTGTAAAAAGGCAGGTTCGGAAACCCGTCAGGTAGATCCGGCGGGTACTCAGGAAGCACCAGCGGTGAAGGTCCCCCGTTTTGACCGGGATAGCGCCATGGTATATTTGGCGAAACAGCTCGAGTTTGGCCCGAGGGTGCCCAATACCGAGGGACACCGGCAGTGTAGGGATTGGCTGCTTGTGCAGATGGAAGCTTTTGGTGCAAAAGTGATTCGCCAGGATTTTACGGTAAAGGCTTATACCGGCGAAAACCTGAAAGCAACGAATATCATCGCGCAGTACCGCCCCGAAGAGGAGCGGCGTATTCTGCTGGCTGCGCATTGGGATACCCGGCACATTTCCGATTCCCCCCTGAATACGGGGGATAAGTCCAAACCGGTAATGGGGGCCGATGATGGGGCAAGTGGCGTTGCGGTATTGCTGGAAGTAGCCCGGCAATTGCAGCAGGCCCCTTTAGATTTTGGGGTGGATATCGTTTTCTTCGATGTAGAAGATTATGGCGAGGACAATGGTAATGACATGAATTCCTGGGGTATGGGCGCACAGCACTGGTCGCGCAACCTGCATTATACCTCGGGCAGCCGACCCATGTACGGGATTCTGCTCGATATGGTCGGCGGGAAGGGGGCGCGCTTTGGCAAAGAACAGATTTCGCTGCAATACGCTGCTCCGGTCGTCAACAAGATTTGGTCCCTGGCCCAGAATATGGGGTACGGCAACCTCTTCGTCAACGACCAGGTCAGTGCGGTCACGGACGACCACTATTTTGTGAATACGATTGCAGGGATTCCGATGATTGATATTATCAGCCGCCCTCAGGATACACCTACGGGTTTTCCGGCGCATTGGCATACCGACAAAGATACCCTGGAGTCCATAGACCCCAATACGATCCGCATTGTAGGGCAGTTGGTGTTGGCTGTGATTTACCGGGAATACGCAGGGACGTTGCAGTAGTATTTCGGATTCGGTAAAATTTTTAAAAAAAATGGCCATGTATATTGCCTGAAACCAAAAACTCGCCTACATTTGCATTCGCTTCAATAGAGGGCGCATAGCTCAGCTGGTTCAGAGCACCTGCCTTACAAGCAGGGGGTCGGAGGTTCGAATCCTTCTGCGCCCACGAATTTTTGAACGAGGGGCCTACGAGACAAATTCGCAAAGCGAATTTGTCTCGTAGGCCCCTCGTTCGTTATGGGGTTTTTGGGAAAATAGCAATTTCTATCCTTTCCCTATTCAGCGCTGATTTGGTATCTATTTCATATTTAGCTGAATAAGTCAACTTTTTGTCTGCAGCCATTACCCGTATTAAATTTAATAACGCCTGAATGTTGCAGTCTTCCGATAATAACGCCGGCGGGGGTTCGGAATCTTCTGGCAAATTCATGAATCAAATCTTCAGTCAAAGGGCTGACACTTTTTATTTCCTGCAGTTGCCTTTCCGACAATAAAATATTTTCAGCAAAAGTATCGGCTTCTTTTTCTTTTGCCTCGTCTGTTTGAGCCCCTTCTACATTTTCCAGGAAAATATCCTTTTTGCCGTGCAAAATAATATGCGCGGATTCATGGAAAAAGGTAAACCAGAAATGGTCGTTGGTTCTGTATCTCCCTGCTAATTGAATAATAGGTTTGTGGTGAAACCAACGGGCAGCTCCGCTTATGGGTGCATTAGGCAGATTTGGGGTGAACACTACCGCAACACCACACCTGGCGCAGATATGTTGAAGCTGCTGGATATAATCAGGGGGGGACAGAAATGCCAGCTCTTTGATTTCTGACAGCGTTTTTTTGAATTGCTCTTTATCAAATGGAGCCAGATCAATTTCTTTTGCTTGCATTTCTCCCTTTCGCAACCATGCGGAAATGGCATGTGGATTTTGTGCGTGCGCCAGTGAAATCCTGAACGCAACGGAAACTTCCTCATCTACATAAATTCGTTCCCATTCGGCTGGTGATGCCACACAAAAGAATTTTAGCAAATTGTCCATCAAGACAGGTAGTTCTTTGGTATCAGGTAGCCAACCTGATTTTCGCATCGCGTTGATAGGGAATTTATTTAACCATTCCTTTTGTTTTTCATAATTTTCTTGTTGTTGTAACGCATAAAGTTCTTGGCGGTATGTTGTTTCTCTGTTCAACCAAAAGCTTGCAGGAATGTCCAGTACTTTCTCTAATTGAAAAGCTGTTACTGTCGTGATGGGTTCTCTGCCTTTTATGAGGTCATTTATTTTTTCTCTGGGCCTTCCCATTCTTTCGGCCAGTTCGGCTTGGCTCATACCAATAAAATCAATATGCTCCTGAATGGTGTCACCTGGAGGGGAAAGTAAGGATTTCGCTATTTCAATTTTTGTTGCCACCTTGTTTATTTTAATGGTAGTCCTGGATTTCATTGATTTGAATCTTTGTGACTTCTTCCCAATATAATCCCCCATCATCTTTTCTAGGTATGGGGTTATGATTTGGTACAAAAATCATTCTATAATTGCCAGAAACATTAATGGCTAGTTCGCCCTTACGGTTGCCTGTTAGTTCATGGCATTTTGTGGCAGGAATACTGCGCATTATGGATAAATTATCTGCAGCGGCCAGGTCTTTAAGCCTTTGGGTAACTTTTCGAGCTAACTGTCCAAAAGCTTTTGTTAATTCTTTGGGGTCAGTTAATTGCTTTTCAAGTTTTTTACTCTTGAAAGTTATTTCCATTGCAAAAATGGATATTATTAACGAGAAAGGTTAATAAAAAATATTTTTTAACTAAAATTCCGGGCTATCCGCTTTGGGACCATTATGGATGACAAGGTCGGCGCGTTCTTTGGTAGCGATAAGGAAATTGCTGCCATAAAATGCACCCTTTAGAAAGGTGCTGAGATGTCCTTTGGCAT
>Ga0068877_10000148_pt1 | contig 60703 bp, 51 predicted proteins | sample NOAtaG_FD_66437 | JGI IMG/M metagenome (GOLD analysis project Ga0068877, IMG submission 66437) | Freshwater lake microbial communities from Lake Erie, under a cyanobacterial bloom - NOAA_Erie_Diel6S_1000h metaG | ecosystem: Environmental > Aquatic > Freshwater > Lake | place: USA: Ohio, Lake...
AAGGCAACGCGAAAGCCAAGGACATCGGCAGGCAACGGCGAAAGATTCTGCTAGTCTCTGGTACTAAAGGATCGGCCTGGATGACGTTGGCGAAGCCAAACGTCAACAGGCCCTAGTGTCTGTCCTGAAAGACCCATGGAAGCGTTCCGCCGTGGTCCATAGACTGGGCCCGTCTCGTTCCAAAACTCGGAAGGAACATAAGCTCCAGGAGCCACCAGGAGTTTGTATGCTACGACGCCAATGGGTTCTTTCTGGCCGCACACGAACGAGCCTCTCGTTAGACAGATTCGCCCAAGCCTTCAGAGACGATCTCTATGAATTGTCGCTACTAACCATCAGTTTCTCGACTTTTGGTAACTTGGACTTGGAACCCGGTGAGCGGGCCTTCCGGATCGGTCGAGACGCTCCTGAGATTCCGCTCTGCACATGGACCCGAGCCTGTCATTTCGGCTGCTCTCTTTCGCCAGCCTTCAAGCCAAATCACTTTGTTAGCGGCGCACCAGCCTCAGAACACGCCAGCCGACGAAGCCGAGCGGCAGCAGCAGGATCCATGCACCACGGGCCATAGATGAGGTACCGAGAGTACCGCAGCTGGTGAGATAGTTTACATCCTGAGACAGACCAGGCGAAGGATAGAGAAAGCTCACCCCCGCTTCATCGTCCAGACCCAGCTTGGCCTCATTGTTCAGGGAGGCGTAGCTCATGATCGAAAGGTAATTTGAATGGGGATGACCAAGACCTAAACAATGGCCAAGCTCATGCACGAGCGTTCGCAGCAACGACTTGGCGGACACGCTGGCACTTGAGATGATAATGTCGCAATCGTGTATGATATGTTCATCTTTCTCCCGCGGAGACGGATCAGGATCTTGGCTTATAAAACTAGGCAGGGCTGCCGCCGCTATGGTTTTTGACGCTTGCTCTTCAACGACGATCGCAAAGGTTTCATCGTCATCATCGACTTCAACATTGGCGTCAAGTGTCACTTCGAGTTCGATATAGGAGGTTTCGACATTGGTCCAGATGCGCATAGCTTCGACCAGGAGCGCCTCCATCAGTTGTGCATCGGTCGCATCTGCAAACATTCCGTCAAGGACTTCGTCTTTGTTCTTCAGGGACGGAGCCGCGCCGTTCCAAAAGAAATTGACCACAGGTTGTTCGGGACTCACGGGAAGACGAGGTTTCAGGTGATGAATATGCACAAAGCCAAACGCCGGGGAAGCGACGAGAGCCAGCAAACAGAAGCTCAACCTAAGGCTAAAACGCATAACTCACCCCCAAACGTAGGGTATAGGGAAACTGCAAACCATAATTCGCGATACCTATCACCTGTCTGTATTCCATTTCAAAACGCATCCGATTCAAAAAAACGTCTGATTGATAGCCGATCGCATGATGCCCCCCGACTCCGATGCCACTCGGGGTGACAATCACCCCACCCCCTAGACTCGCATACAAGTGATCGAGATAGAAGCGCTGCCCCCATAATAATCCAGGGACCAAGCTCACGACCCACTCCTGATTTGCTGCTGTGATGTAGCTGAGCTGCCAATCGACCGGATTGAACGGTGGTATCGATACTGGATTCGAGCCACCTTGTCCGATACTCGGTGGGCCGATGATGACCTGAATAGACTCGGCGCGGGCCGCCTTCGTGAGCAGCACCAAGACCAGAAGAATCAGGATTCTCATAAAGTGTATCCCACCGAAAGAGTGAAGACCGACTTACGAGCTGTCGTAAGGACGATGAAGGCTAGGCCTGCAGCAAAAATATGAGCATTCCACTCCGCTCGAACATCCCAGGCCTCATGTTGCAAGAGCCGCCAGGAGAGACCGAGGTTAAGCCCGAGATTGAGAGCATGCGCGGCTTCGTCTTCGCCTTGAGGTCGATTCACCGCTGTATACTCGTCCATGACGCTAAATCCATAGACTGTCACAAGTTCCTGCCAAGGAAAGATACGCAGAAACTTGTCTGCTCCTACGATGGCGGTCGCCTCAAGGAAAGGGCCGAAACGTCGGCCGTAAAAATCGAAGCGAAAGCGATGCTCTTCGTTCTTCCAAAGTGCCAACTGCACTCCGGGATGGAGAATGAAATCACCCTGTTCGATGTAGCTTGGACCGTAGCGCAAGGTTTGAGCTGTCGCCGCCTGCGAGAAAAGGGAGACGACTACACCCATGAGCATCAAGTGTCGTAGAAGGGAGAGCATAAGGGGGCTCCGCAGGCGTTGGCCTGGTCTAAAGGTTTGTTGCCTCTTGTATGTCTGGAGGCAGTGCGTAAATCGCTGACACCCTTTGCTGACTGACTTTCAGGACAATCAGTGAATCAGCGTCTTCGCGCCCTGGCCGGAAAAATCAAACATCCATTTAGGATCAGATTAAAGACTCAACCGAGGTTAGTCAACCTCCTGAATTGGTTTGGATTTGGGGACTGAGTTCCGGGCTGTTCAAGTGTCCAGAGTTAATGGCCGATCCTGAAGCCAATTTTCCGGTGATGGTGGTGCTCGATTATCGAAGTCGAGGTCGTCGGGACCCAACTATTGACACAAGCGGAGACTCGTTTCCATAATGGAATACAAATCTCCGAAAAGTTGGAATAAGGATAGCACTATGAATGCGAAGACTATCGACTGTCCTCGCTGCGGGATCGTGGGTCGCCTCTCCAAGAGGTCGTTCAGCGATCAGGCAGTCGCCGCTCTCTTGATCTGGGGGGATCTCGAGGAAAGTCTGGTCGGTCAAGCTATCTGCGATGGCTGCTATGGTGAGCTGCGCGATGTATTGATCGAGCGCTGCGAAGAGCTGAAGCACATGGATGTGAAGGATCTAACTAAAGCGAGCTAACATGTCCTCTCCCCACGCAGTGATGATTCTACTGAGCGAGCAAAGTTCACGTGACTTCGTCCCTTCTATGACATATATCATCCCTCATAGCATTCGAAGCAAGAGCCTCGTAGAGGGATGAGCCCATGGAATATACCAGCACAACATGTCATTTTGCTCCCGTATTCCCCTATCGTCCTGAACTCCGGCGCAAGCGTCCTCAAGTCCCTCAACCACCCCGAGGGTTTCCACCTATCGAAAGTGATTGGGTGGTTGAATTTGAAACGTTCCTTAGCTCCGATCAGAAGGCGACCCTCTATAGCCATCTCTTTCGACCCGTAAATTTGCAAGGACCTCGGGCTCACAAGGCCTTGGTGGTGCTGCATGGACAGGGCGAACACAGCGGTCGCTATATACATTGGCCTCATTTTCTTCGCGATACAGTCGGCTCCATCTACGCGATCGATCACCGCGGCCATGGTCAATCTACGGGCATTCGCGGCCACATCGATCATTTCGATGTCTATGCCTCGGACGCTTGCGATGCGATCCGTCGCTATGCATCGTATCTTCGCCAGCAATACGGGCGCGCCGAAGTTCACCTCGCCGCTCATAGCATGGGTGGGCTGATCGCCTTAAGAGCCTTGCTCAACGATCCCGCGCTACCAGTCGAGTCAGTGACTCTTTCTGCACCGATGGTCGAGCTTGGATTCAAAGTACCAAAGGCTAAGGTGATGGCTGGGCGCATGATGCTTTCGCTGCTACCCTTTCTGCCATTGCCGGGAGAGCCTCTTGCTGATCTCGTATCCCGCGACCCCGAAGTCGTGAAGCATTATAAGGGCGACAGCCTCAATCACGGACTGGCGTCTTCAGGCTTCTATTTCAGCTACCTTGAAGCCAAAGACGACATGTTGCAGCGAGCTAGGGAACTGAAAAAACCTCTCCTCCTTCTGCTCCCGGATTCGGATCGCGTGATCAATCCAAAGGCAACAGAAAGATTCTTCCAAAGAATTAGCAACAAAGACAAGAAGCTGATTCACTTCCCATCTAGCTTTCACGAGGTCTTTAACGAACCGGAGAAGGAGCAAGCGTTCAGCGAGCTTCGAAGTTGGATCGATCAGCATTCCGATGGCTAGCGCTCTCGCCTCAGGAGAGTGAGCGTCAACCCTCGCGACAGCGTGCATATCGCATCTGGTCCCTATCGTTGAGAAAACATCCTCCGTATCTTATCTGAATAGCAGCGATTTTCCGTTTCACTGGAGCTGCACACCAGAAAGTCGAAGAGTACGGTAGGAGGTGCACAACACCTCGGTTTTTGGGTGGAACTGTAAGAGGAGGATGAAAAGCATTATGTGCAGCTGTCTTCTGATCCAAGCTCCGAAGGAAGGTCCACCCGAATAGGTCGCGCTTGACCTTCGGAGTCTATAACGAACTTAACTGGCTGCCCGAGTCCATGGGCGGCCCCAGCTTCTTCTTCGGCCCAGTGTTTCCATACCCGATGCATCTCATGAAGACGCTGAAGGTCCCGCCGCTGCCCCGCCTCTGCAAGGATTTGAGCAAGTTGCAATTTCACGACCCCTTCGAGTTTAAGTACGGCCTTGTCGAGCAGTTCGGCTTCGCCCATCATCATGCCATGACCCTCTGTTCCGTAAATCGGGTTATAATCAGGAGGCCCGTCGGAGTGTATCCGCAACGAACCAGGAGGCCCCCTATGGAAACACCAAGCAATCGATTTCTGCGCGAACGCTTCAACCGCTTGTGGGGATGGTGGCAACGGCTGCGCCTCCTCCAGCGAGAACAAACTGATCTCTCCTCCTCGATCGCGTCTCCAAAGCGATTTTGGCTCCAACGCCTCAAACGACAGCTTCGTTCGCCCCCACCACAATAACCTTGGGACGCCCGGCTCGCACATGCACAAGAAGGCGCTCATAGTGCCATACGAACGCCGGAGGCCAGTACCACAAGCATCTCAAGAAACGACCTCGCCATCCCAAAGGAGCCGACCCAGCGTATAGATCTAAAAGTTTTATCAGAACACGGCAAGTCGATCGATAGTGCGCATAACGCCAAGGTCTTTGCACGCGTCGCCAAGCCTCCTCAGGTAATTGTATGTTGAGCAAACAGGTCAGACTGAACATGCGTTGATGAGCCCATTCTTGCCAAGGTTTACTCGATCGCAGGAGATGGCTGCCTCTCGATGCATGAATCTCGGGATGAAAAAGCAACTGCCCACCGAGCTCCCGCCTATCTGCAACAAGGTTTTGCCACAGAAGATCGGGCGCGTTCGCTATGAAAGGTTTGCCTTCAGGAGCTACAGGCGGCTCTCTTTCACTAGGCACATTCAAAGTCTTCTGCCAGAGTCCTTTGTAAGTCTGTAAGGGTCGCACCATGAACATTTGCCTCACATCCGAGGGGCTAGCGGCGTCTGAGCCGGCGTTTCGAGATCCTGCCTTCTTACGAATTGATTGGCACCAACACGGAACCAGCCATCCTTCAGTTCGATGACCTCGACCTTGTGTTCTTTGAAAAAGACCCCAATAGCTTGGTACTGCGCGCCGGGTCCACTGTGTATACGCGCCTCAGGAGGGACGACTCGCATCCAGGTTGGAAAGTGCACCTGAGCCTGACTGGGCGCTGGTGTCGCTGTTTGCCTTACCGAATCCTGCCGCATCGAAGCAGGTGCTGGCGGCGCTGTGGGAACAGGAGAACGAGGCGCTTGCGTCCCAAGAAGCGAGAGATAGATGTACCCACCTGTCGACAGAAGACCCCATTCTGGATGAATCGATAGCACCTTCAAAGCATCTCCCTCTTGAAACTGCCTGATCACCTGAGCATCCAGAGTAGGCAAGGCCCTTACGTTCACCTTTCGCGCTTTCACCCAACGATCGAGCAGTATGGGCTTTGGGTTATGCTCCGTCAGCAAGAGGAAACGCGAGGCAAGGAATTGATCTTCCGCTATTCGCAGCCACTGGTGGTCGCTTGACAGCTTCCCTTCCACCCATTGCCCGACAGGCAGAACACCGACAATCTTATACTGCAAGCCTGGTCCCCGACGGATCTCGCCGCCTTGAGCCCTCAGGATCAAGGCTCTCTTGCTCAAATGGCTAGCGACCGGAATTGACTTCTGCGGATGCTGGAGGGATGGGAGTGCAGAAGCACCTGCTAGAGCGGCTCCCCCTGTCGGATCGCTCCGTTGTTCAGACGAGCTCTGAGGTTGAACCGAGTCGAGGGCCTGATCGGCGGACGCCACTGGAGTTGCCACCCGTGTGTTGGCTCGTCTTGTCTCCCCAGTCGATGCGTCACTTGCTGCGCACGGAGTGGGCTCGACTGTTTTTGCTAGCTCGGAGCCTTTGCTCTTCGTAGCAACTTGACCTGCCAGCGAGCTTGATGTCACTCGTGACTGGCGAGCCCCTTGCTGCCAAAGATGATGCACTAAGCCGCCGAATAGAGCGAAACTCGCGTACAACAACACTGTGAGCCAGGCTCGGTTCCATCTCGTACAGGGTTGATCTGCGCGAGCTATCACATCGGGACTGATTGGATTCTCCATCGGCGGAGCGGGAAGGGTCGGGGGCGGAGCTATCACATGCCGCTCCGCTGCCGATCGCAACGCTTCGAAGGCCCGGGTCTCTCCCTCGACGTAAGCGTCGAGGTCCCGACGAAAATTTTCGTGATTTGCTGCCCGATCACCTTGAAGAGTTGGCCCGCAGGATTCTATAATCTCTAGGCGATCTTCCTCCGTTTTTTTCCTTTTTTTTCTGGAAGTCATGTACCCTCACCCAGCTGAGCGTTCCTGCTTCCATTCTAAGAGAGGGCCATGCGGGGTACAGCCGGCAAAGGCTGCCGTGCAGACCAAACGTTACTGGGACCAGAGCTTAGGGAAAGCGAACAGACTCAGACCACCGCCCGAGTGAACAAAAAGGGAGGGGCTCTCTCTAGGTTGCGTCTCGACTGTCATCCACAACTTGGCAGAATACAAGGGATCAAGCCAAATGCCTTCCTCTCGCGCGACTCTTTCGATTGTCTTGCAAACCTGACGATTGACAGCCCCAAAGGAGCGCGCTGTAGGCGGTCGATGACAGCGAAACGGTGGGAGTTCGGATGGTCGATCACCAAAGAGCCGATCACACTCCCTCAGGCGTTCCTCTATTCCGGTGCGAAATTCCTCTTCGTTTCCGGCACAAAGTAGCACGTTGACTTCGAGCTCACGGCCGAGATAGCCCAGAGCGCAGAGCAGGGCTTGTGCCGTGAAACCCGTGCCTGCATCGATCCACATGGTCACCAGTCGCTCTCCTAAAAGGTGCTCCTGCCGAACGATGTCGAGTCCGAGAGTCATGGCCCCTGGTAAGGCAGCGAGGTGAACCCCGCCTTCTGGAACGATCCAGGTCGAGACGTCATCTCTTGCCTCAGATGCCACTCTGTCTCGCACCTGGGGCCAAGCATCTCGATCGATCCAGGTATGGGGACTGCTGCCGATTTGGGATCGAAACAAAAGGTCTAAGCCTTCTGCTGCCCATGGCGTGCTGCGCAGGAGATAAACATGGGTGTCCAGTCCTGACTCGCGACAGAGCTGCAATAGGCCGAGCAAAAAATGGGAGCGCGCACTTCCCCAGGATACCACTCGCTTGGCGCCCTGGGCATGAAGAAAGGGCATGAGACTGGCAAGTTTGCGATACTTGCTACCCGATATACCAAAACTCAGTTCGTCATCTCGCTTGATCCACATACGTCCAGACAAGGTCCGTGTAAGGTGCCAACGACTTTGGGGCCACGCTGGTTGGAGACCTCGAATCAGAACCGATTTTTCGAGATAGGGGTTCAAACGTGCGGCGAGAGAAGACAGTTCCACGGTATCCCTCCTTGAGTGAGGTAGGCGAGTCAGCAGACCTTAAGGTACAATGAAGCATAAGGCACTTACCGAGATGAGGTCTATGATTACGAAACACCTTCTGCGCTGGGTCTGGGTCGGACTAAGCCTTGTCCTGGTCGGTAGCATCAGCTTTCTGCTCTATTACCTCAGCGGCTTGCTGATTTTCGGGGGCCGCATTCCCTCGCATTTCTATCGCCCCCTCGAGCCTGTCTGCAACGAATGGTACGACGCCGAAGTCTTCGCTGATAAACGGAGCGAAGAGGAAAAGGCCAAAAGTCCGGTACGGCTGCGCACCTGCGCAGAAAGTCTGACACTTCCCAAGGACACTTTGCTCCTCACCACCCAGGAAGGCATTAAGGTCCGACTGGTCGTACCAGATAGTCTTGACACAGGAGCAGACCTTCCGATTTGGCTCCATATCCACGGCATTACAGATAGCTATCTGAACGGCATGCGCTTCTATGATGCCGCTCATCGCCTGGGATTCAAGCTGATGATGCTCGAACTCCAGAATCATGGCGGCTCCGACCGCCATCCCCAGGGGGCTTCGTGGGGCTGCCGTGAGCGTTGGGATCTCATCGCCACTATGGATTACATTAATAATCGGTACCCCTCCTCCGAGGTCCTGATCACAGCCACCTCGATGGGGACGCTGACCGTAACGGAAGCAATTCTCACCCAGCCGGAAAGCTTTGATAAGGTGCGCGGCCTCATTTATGAATCTCCGATTTCGAGCTTCGATAACGTACTCGAGAGAATCTGTTTCAAGTGGTCTCAGCGCGACTTCTGCAAAAGCCTCTGGCATGGACTCATCTTTGGCCTCTCTCACTGGCGAACCGACGTCGACCTTGCAAGCTGCCACCAACCCGACATGTTGAAGACCGGGATTCCAACCATGCTTTGGCTTTCCGAAGAGGAATACCCCACGGCTCCGATCCGAGAACTCTCGCAGCAGTTGCCCCGACACACTCAGGTGAGAACGACTGTATACCCCCGCGGGTCCCACTCTGCCTACTACGGCTCACAGCCGGAGCGAACCGAAGAGGATATTCGAGAATTTTGGATGAGTGTTCCCCGGACGCTGTCGTCCGAACCCAAGCACGCCAAACCTTAATTTTGTATTACTTACGAATAGTTACCACCACATAAAACGCATATACCGGGAGCAAAAAAGCGTCTCTCCCAGAGTACACAGAACACTTCGTTCTTTGAATCTTGCCTCCGGCGCAGGACGGTGTAGGATAGGCCTTGGAAATGTGAATCACCGAACCAAGGGAGGTATGACCCATGAAACTTATTCGCGCCGTTATGCTCGCCGCCGTTGTTAGCCAAGCCACCGCAAGCACCATGAGCTATGCCGCTCCAGTGCCTTACGCGCAGGTCGATGCCGCGAAAGCGGAGCGTGCTGCACTGCTGCTCTCCACTCGCGCTCGCGACGTGAAGGCTCAGGTGGATGCGCTGGCTGGAACTGGCAACTTCAACGCCAACCTGTCTAAAGCCGAGCGTCTTGCTCGCCAGATCAACCTCAACGCCCTCGAAATCGCCTCGCTGATCCGTTCCGATGCACCCGAAGCCGATGTGCTCGAAGTCTTACAGACTACCGAAGATCTCGTACTCCAGCTGGATGCCACGAAGCGCGCTCTACAGCGAGCCTACCGCTACCAGTTCGATATCACGGACTTCAACAACGTTCGGACAGCTTTTTACGAGCTGAAGATTGTTCTTACGGGTGATCTTTAAGAGATCGAAGAGTCCTGTCTGGATGCGACGGTCTCCGTTCGTCCAGCTGGGAATCTGCATCTAGATAAGGGAATCAGGGTCGTCCGACCATCAACACACGACGTTGAGGAGCATTCCTTCGCGACCTCCCTGGTTTCCTCCTTCCTCGCTCACCCGACAATCTCTGCCATTTCTTCACTGAGCCGTGCCAATGGGCAGCCTATCATGAGATTCTAGATCTCTGTTATCTTTGCACTTTCCCGATCACCTCCAGTTCGACTCAAGTTCTGACGATCTAACACCGATCTAAAGGTGAGCTTTTTGTAGAGGTGGAAGATGCGCAGTGTACTTATGGTGGTTCTGCTCGCTTGCATGCTGAGCGCTTGCTCCGATTCCAGCTTTTCGGGTGGGTCTGCTGTCACGAAGGCTCCGACTCAACCCTCTGAAGCCGATGCAACGCCCGCCCTTCCAGTCGACGAAGAACAAGGCATCAGCGACCTCGATGGCGATGGAGTCCCCGATTTCCCGCCCCAGGCCGAAGTTGACGAATTGAGGGCGACATGTTTGAACAACGCTTCCAAGATCGTGTCTAAAACTCAAGTCCTCAACTTTCCAGAACGAAAGAACTGCAGCTTCGACAGCAGTCCAAATCTGTCGCGACGAGATGCCTTCAACCAAGCGAGCGAAACCTCGCCGGGCATCCTGAATTTGCCGGCAGGCACAATTTGTGACCTCGGGATCCGATCGCCCGCCAACGCCCAGTTGCAGTATGATGACTTCCTCATTCTGACGATCGCCGGTCAAGCCGTCTTCGTTAGCAACAGTGGTTTGACGGAGTATTTAGTCAAGCAACAGAACATCTACTACTGGGACTTTTCCAAAATTGTCGGGCAACCGATTCGCAACTTCAATGCCCCTAGCTACTGCTTAGGAGCTATGTCCAACTGCGTCTTGCCAGGTCACGACCAGAGGGGCGCCGTGATGCTGAACCTTACATCCAAAGAGATCGCACCGATCGCTTTATCCATCGAGGGTAAGACCACGGCCGAGATGAATCTGATTGCGACGGGCGACAACGATGATGAAGACTGCTTCCATTCTGCACTCGAGCTGACTGTGGAGTATAAATATCTCCCCAACTAATGCCGATCCTGACGGGCTCCATGGAGGCTTTCAGACAGGGTGCTCGATTTGCGATCAGCTCCAGACGCTTCTGACTTTTTTTAAGGGCAAGGATCGTTTACCCTGGTGGTTTATCCCCCAAGGAGCGCATCCATGCAAGAAGCGGCAGGTACGGGTCCTCGAGTATCTTACACACAGGATTACAATTTTCAGGATCAGGTGCAGGCAGCCCGTCTGGACCTTCAACCAAGTCTTATTGATACGCTCCAGATCAATATCACCAAACTCTGCAATCAAGCGTGTGTTCATTGCCATGTGGATGCGTCCCCGCGACGACGAGAGATGATGTCGGACGAGATCATTGCGGAGGTGATCTCGATCCTGCGCAAGTATCCCTCGCTTCGCAAGCTCGACATCACCGGTGGAGCCCCCGAGCTCCACCCTAGATTCCGGGAGCTCGTCACTACGGCCCGAAGTCTCGGCAAGCACGTCATGGTTCGCCACAACCTCACAGTCGCTCTGGAAGCACATCCCATCACAGGCGAAAGTCTAACAGATCTGCCAGCTTTTTTTGCCGCTCACAAAGTCGAAGTGATCAGTTCTCTTCCCTATCATCAAGAATTTTTCACAGATAAGCAGCGCGGCAGCGGTGTCTTCAAGAAGAGCATTCAAGCCCTTCGCAATCTTAATGCCCTGGGTTATGGCCAGACAGACAGCGATCTCACGCTCAATCTTGTCTACAATCCAGTTGGCTCATACCTCCCAGCAGCACAGACCGATCTCGAGCGTGATTACAAACGTGAGCTTGCCCAGCGTTACGACATTCACTTTAATCAGCTCTTTGCTCTGACAAATATGCCTATCCACCGCTTCAAAGCCCAATTGGTCGTTCATAAAACCTATGAAAGCTATATGGAAAAACTAGTCGCCGCTTTCAATCCTGATGCTGCGTCTGAAATCATGTGTCGCAATCTCATCTCGGTGGCCTATGATGGCCACCTCTTCGACTGCGACTTCAACCAGATGTTAGAGCTACCTCTGAGGATGAACGGTCAGCCTGGACACATTTCCCGTTTTGATCTAGAAGCTCTTCAGCGCCGCACGATTGCGACGGCTGATCACTGCTTTGGCTGCACTGCGGGCTCCGGCTCATCATGTGGGGGCTCGACAGCTAACGGATAAAGGACTATCGAGGAGGACTCAGTCGATGAACTATTACGAATCGAAAGATCTCAAAAGATTTGCGGAAGTCGGTCAGTTCCGTGGGGAATTGATGGACAAGTTTTTCGCCTACTACAACGCGGTCGTAGGTCAGGATGGGGCTCTCACCAAACGAGAAAAGGCTCTGATCGCTCTCACCGTCGCCCACGTCAAGCAATGCCCCTATTGCATCGACGCCTACACCACCGCCTGTCTGGAGGCTGGAGCCGATCCCGAGCAGATGACGGAGGCCATCCACGTAGGGGCTGCGATGGAAGCCGGGATCAATTTGGTGCACGGCGTGCAAATGCAAAACGCACTGCGAGAAAAAGGCGCGCTTTAACCCACCTCGGCAGCATAGACTTTTCTGATTTCCCCCGCCGCCCCCCTTCTCCCGACCGACATTCCCTCGGGGGAGACAGAGCGCTGATGCTCAGGTCTCCCAGCAATCTTACCCTTGGGAAAGAAGGGGCACTTATGGCCGAAAGAATCGGCTTTATCTATTTTCGTGCGTTCGATCCGATCGATCCTCTGACCTTTTATGGGCAGAAGCGTCACATCAAACGTCTTCAGCATCCCAACGAAGTCCTGAGCCTGGCCGAGGCCTTCCCCACTATTCCACCTTGGAGGCCCTACGCACCCGAACTCGACCTCACGCCCGACAATCGAGTCTATAAGTTGCGGAACGAAATGAATCCACTGATGAACGTGTATCATGAGTGGATCTACAAGATGGCGGTCAGGCGTGAGATTCTCAACCGCTGGGTTCGGCGGCATCAAAGCTGGGATAACGAGGCGTTGCTCTATTTCAAGCGACTCGACCAGCTGCACGCATGGATGATCAATCTCTACTTTCAAAGGGTCGAAAAGCGCCAGATCCGGCTGATGAAGGAGTTCCAGGAGCTACATGCTATTCAGGATAAAATCGAGAGGCAATTTCACCAGGAGCACAAGACCAAACGCTTCGAAGAAGCTCAGCTCTTTCCATTCATCTATCGAAAGCTCCTAAAAAACCCCAATTTTCATGAGGTACGCGAACCTAATGAATGGAAAAATCTCGAATTCGATCGAGCGAGCGTCGCTGAGAATCGCTATCTTCTCAAAGATGAAGTGAGGCAGCTCTGGTCCCTTCGCTACAAACTTGCGGATAGCATCGAAGCCGCCCTGGAGCAGCATCTCCGCATCGGCTTTCGCCACCGCGTCGATCAGCAGCAGGAGTGGATTCGTGAGCATTACAAGACCATGCTCCAACTTTACGAGGACGCTTGGAGAAAAGCTTGGGACCAACGCGACTGGTTCATGACTCAAGAGCGAAACATGGTCGTGGAGCAAGCGGAGTACTTTCCGCAACGCTTTAGAAAGGACCTCAAAGACCCTTACAAACCCGAAATCAAGCTACCCAATCAACCCGATCTCTATGAGAGCCTACAGAATGACATCGATGCGAGTCGCCGTTTGCTTAAGGCCGAGGTCCGTGAACTAAGTGGCCTAAGAGCCCATCACGAAGAGCAGATTGTCCAAGAACAAACCAAAAGCGTTCAGCAACAAGCTGCTATCTTGCACATGCGAGAAGCTAGGCAGGCTTACGAGCACGACAAGCTAAACAAGGTGCGCACATCGAGTGATCAGGGTTTTGTTTATCTAGCGGGACGAGCGATTCCTCGAGCTCCGATCGCCATCGACTCGGATCATCGCAGCCCCCTACCGCTGACACTGGGTCTCCATGGGGAACCCCATACTCCCGAAAGGACGAATCCTCTTTCCATTCAAGTGCCGGCTCATGGCCAGAAAGCACTCTACAACAAAGCCATTGACGTCCAGCGACTGGTCGACTTCCACCAGGAAACGCAGGGACGTCGCCTGTTCGAAGAACTCGCTAAGCGCTTCCGATCCCAGTGGGCTCTGCAGGATTACATGGAAGGTCAGCTCCAGGAGCATCTGCAATCGACACAACCGCCGATCCCAGCGGAAGCTCCGCAAAGCAATGAGCAGGTGCAAGCGCTGCTTGAGACCAAGTTACCGTCGATGGGGGACAATAAGAAGTCGCGGCCATGATTCAGCCTTGCTGCTGAAACACCTTATCCTTATCAAGAATACTTAACTCCGATACCTTGTTTGATGGTAAGCTGATTCCGGACATTTTCAGCAGAATCTCGGAAGATTCGGTCGAGAAGCTCTGCTTCGGCGTTGGCTTACAGTAAAAGGACTGTCTTGAAAGACTATGCCAGAGCTCCTCCAACGCTGGTCTTTTTTTAGAATTCGTGAGCCGGATGAGCGCCCAGGATAAACGTACTTTGGATCATGACTTCCTGATTCAAGCTTTTCTTCTGCCCCTCGTTCTTTGCTTCGACACGATGATAAGCAAGGCGGAAGGTCATGAATTCACTACTCTTCCAGGCTGCATGCAGTTCCGTTCCCGCCTCGTAATTGCTCGCCTGACTCCCATCCCGATTTTTGGCAGTCAAGGATGTTAAGTAATCGCCTCGAATCCCCAGACTCCAGGTGGGTGTCAGACCGTAGGACAGAAACCCATAGAGTCCAATTTCGCGATTCGCTTCAGCTCCCTCAAGCTGCTTGCGACGGTGCCAGACCTCCGACTGCCAAAGCCATTGGAGAAGTTTACCCTCTCGCACTTTCGACACCCAGTCCCAGCCCAGCAAGGTCATACTCTCGCCATCAGCACTGGTGCGAGCGAGATAGCTTAACCCGGACTGAGTCGCCAGCCCAAGAGGCTCGAAGTAGGTTACAGCGCGGGCATAATGAGTGTTGACCCGTGGCCGCTCGCCCTCTTCGTGCGCATGCCCAAACGTTCGCCCGTTGGTCACACCGAAAGTCAAATCGAGGTAAAAATCGCTTGGCAGCAGGGTACTCCATTCGAGACCGTTGTCGACTACACCCTCCTCATCCAGGAAGCGGGCATGGGCAATCGGGGCGGTCACAAAGGGCCAATCGTGGGGGTGGAACTGGTTCAAGCGGCCTACACCCAGGAAGAACTGTCCGAGCCGAAAACGGCTGTTTGGGACCAGTTTGGTCGAGCTGAGATAGGCTTCGTGTATCTCGAAGGTCCCGAACGTTTCATTACCCTCGGGGTGTGCAGCCATCGCGAGATAACCATCAAAATTCTGATCGATGGGCGCATAAAATGCCGCCTCAACCCCACGAATGAGGAGTTTATCGAGGGAATCGCTCTTTTGATCAGCGGGAAATCCGGCTACGCTATCGACCGCCAGTGCCGTCTTGAGCCCTCCTTCATTTTGAGCCAAGAGCGAAGGTGCTTCTGAGAACAGCAAAACCAGCATTACTGACGCACTTAGTGAGCGCATATATCCCCTCCATACGTTGCAAAAACTTGCAACAGAGAGGACTTATTTAGACTGACCGGCAAAATCTCGCAAGATGTTAGTCAACAGCTCCTCGTGGCCGAGGGTAATCTCGTGCCCAGCCCCCTCCACGCGGCGGAGCCTGGCGCCCGGTATGAGTTCCTGCAAACGACGGCTATGACGCTGTGGTACGAAGCGATCTTCGCTCCCCACCAAGATCAAGACCGGAGTCTTGGTCCCATCGAGCTGGCCTCGGATGGAAAAGCGACTGGCCGCATAAAGTTGCCGGAGGATCAGGGCAATAGGAAAGCCCTCGTCTTCGAGAATATCCTGCCAGGCCTGAAGGATCTGTTGCCGTCGAGTAGCAGAAACCTTTTGCGGGACCACTTGCTTCAGTAAGGTCTCATGAAATCGCCCTTGAAGAAAGCCGATCAGGAGGGATCGCAGGGCGAGCGGATTCAGACGGAGGACACCGGTATCGGCGGTTGAGGTGTTTGCCACTGTCAGGCTCAAGACCCTCTCAGGGACTTGTCCGGCAAGACTCATGCCGATCATACCCCCAAGAGAAAGCCCGAATACATGAAAGTGCTCGATCTCGAGCTGGTCTAAGACGAGGAGACAGTCTTGGGCAAGGATCTCGATTCCATCCTTCCAGGTGAAAAGGGCCTGGCTGCGCCCTAAGCCACGCGCATCGACGAGCACCACCTGAAAGTGAGTAGCAAGCATGTGCTCGAAGCCAATCCAATAACGTGACGAGCGACCAAGTCCACGCAGAAGGAGCAAGGTTTCACCACGACCGAACGTCTCAAAGTAGATCGAACCTGATGGCGTTTGGCAATACCCCATATCTCTCTCGCTCTGGCTCCTGTTTCGATGCCGTTCGTTTATTGTGAGCGACCGAGGACCATCCAACAATAAATTTTCGAAAAATAGTCCGTGAAGACTGTCTAAGAAAGGTCCGGAGTCCTTGCTCTCTGTCGAGGAAGGCGGACCAATGTCTCATAGCTGATCGCGGCCAGCGAGACCCAGATACAAGCAAAAGCGATAAGCCGAGTGCTGTCAAAGGGCTCGTCATAAAGAACAACAGCACAGAATAACTGGAGAGTCGGCGCAATGTATTGAAAAAATCCTAAGGTCGAATATGGCATCAGCTGGGCAGCCTTACCGAAGGCAAACAGAGGTATGAGAGTGATGATACCACTGCAAAAAAACAGAGAATGCTCCCAGGCCCTCAGGTCCGTGATAAAGGTCCAACCAGGATAAGCACCATGTACCAGCACAAGTGCAAGTGGAAGCAGCAGCAGGGTTTCTACCCCTAACGTAAATGCGGCCGACATCGAGAGCAGCTTTTTTACCATTCCATACACAGCAAAACTCGAGGCCAAGAGCAGAGAGATCCATGGTAGACTTCCATATCCCACGATTAAGATACCGACCGCTACGAGCGCCAATCCAAACGCTGCCCACCGTACGGGACTCAACCTTTCTTTGAAGAATAGGACACCGATGGCGATGTTACCGAGTGGGTTGAGATAATAACCCAGACTAGCCTCGACGATTCGGCTATGACTGACAGCCCAGATATAGGTGTACCAGTTGATCCCTATCAAGCCTGTGGCAGCAAAGACTAAGCCCATGTTGCGAAACCGAGTGAGATCGACAAGTCCTCGTCTAACGTCTCGACGGACGAAAAGCCCCAAAATGAGAAGAATCAGGCAGGACCATGCCACCCGGTAGCCGAGCATGGCCTTTGGGTGAAAATGGGTCAACTGCTTCCAGAATATAGGTGTGATACCCCAGATAAAGTAGGACACGAACGCATACAGCGCTCCCGTCCAGATCACAGCTTTCGGCTGAGTCATCCTTGGGGTTTCCAGTCAGCGAAGATCTTCACGAACAGTCGCGCCACGCGCCACGCTTCGTCTTCCTGATGAGGGTAATCGAGATGCTGATAAAAGGCTTTCATCCGCTCTCCACGGTGGATGTCCAATTCTGCCTCACGAAAAACCTGAGCATGAGCCAAAAGAAAGATACTGTAGCCACGTTGGAGAGATTCGAAGTCTTGACCGTGAAATCCCCAAGCCTCTCGCGTGAAGGTGAAGTAAAGGGGTACAAAACCGAGCAGCTGCTTTCCCTCCTGCTCCAGGAGAAGCCTGACGTGCCGGGGATGTTCAAGCTTCGTGCAGCGCAGCATGCGCACGAGATAATCCGGGAAAAACAAGGTACTCGAAAGAGGCTTGCCTAAGCTACCAGCAATCGCAGCATCGAGCTCTGCAACGAGAGGCTCTTCGATCAGATTGCGGAGTGACACAGCATCCCACTCGATCGCCTCGTCCCGATCGGGCCGACGAACGGACCGTTCGTACGCCTCCATGGTTCTCCTCAGACCGACGAATTCTTCGTCCGCGATCTCCAGTAAACCGGCCAGGCGTGAAAAACGTCTGCGCACAGGCTGCGGTATCGATTCGGGATATTTATATCCGAGATCGTGTTCAATCTCTGCCCAGGCATGCTGGAGAATGCTGCGTATTTGGATCTCAAAGGCCCAAGATCCCTGCCCCCCGTCAGGCTCCCCCCCCCGCAGACGACAGACGTAATGCAACGAACGGTATCCAAAACTCTGCGGATCGCTGTGCAAACGCTTGTCGATCGAGCGTTCAACGTCGATATCGAATCTGTTCTCCACGGTCCTCGCGACGGCCTCGATCTCATCTTCAAAGTAGGTGATGACACGAAGCCCCACGACATCGGTGATATCTTCAAGGGACTCGTAAATCTTGTCGGGTCGAGCGACCTTCTTGGAAAGGCTATCGAGCGTCTTGATTCGAAAACTCACTTCGTGGACTTTAATGTCCGCCCGCTCGAGAAGCTGCTCGAGGAGACTATGAAGCTCCTGGCCCAAGCGAGTCAACTCAGAAAGTTTAGAATTGTATGCGTCGAGAATACTTTGCTTCAGCACCGGCCACCGCCTCTAGACAGGTAGATTCGCTTCCAGTCTAGTGTACAGCGACCGAGCGTACGAGGCCAGCTGAGACGCAAGCTTAAGTTTGCATCTCAGCTCATGGCTTGGCTGCTCATGTTTCAAGCTCCGACGACCTGCTTGATCAGCACGCGCCGGCGATGGTGCAGGAGTTCCGTCTCGATTTGCCGCGACAGAAAGTTAAAGTAGGGTTCCGCACTCTCACCGACGCCCATGGTGAAGCCGAGGTGCAAAGCCGCGACAATGATCGCGCCCGGCGAAACGGGGCGCCCCGCATGCCACTCGACCAAGGCCTGCAGGCGCGAAGGACTGCAGTGCAATCGCTGCCACTGGGAAAAACGCGTCGACCGCCCGATGCCACGCAAATATGCCACAGCATCGTTGGCTTGCTGAAGATACACGGCGCTGTTGAGAAAATCCTGCCGTTTCGCTGCAAACCGCGGATCGAAGGGCGAGCTTAACCCTTCTGCGGTTAGATTGGGGACTTTCTGCACGACCTCATTGAATATCTTTCGGATCATGGGTGTTCCTTTCCAGGCGGATATCTCGCCCTAAGCCGTCCAACCAGTCAGACACGCTTAGAGGTTTCGCAGATTACAGATGAGAGAAAGATGAATCAGCCTCCTTCTTACTCACATCCACGTGCTAAGAGGACATTCTACGTCTTGACTTGGAGGAGACGACCGATCAGCTTTTAGGCACTCGATCCAGACAGATGGAGATAGCAGCCAAGAGGTCCTGACTCTGAATGGGCTTGGTGAGATAGAGATCGACTAACTTGTCATTGCCCCGAGAGATGTCATCTCGGAAAGGATATCCAGTGAGTGAAACGATAGGAATCGATTTGAAGCCAGAGCTCCGGAGATTGCGAGCCAGTTGGTAGCCGTTGCAATGAGGCATTACGAGATCCGTTAGCACAAGGTCCGGTTTCTCGTTCTGAACAGTGACCATCGCCTCCATGCCATCCACGGCCTGCAGCACCCGATAACCCGCTTGCTCCAGCAGATTACGGACATAGAGCAAGAAATCGCCTTCGTCATCGACCACGAGGATCGTAGCCGTCATATCGTCCATAGTTAGCTTTTTCCCCAGTCTGTACAGGGCTTTCGGGCTCAGCCTGAACTGTCAAAACACCTAACAGTATGAGTTGGATACCTCCTATTTTATGGGCAAACTCTCCGCCTGGGCAACCGCAAAGCTCAATTCCATCCCACAAAGGTTCAAGTTCTCAACATCAGAACCGATACCTCATAAGGCGAACGATATCCAAATGGTCAAGCGGCTTTTCGCTGCGCGGCTAGCTAGAGGCTCACATGTCGAAAAAATTTATAATTAAAGAATCGACTCGGAAGCGCTGCCGCATCTTTCCGCTGGATCCCTCCCTCCTTCAGCATTTCCGGCCAATAAGCCTCGAGCTGTTTAGCTATCTTTGGGAGGTGCCGACCATCGAGTTTGCGATCTATATAAGAGTCGAACAGGAGATGATTGAGTACATCAAGCCTTCCGAATTGAGCAACGAACTGCTGCAGCATATTTGGACGGCAAGCCTCAAAGAGGACGCTGAAATCGATGTTTTTATTGCGAAGAAGGATTACCCGAAGTTTGAGCATACGCTATCCTTCGTCCGCCAGAGGAAAATCTCGCTGCTCCTAGAGAAAGATCCAGCCCTTGATCGCAAGACTTTGGAGGTCTTCAGCGATTTAAGTGGAGCCAGCCAGATGGTTCTGAGGGGAGGCGTGAGCAAGAACGTGGCAGAGAGGGTGAAGTCAGCGGCGGCCTATATGGTTCAGCAGCTTATGTCGAACGATTATGCGATCAGCACCTTGAGTCGGATGATCAGCATAGACCCTTCGCTTTACGATCACAGCGCTTCCGTCGCCATGTTTGCTACTATCATGGCTAAACAATACATCAACCCTCAGCTGTCCTTGAAAGACGCCGAGGTCATCGCGCAGTGTGGACTCTACCATGACGCTGGGAAAAGCTGCATCCCTCATGCTGTTTTAAACAAACCAGGTGCTTTCACGCCAGAAGAATTCGAAGTCATGAAAACCCACGTCCTCCATGGTTACAATGAACTTAAACGTGCGATCGAAAGTGGAGCACCGATCGATGAGATGGCTGCACATGTAGCGTTGGAGCACCACGAGCGCTTTACTGGCAAAGGCTATCCAAAAGGCAAAAAAGGTCGACTCGAGGAAGATCCACATAACGGGATTCACGTCTATTCTCGTATCGTCGCAATTGCCGACGCCTACTCTGCCTTGCTTATGAAGCGGGTGTATAAACCCGCCCTACCAGCTGAGACTGCGCTTGAGATGATGCAGAAGTCGGCCGGAGTCGACTTCGACAATGACATCCTAGAGCCCTTTACAAAGGGGGTCAAAGAAAGCCTTGGCAAACTGCGCGAAAAGCGCGAAAACCTGAATGTCGGCACTATTTATCAGGTTGACAAGAGTGAGACCCTAGCTCAGAAAATTCAGGAAGTTCGCAAGGCGCATCAGGCGCTGAACCGAGAGACCAAGAAGTCGAGCTAGTGCACATCTAGAAACGGCCCCGAGGCTTCGCTGCATAAACACCCTCAATTCCTCAAGGACCTCCTGTCCACTTCAGTTTTCGGCACTTTTCGTGCCTAGCCTCTGAAGCATTCGGAACGCTGAGCTGGGCATGTCCGGACAGACATGAGCCCTTGTTTGTCTAGATCGGCCATTTAGACTTTCAAACTGAATGGGCTAAAGTCAGTATCCCGATCGTAGTAGTCTTCTTTCTCGAGCCTTTTCAGGAGGCCTACGATCTTGTACGTGAAAGGAGTAGCGAGAACCTCCCAACCCACCTTGATGCAGTAATTGGCGATGATGACCTGAACTAACGTCTCGTTGGACCAGGTACCATAAAAAGCCAGCGGATAGAATACGACCGAGTCAACCGCCTCGCCAACCATGGTCGACCCGATGGTCCGTACCCACAGCCAGCGGCCTTCCGTCAGAACCTTCATCTTCGCGATGACGTAGGAATTACAAAACTCACCTAAAAAGTAGGCGAGTATAGAAGCTGCAACGATTCGTGGGGTCGAACCGAAAATCTGCTCGAGTGCTTCCTGGTGCTGGTAACCCTCCGCTGGCGGTAACGCAATGACGATGTAACTCATAAATGAGGCAAAAATCAGAGCTCCAAACCCCGCCCAGACAACCCGGCGGCTCCTCGCGTAACCGTACACTTCCGTAAGGATATCGCCAAAAAGATAGCTAATCGGAAAAAACAGGTTTCCTGCTCCAAAAGCAAACCCACCGATACTTGTGATTTTGCCAACCCCGATCAAGTTCGAACACAGCAACACGGAAACAAAAACCGCCATCACGAGGTCATAGTACTTGTAGTTCCTTCGAACGGGAATCTTGGCGCTCATCGATTGTCCTATCAAGAATCGGATGTAAAAGATAGACTCTAACCAAAGAGGAGAGATTTGAAAAGTCAGACTATCGAGCCCCTCAGCAATAAACGAGGGCACGACCTCGCAGCATTCAGCTCAGGCCTCCACCCTTGCCAAAAAGAAGGTCCCTGCGCAAAGACTCGCTCAACGGCTTAGCAAATGAAAGCCTTCCCTGGTTGTGATCGACTTAGCGAGGGATGATCATGGCCCCTTTTGATCGCCCCACGGGGACCTCGAGAGACCCTGCCTTCACGATATCCCTGCATCGATCCTAAGAGAAGACAAAGTCGCGACCGCTTTGGTCACTCTTCATGGAGGGAATCAAGAGGATCGAGCTCAAATGTTGGACGTTCGTCTTTGACAAGTACCATGGACAGAAGCCCCCCCTTCGGGAAGCCAGCGGTACACTTCAAGCGGCTTGCGAATACCCTTGACCTCGAGCTCACCCTGGAATTCCCATTGGAGGTCGGGAAAAGCCTGCTGGACTTTTTCACTGCAGTAGATCGAGCCAGGCTCTGCGAGCCGCAGAAGACGAGCAGCCCGATTCACAGTCGGTCCGATCGCTGTATAATCGAAGCGTTTCTCTGAGCCGAAGTTACCGACTAAAGCCGCACCTTGATGCAGTCCCATTCGCGCCTTTAGCCGCGTTTGGAGGGCATCCGTCCGTGAGTCTTGGAGCCTTTCAAGCTCTTCGAACATACGCCCGGCACAGCGCAAAGCTCTCTGCAGCTGCTCCTGAGAGCTACAGAGGCTTGGGGCTCCAAAAATCACCATAATACCATCACCTATAAATTTATCGATCGTACCGCCACATTCAAAAATGACCTCAGTCATGCTACTTAGGTATTGGGAGAGCAGCTGCTGAAACCTTTCAATAGGAACCTGAGTGCTAAGTTCTATGAGTCCAGGCAGATCGATAAAAAGTACCGTGACCACGCGCTCTTCAGCATGTTGCCGGAGAAAATCGTCACTATGAATCATACGATGAACCAGGTCAGGTGGCAGATAACGCTCGAGCACCTGCTCTCGAATGCGGTCGTTCAAGAGCTGAATCCGACAATTGCCTTGACGTTTGAGCCAAACCAGGAAAATCGACAAAGCAAGTGCAAGGCCCATAACGCTGAAACCAGTAGCATAAAGTCGAGATTTGGCCCTATCGAGTTCGGCCTGAAGCTGCAATTGGGACCGTTTCATGTCTTCGATGCGCGAGGCGATCTGAGCTCGCGCGACACCGAGCTCTTTGCTCGATTGATCGCGAATCGTCCGTTCAATCAGGACCAAAGAACGTTCGAGATGTTCGCCGGCTTCTGAGAGACGACCTTGCGCTTTTTCAAGTTGATAGGATGTGGCTGCGATCTGATACTGATCTCGAAGATAGTCGGGCGGAAAAAGCTCCTCAGCTTGGACCAAGTGATACCGAGCCTCGTCCAGTCGCCCCATGGGTATCAAATGTCTCGCCAACATGAGGTGACTATCGGCCTTCCAGATTTTTTCATTCAGTCGCTCGTAAATATCAAGAGAGCGACGGGCGTAGTCGGCACCATCTTCATGGCGTTTAAGCCGTAGAAGAGCTTTTGCAAGACCATTATAGTTAGCGCCTTGACCGGAGATGTTGCCCAATTGGGTTTCTAATTCTAGAGCCTCCGTGAGGAGCTTGACCGCGGTCTCCACTTCGGCAAGCGTGCCTGATCGGGTCAGAATGATGCCCTGATTGTAGAGATTTTGGGCGTGGCAAGCCCTTAGCTGAAGCCTGAGACACAGCTCATTAGCGATACTTTGCAATCGGAGACTTTTCTCCAGATCGGGAACGGCACCCAAAATATTGGCGCCGTCATAGCTAAACCTGATCCAATCATAGTCCGCAGCATTGCTGTCTTTTTGCAGCAGATCTTCTGCTTCATTTAAACGCTTCAGGCTCTCCGGTATTTCCCCAAGATCGAGGTGTATCGATGCAAGATCAATGGCGTTGCGGGCTGCTTGCCGCAACAGTCCATTTTTGAGCGCTTCATCGATGAATTCCTGGAAGATTTCGACTACCTCGCGAGGAGGCAGTGAATGTCGACCGGGATAGATTCGATGAAAGAGTTTGAGATAGATTGCAAGCTCTTTTAAGCCATGTGTCTCCGCTATCTTCCATGCCTGTTCGAGCTCAGCCTTTGACGTAGGCGCATCTGTCTCTTGAAGATAGTTCCGAACTTCATATCGAGCCCAGACGGCCAAGGCCCAGCCTTTAGGAGTGATCTCAGGATTCAATTCTCGTAAAGCCGTGCTTGCTGTTTCAGACAAGAGAACAGGATGGTCCCAAATAAAACGCTCGACGTCTGAAATCTCAGCCTGCCTGAAGTCGATGGACTGAGCTTGAAGAGGCTCCCCCCCAAAAACCCAGAAGAGTCCAACGATCAAAATGTTGGCCGCAAACCACGAATAACGAGTCAAATGCTTTCCCCCTCCTACCACTATGTCGGTGAAAAAACAGCTCCAAAGAGGTAGAAACTGTCGTGAATTGGTACTTCTTTCCAAAAGGTATGGTGATTGTGCTCGGTTCCCGCTGGCGAACGCCGAAAACTTTAAAGGAATTAGGAGGAAAGCAGAGGAGTCCCTCCGTAAGCAAAGCAAGACATAGATACTAAATGTGCACAAGCGAGCTGATAGAGTGACCAAATGGGAAGACAGTGACAGTGTGAAATATCGAGTTTCTGGAATGCGAGTGATATCTCGTGAATACTCGTCGAAGGATCGTGATGCTTAGGATCCAGCAAAGCATAACACAGTGGTTGTGGCTACTCATCATAGCCTCGATCGCCTGGATCCGTCCTGAGATAACCTACGGCGGTGAACCTCTTTTCGTTTGGGAACAAGTGGAGCAGGCCATGTTCGACGATCCTACTGCCTTTGTGATGCAGCAAGAACGGCTTGCAATGGACAGTAACCTCGACTCGATGAAATCGCTGGGTAACGCCTGGGTGCGTCTGCTTGCAGGGGAACTTCTAAAATCTCAGGATCCTCGCGATGCACTCGAGAAGCTTCTCCTCAAGGCAAAACAGCTTGATGCCGTAGATATCGAGCTCGATCTACAGCGTCTCATTCTCAAGCAGAATGTGCAGAGCGCAGCCTGGTCAGCCGACAGTCTCGCAGCCCGATATGAAGCGCTCTGGGAAGAAGCGAAGCGACGACAGGCTCCCTTGGTCAGAATAGGGGTTGACATGGCTGAATTTTACTATGAAGCCAACGATCGAACCCGAGCCCTCAGGGTGATGGCAGCATTGCTAGAGAATCAAGGGCCAACTGCAACTTGGAAGTTTGAGGAGATTTACCGCTACCAGATTTTTCGTGCGACTTTGTTAAAGGATCAACAAATCGAGGCTGGACTTGCAGCACTGAAGGAGGTGCAATCCCGCGCGACTGCACGTCAGATGCGATGGGCCGTAGCCACCCTTCACTATCGGGAGGGACTTTATCGCTTGACAGTGCAGGAGGATCCGCAAGGCGCCCAGTCACTTTTAGAAGAGGGTTTGCGTCGGGCTCAGTCGCTCGAGGACCGTGGCTTAGAGGTGGAGATCTCGGGTGCCCTCATGCAGGTTGAACTCAGTCTCAGACGACCTGATCTCGCTCGTGCGTTCGGCAAGAAGGCCCTCGCTCTCCTGCAGAGCCTCGGACACAATTCAAGGCAGGCGGAGCTGCTCAAACGGCTGTCTGAGATCGACCTCCAGCAGGGAATGGCTCACGAGGCCTATACTCATCTCGAATCAGCCTATCGACTTTTGCCAGACTCTTTTGTCCGTGAGCGCAGTGAGATTGCTAAGTTGCAATATAAAGTTCTGCGACAGCTCGGGCGACACAAGGACGCTCTGACTGCATTGGAATCAGCTTGGCAAATTGACATCAAACGCACCAATAATATTGCAGAACCTGGTCTTGAGGCTGCCTTGCTCCTCAAAGATGCCAACCTTAAGGAACAAGAGAACAGTCGCTTAGCCCAAAGCAATGCCATCCGTCGCACGCGACACTCACTTTGGATCTTTTCAATCCTGGGTGGTATGTTTGCCCTTGGATGCATCCCTTGGATTTTTTACCTACTCCGAAAAGAGCGACATGAAGTCGTCAGCCTTAACCATAGGCTGACGACGCAAATCCTCGGACGCTTTCTATCCCCCCATTTGATCGACGAATTCGAAAAGGGCCGTTTCAGCTTACCAAACGATGCAGAGCTCCGAACGATCACGGTACTATCAGCTGATTTATGCAATTTCACCGCGCTCTGTGAGAGAACAGACCCAAAATTAATTGAAGGTTTGATCAATGATTTTATGGAACAGTGTACTCGAGTGGTATTCGAAAAGGATGGCACCCTCGATAAATTTCTGGGTGACGGGTTGATCGTCATCTATGGGGCACCACAGACCCTCACCGTCGTCGAGCAAGCTCGGAACGCGCTGGATTGTGCTGTTACGATTCGCAAAGTTATGGAAGACATCAATGAACGCTGGCAACCGATCCTTCAGCAAACTCTGACCATAAGGGTTGGGATCGACCAGGGAGCGACTTTATTTGGATCTTTTGGCTCTACAAAGCGAATGGACTTCACAGCGCTTGGTCCCACAGTCCAGAAGGCGGAACGCCTAGAAAAAGAAGCTCCGCCCGATTGCATTTTGCTGACTGAGCCTATTGCCAGAATACTGGAGGCGGACTATCGTTTTGAGCCTTGGAGCCACTTGGATGGTGAAATCGTATACCGATTGCAGACGACACCTGATGAAAAATGCGCCTAAGAGTCTGTAAGTAACGGCATCACGGAATAGTTCGGGCCGTGCACGATTTGGTAGCTTGACGGACTTGTACCGGCCTCGAACCAAGTTCCAAAACACTCCAATTCCACTCAATAATTCCGGATTCCTCCAGCTTTTAGATGAAATGACCAGGAGCCCTTTGGGCCCAGAGGAAAACAGCCGATACCCCTAGAGGTTCTGGGACTTGCTCATGGGAGGTGTCCTTTGCCCAGCGAGTGGCGGATCGGTAAGTCACTGATCCATCCAAGATTTTCCTACTTCATCGACGATGAGGTCGAAATCATCTATCAGCTGACACGGGAGCTCGAGCAAGAGCTTTACGTTTCGGCTGAGGACAGGATGATGGCGACAAGGTTCCCCATCCGCTGCTCGAAGTGTGGTGAGGTGTATGTTTCCCGGGACGATTTGAGTTCTAAGACAGAGACGGAGACCAGCTGTGAGAAAGTCCTGCAGGTGCAGGTCACATCCCGGAGCACCCACCAGCACGTCGCTGAAGTCGCTGGTTTCATGACCTTCGTACCGCTATCGGCACGGCCTCTGGTCCTCAAGCTGTCACTCCGTTTGATTCGCAAGATGAAACAGTTTCGATTGATTGATCAGCGGATACCAGCCAAGTACCAATCCAAGCTTATCCTGTCGACACGTTACTGTCCGCTTCCTTGTGGTGAGAAGATGACTATTCTTTTGATTGACGAGCGGCGAGCAGGGCCCAAGGCCGATCAGAGGCGAGAGCTTTTTCAACAAGCCCAGCGGAAACTGCTCGAGCACTGTGAACTCCCCTTTACGTACAGCCGCGAAGTGATAAAAGCCATGGTCGAAGAACGACGCGACATGGAGCCTCGATCTTGGTTTCAGAAAGCCGGTTAGGTTCATGTCTTCGACCGCAAGGCTCTTCTCACACAGGGCTGGTGAAGCGACAGCGGGGGGGCATCACTCAGTCGTCTTCAGCGTCATCTGCTTCTGCTCCAGATCTACCTCTTTACAGCAATTATGGCACGCCATAAATGCGACTTTAGTTTTCGTAAGAACATGCTCCGCCCGCGTTTGCACTGTTCCGACGCCTCTCCGAAACGCCAAGCGAAATGAGCCGTTCTTTTGTCTTGGCTTTTTTCCCGCCGCAGCATATCTCTCTCCCTAGATCAGATTTAACAAAGGGCACATCATGCATTCAAACCTCTCTTTGAGGGACACCCTCTCGTTTTGTCTACTTGCAACAAGTTTTCTCGGCAGCTCCATACAGGCAGTCGAAAAAATCAGTGTGGTCGGGACACGTGTCCAAGGGAGAACGGCTGACCAAGCGACTTCGGCGATCGAGGTGTACGACGAGGAAGCGATTCAAAGAACAGGTCAGTCGGAAACTGGTAAGCTCCTCCAGGCGCTATCGCCTAGCTTCCATTTTTCTCAGACGACTGTTTCTGATGGCACCGACATCGTTCGTCCTGCCACCCTCAAAGGTATGGGGCCAGATCAGGTCCTGGTTCTCGTCAATGGCAAGCGACGCCATAGCCAGGCTCTACTGAACGTTCAGCAGACTGTTGGTCGGGGCTCTGCTGGTACCGATATCAATGCGATTCCCGTTGCAGCGATCAAGCGAGTTGAGATTCTCAAGCAGGGTGCCTCGGCACAGTATGGGTCCGACGCAATTGCAGGCGTCATCAATATCGTTCTGAAGGACCAAGGCTCGGGCCAAGACGGCTTCCTTTATGGTGCCCAAAACTATGCAGGTGATGGCACGACGACCCAAATCGGCGCCAGTATCGGCTTGGAGCCAAGCTCCAGCAGCACTCTCCAGCTCAGTGCGGAAGGTCTGACGCGAGGCGAAACCAATCGAGCAGAGACGGACCAACGCTTTGGGAAACGAACCATGCGCATTGGCGAAGCTGAGAGCCAGGATCTAGCATTCTTCGCCAACGGGGGCTGGGACCTGAGCGAAGACACAGAACTCTATGCTTTTGGTGGTTTATCTCGACGTCAAGGCGAATCAGGCGGCTTTTTTCGTGAACCCAACAGTGATCGAAACATCAAATCCGTTTATCCCGATGGCTTCCTCCCGCTCCTCATCACTCGCTTGCAAGATCAGTCTGTCAGCACTGGGATTCGACATCAATGGAAAGGTGGTATTGAAACCGACCTAAGCTATACTTACGGGAGAAATCAGTTTAACTTCGGGTCAAAAAACTCTTTGAATATTTCACTCGGCGAAACGTCACCGCGCGAGGCGGATGATGGGACCTTAAGCTACGGAGAGGGTAGCGCAAACTTGGATATAAAAGCTGAAATTGACCTCGGCTGGCAGGAACCGCTGCATGTGACCACGGGCTTAGTCATTCGTGATGAATCGTATCAGATCCTAGCGGGTGATCCAGCATCATGGACATACGGGCCTAACAACGATCTTTCACTCTCCCTGTCAGGCCAGAACGGTAATCCTGCCCCTGCAGGAATTCAGGGTTTTCCCGGGTTTCAACCTAGCAATGCTGTCGACGCGAGTCGGCGTTCCTCTGCTGTCTTTATCGATCTCGAATCCTACCTGACTGAAAAATGGTTGGTAGCGGCGGCAAGTCGTTTCGAAGATTACGAGGAACAAGGATCAGCGACCACTGGGAAGATCGCTCTGCGCTATGATCTTAGTCCGGAGCTAGTCTTGCGCTCGACCGTTTCCAGTGGCTTTCGAGCGCCTTCGTTGGCCCAACTCAACTATAGCTCGCTCAGCACGACATTTGCTGGGGATCGACTGACAGAAACCCAAACAACCCGACAGGGCAGCCCGACGTTCACAGCCCTCGGACTCGAGAATCTACAAAACGAACGTTCCCTGAACCAGTCGATCGGCTTTCTTGCTAAGCCTCTGGCTAACCTGAATGTCTCCGCTGACTACTACACCATCCGGGTTCAGGATCGCCTAGTCTTGTCCGAGTTTCTGCAGTCAGAAGCGGCTGACAGCTGTTCTTTTGATAACAGCAACTGCCCCATTCGTCGCGTACTGAGCCCGCTGAATGTCGATGCTGTGCAATTCTTTACAAATGCCATCGACACGGAAACCCGCGGCCTTGATGTCGTAGGCGACTACGCGATGAGTCTGGGGGAAGGCCGCCGCCTGAGTTGGATCGCTGGCTACCATTTCAATCGTACCCAGGTCCAATCCGTCAAAGCTCCTGCTGGTATAGATCCTAAGGTGATCTTCAGCGAAGCCCAGACCGTTCTGACTGAAGAAGGACAACCACGACAACGCTATCAAGTCGGGATGGATGTCAAGGGGCGTACTTGGAATAGTTCACTTCGCTTCAATTATTACGGAGAAGTCGCAGGCGCGGGCTTTGGCACTTACAGGCAGAACTATGATGGTAAATGGATCACAGATGCCAACGTCGGTTATCAAATCGCGCGGAATGTCCAGCTCGATGTAGGTGCCCAAAATCTCTTTAATGTCTATCCGGAGGCCATGAACGAGGATCACCCTGTGCGGGGCTATGCGGGTGGTAGTTTCAAGTATTCCTGGGAGACAACCCCCTTTGGTTTCAAAGGTGGACTCTATTACACTCGCCTAGGATGGATGCTCTGATCATGCCTCCACGTTCAGACATAGACCCATGATCACTTGCGAAAAAACCTACAGTTCTGCATGGACCGTCTGCCCGCTCTGGGCAGCGGAACCTGCGAGACCTCACCTCTAGATTCTTTACGAGCACGTCACAAGACCTCATACCATCTTATTCATACAGCAGCTGCGACAAGAAGAGATCTTCCATCCTCTCGTTACCACAGCTGCAGAGCTGAGAGATATGTTTGACGTCAAGCTTCGGCCTGGCAACGTCCAGACTGCGGAGGAGGGGGGACTTCATTCTGCAGCTGAACGACACTCCACCTATCGCGGCTACGATGCCACATACATCGACATGATGGCAAATACGATTAGAAAAAATCGATCCCCACCGGCCGTGGAGATGACGTTCTGATTTGCTTGAAAAATGTCCGTCTCACGTTCAGAAACCAGGCGCATCAAGTCTCGTCGCCCAGAGAGTAGAGGTCGGAACGTGATGGTCTTGCGGCACAGACGTATCGATAGCGTTTTTGAACGTGCATATTCGAAGAACGAAGTTCTACTTTTGGAGCCACTCACAATGAAGAGTCCTCATTCCCAACTTAGTGTCCAGCAGAACCCTCTGCAAACAACTGAGCTCATTGCCATCGAGAGTAATGTAGCAATCGAGTGACACTTCAGCATGCCTCTGCCAGCGGAGCAAACGTCTCCCCATGAGCCGAACTCGTCTCCCGCTTATCTCGAGCGGCGTCGCAAAAGAAGACGCCGCCGCCACCATTCGGTCGGAGCGAGCGGACGTCCTTTTTGATGTCTCTTCTCAGTTCAAGTGTGAGATCAGTGCGCGAGGCGAGAAAAATGTGGCAGCGGGTCTTGAGCTCGGCCGTTCAGGGTGAGGTATTCGAAGTGAAGATGAACGCCCTCAGCATTGCCGGAATCTCCGACGAGAGCTATCTCTTCTCCCTTCTTGACCTTCTGCCCCTTCTTCACATAAATCTTCGAGCAATGCGCATAAAGAGTACGGAAAGTCTGGTGACGAACGATCACTGTCCAGCCGTATCTGCGCTTCCAGCCTGAATACTCGACGACTCCATGGTGAGCGGCCCGTATCGGTTCCCCGTGATCGGAGAGGATGTCGATGCCCTGGTGGGGACGTCCGTTCCGGCGACCGAAACCGGACCCCAAACGACCGTCGACTGGCCATTCGAGCTGCCGATACTCCTGATAGAGTGCGGCGCGCCGGCCATTTTGGGTCGAGACCTCGCCATCCATATCCACGGGAACCCCCGAGGACAACGGCACGACGCTGGTCATCAGTCGACCCCTTCCCCGCAAGTCAGGAGACTTCAAAGCCTTCTCACTAACGGGGATGTAAATGATTTGCCCAGGTTTGATCTCGTCCTGGGCCCCGAGTTTGTTGATCCGCTGGATCGTCGACTCGGGCACGGCGAAGGTCTCGCCCATCCTCTTCAGGGTTTCCCCTTTTTTCACCTGCACCTCGAGCAGCATACCTGGACTCTCATTGCCTGGCGGAGCTGCTTTGCGGTGCGCGCATGACGCCGATGTCAGCATCGTTGCGAGCAAAAGGCCTTGCAAACCGATTTTCATCGTTCTCTCTTCCTCATCAGAAGGGGTTGACGATTGACCCATTGGGAAGCAGGCGGCCACACCTACTACGAGCCTATCCGAAAATGCTTGCTGATCTCTGCCCCCGCCAGCACTTTCGGATAGGCTCCCAAAAGCCCAAGGATCACACTTGATACGACGCTCGTTCCTCCTTGCAGCAGTCGCATATAGGAACCACTGCCTGCCCCCTGAGAAACCTCTCCGCACGATCATTGCTTTCCGAACGGCATTCAACAGACCATTTGTGTGTCCGCTGATGTCGCGCAGCTCGAATCACCTCGACCGCTTTCTGGTCACCCCAAGGGGCTGCCAAAAAGTAACACGCCCCCATGATAGGGGCGCCTTTGGCATTGCAGCACCTGGTAATCTACATCAAAGTGGATTAAAGACGAAGGGATAATTTACAGTGACACTTTGACCACCGCGAGGATTAGGAAATTTCCAACGTTGCACCTTACCCGTCACGCAACCGCCCATGACGGCATCGCCGATCGTGTCCGATTGAATGCTCGCACTTGCCACTCGACCATCGGCGCCTATCGTGAAGTTCACTTTAATCTTTCCGTTCGCGTTAGGCGAGCGCTGCAAGAGTTGTTCGTAGCAGTGACGAATCTGGTTCAGGTTCGCACGAATAACGGCCTGCACCTCTTGGGTCGTCAAGCCACCACTCACGACAGGATCGCCTTCCGGAACCGATACATTCGCCCGACCGCCACCACCCTTTCCGAAGTCTTTGCCGAGACCGGCCCCGCCGAGACCGCCAGACCCTCCTTGGCCAGACCCGCTACCACCGAATCCGCCGAAGTTGTTAACAGCCGATCCAGTACCCGCAACGCCAAGTGTCGCGCCCGTTCCCGGACCACCAAGCCCGTACGTCTTTGCACCCGACCCAGCGCCTCCTCCAGCGCCACCCGCTGAGTCTTTGAAGTCGGTTTTAATCGCCCCAGCACCCGTCGTCGAAAGGACTTTTCCTACACCAAGACCAAGTTTCCCGAGGTTCACGCCCGATGCTTTGTTGGGTGCCCCTCCCTCCGCGCCGGCGATGTCCACCTTTTGCTCACCCTTCCTCTGACCACCCGCCGCTGGCCGAAACTTGTCGCCTCCCGGAGGGCCTCCTGAAAGTCCGACATTGCCATCCTTCTTTGCTCCGGGAGCCTTGAAGTCGGGCTTGGTGTTGGTCGACACCATCCCCTGCTTCGCTTGCTCCTTGGGTTGGGGTGGAGTCGGAGGAGTCTCTTTCTTCGGTTCAGCCAGCTGTTGCGTTGGCTTTTCGACCGCAGGAGTAGGCTTAGTTTGTTTTGGTTCCTCGACAGGCTTCGGCTTCACCTCAGGCTGCACAGGAGTCGGTGGTTTCGGTGGTGGCTTGGGAGGAGTCGCTTTGGGTGGCGGCTCCTGCTGCACTTCTGCAACCTCGACTTTTGGTTTGGGTATCGGCTTGGGAGGCTCCTTCTTCTCCGGAGCATTCACGATCGACCAGATATCGTCTTCCATGGCATCTTCAGTATCGCCCTTGCTGAGATAAATGGCAGGGATCGCTGCCAGATAAAAGAGAATCGAGGCGAGCAAAATCGCCACAAAAACCGGATCCCGTGCACTGCTTCGAGGCAGATCGAGCACGGGAGGTTTGATGAACATGAGAAAATATTTTACAGCTCCGTGAGTCACGTGAGCGATATCGTGCTTGGTCATCGCGATCGACTTCTCTCCCGCCTCTTCGACGACCTTTCCACCTTTGCGCAAGCGAGCCTTCATATCCGGCAGCAGATTGAGGGTATAACCCTCCTCATTCGCCCGAGCTAGCTCGTGCACCTTGATTTCACTCGGCCCTCCGGAAATGAAGTGCGCTTTCGGCGGTGAACCGATCGTAGCCCGCTCATAGTTTTTGAAACGCGGGTGAAAAAGATCGACGTCGAGTACGCTATTTTCCCAGTAAGCAACGACTTCAAGGACGTTGCCGCTCGGTTTGGCGTTACGCGGCGAGAACAGCATATCCTCACCCTCGTCAGAATCACGATCCTGACCTGTGGGTCGACTTCGGACGGTCTGGGTCGTTTTCTCTTCTTCTGAATTCATCTCTTCCGCTTGCTCCCCATCGTCTTCTTCATCGTCTGAGCTGTGGTCGCTTGCAATCTCGGCACGAGGCGCTGCGGCGACCGAATTGTTTTGACGGCGCGTAACCGTGACCTCCGAGGCCGACACTCGCGTGCCGTCATTTTGAGCAGCTTTGAACTGGGAGGCGACGGCAGTCTCATGCGGACACACCTCAATGAGCACGTCACCTACCGATATCTTATCACCCACCGCAACGGTGGCTTCGACCTCAATCTTTTTGCCGTTGAGCAGAACACCCGATTGTGATCCCAGATCGGTCAGTATCACGACGCCACTTTCCAAGAGCTCGATCATCGCATGGATCGGCTCCACTCCCGTCGCACGTATCACGACTTCGTTCGAAAGTAGCGAACCGATCATCAACCGGTCACGCACAGGTACAACCTGTTGTGATTGATTAGGAGGGGAATAGCGAATCTCGAGGTTCATTCACCTTCCTCTTTAAACAGGGGAGCAGAAAAAGCGAGCCATTACGTCTATTATCGCGTGGATGTCCGCAAATGGGAAGAGTTCCTACCATTCTTGGCAAGCTTTGCACTTCCTTGACTCGGGAACCAAAGCTCAACAGCCCGGAATAGCTCTTCCCGGGCGGGCTTTCACTGCTGGGGAGAATTTTGTTGGGGAGCGCCTTGACCCTGCGGTTGTGCCGGTCGACCTTGCCCCTGCTGCTGCTGCTGCTGCTGCTGTTGCTGTTGCTGCTGAGCTGCCTTGGCAGCAGCATCGGCACGTTCTCGCGCCTGCTGCTCTTGCTGCTCCTTCTCGATCTTACCAATGGTCAGATAGGCTTTTTCATCGATGATGGCGGGACCACCGTCAGCCTTAGCAATTTCCTCGAGCTCTATGCGTGCTTTTGCTAAATTGCCAAGCCCTTGATACTCATTCAAAGCGCAACTATACAAAGCCGGCTTGTAGCCCTTCCGCTTCGCAAGGATACTGGCACAGAGACTTGCTGCCTCCTTAGGGTTATCCGCTAAGCGTTCCGCTTGCATGAGGCCCGTCTGCACGAACCAGTCTTCGCCTACTCCTGAGAGCATGGCTTTTGCGGTCCGGTAGTCTCCGTAACGAAGAGCAACAAACCCGATATTCAAGCGAGCTGGTTCGTAGTCCTTGCGAATGGACAGAGCTTCGTTCCAGAAGGCAACAGCCTCCGGCAGACGCCCGTCCGTTAAGGCGATCATGCCTTTTGCTGTCAAAGCTGCAGCCTTAGTCTTGTCGTTTTTACTATCCATCAGCTTCTCGATCCAATGCTCGGCCATCGGAAACTGCCGCGAGTGGATCGAAGCCAGAGCTAACTCCAGCTGAGCAACTTCGGGCATATCTCGCCGGATGTCTTCTCGCATCTCAACGACCATCAGCTTTTTTGCAACTTGAAAAACCGCACCAATACCTTCCCCACTCAATCGCTTAGCGGCCATCAGGGCGATCATGTCTTTGCGGTCTTTGGCTGTAGGATTGGCGAGTTTGCCGCTAAAATCGTCGGAGAGGTCTTTGGCTCTGCTTACAGACACCGTCCGCGAGCTCAGGGAGTTATTGGATAGACTATAAGTAAGGGTCACATAGTTGTTGGTGACGTAAAGATCGTCTCCACCTGCTTTAGAGTCATTTTTATCGTCGTCTGCAGCCGAACTTTTCGAGCTCTCACTGGCTGCCCCCCCCTTGGGAGTCTGACATGAGCCCATATAGATCGCGATCAAAGTCAAAAGTACGATGCTAAAAAGTGGGTGCTGCATGCTCACCTCCCGCCCTTCAGGTTCGAAGCCATACTTCCTGATACTTCCGAACCGAGGAAGTCGGGCATGACAACGAAATCGTCAAACTGGAGGCGCTTGTCGGCCAGTCTGTTGATGCTGGTCAGAATTTTCAAGGACCACTCATTATAGACCTTGAACTGGGACACCGTGTCCTGACCTGTCTTAAACCACGTCGCTGCTTTCTTTCTTAGTTCAGCCACCTGCGGTGCAAGTTGAGCCTGAACTTCTTCTTTCGTTGCACCCTGAATAGCAGGCGGATTCGCCAGCACTTCAGCGAAGTGTTCGTTGGCAATCCCCATTTGATGCAACGCTGCCACTCCCCAAAAAGCATCCTTGGTCTGAACAACCCGAGTGTAGGCTTGTTCCACCTGGACCAGGGCAAGGGCCTTCTGTTCGATCGACTTTGCAAGCGCATCAACATTGCCACCGACCAGCGCAACCTTGAGGTAGCGTGGTAGGATCGGGTCCGCTTCACGGAAAGCCAATTCCCCAACATAACGTAGAGCCTCACCGCTGACATTGCCGGAATTCGCAGCAAACAGGCTTCGGATCTGCCCCACCGATTGAGCTGCATCGGCCCCACCCGCACGGAAGATTCTGTAGTGAGCAACGATCTGTTGGTTCGGACTTAGCTTAAATCGCCCCAGATACTGATTTTTGATGATATCGACCATCTGATCGAATCGTTTGGCCCGCTCCGCGCCCACGATCAGCTGTTCGATGAAGGATAAAGCTCCGTCAGGGAAGCGCTGAGCGAAAGCGTTGCATACAGGCAAAGCTTTGGGGGTATTCAGCGCGATCTGCAGAGAGCAAGCGGTCGCAAGTGCTCCCGGTGTCTCCTTTTCTTTGGGATACTTTTTGGTGAATTCGATAAAGTAGTCTGACGCCTTGTCGTACTCCAGTTGTTTTTCATAGATCTGAGCGACCTGCAGGAGAGATTCCTTCGCTTGAGGTTTGTCAGAGAAGCGGTTCACGATCACGAGGTAAGCCTCAATCGCTTGAGGAATCGCGCCTGCTTTGATGTAGTCCACCGCGGCGTTGTACCAGAGTTTGTCGACGTCAGGATCCTTCGGATACTTTCGTGCTTGCGCCTCAAAGCGTTGCGCACGCTTCAGGGTGTCTTTCTCCTTGCCGATATCTTCTTTTTCAGCCGCCCTTTGAATGTTTCTCAGCTCCTGCCCCACTTTGCTATTCCGATAGTCAGGAATCTTCAGCAGAGCATCGGCCGTCGCCAGAAGTTGCGCACGGTCGTCCTTAACGATCGGTATCAACAAGCCGACCGCAGACTCGCCTTCCTTAGCCTTCGGATACTTGAGGGCAATGTTTTTCACGTATTTGATCGCGTTTTCTTTTTGACCGGAGTGATAGTAGATATCGGCAATACCCACATCGCAGCTCTTCACTCGCACTTGGTCTTCCGGGTACCAGCCGACATACTTTTCGCAAGCTTTTATATAGTTACGCGCTCGAGCTGAAATCGGCTTGGGTTGCGAAAAGTCGGGTTTGCGCTTCTTCAAAACCTTGAACTCAGGTTCGAAGTCCTTAACGAAGGCATTCACCATGTATATTGATACTTCTTTGTGCATGTTCTCCGACTTACCAGTCTTAGAATCGACACGAATCGCCTTATCTTTACCGAGACTAGCTATCTCCAGATAGTAGCGTCCGGCAGCTCTGTAATCTTTTAGATAGTACTCGATGTCTGCGAGATAGTATTTTACACCAGGCACCTCAGGTGCTTTGGAGTGATATTTGAGAAAGAGAAGATACCCCTTCTTTGCTTCCTGATTCTGCTCTCGATTGTCGTCCTTAATCGCGTTTTGGTGGGTTAAAGTAGCAAAATACATCATTTGATCTTTGATCGTGTTCTGGGTCTCCAGTACAAGCTCACGCTTGTTTTTCTTAGCCCAGTCGGATGTTACCCCGTATTCTTTAGCAAAACGCTCCAACTCAACCCAGACTTTACCGATATCACCCATCGCTCCGTAAAGACTGATGATCTCCTTTTGAGCGGTGGGCCCCTCGGGATCGTCAGGCACAAGACTCTGGAATCGCTTCAGGACTGAAATCGCCTGAGCATAATTGCCCTGATCTGCCAAAATTTGAGCCAACAGTGTGAGAAAAGGACCGATATAGCTTGTGCCGTTGTTGGCACGGTAATATGCAATGGCTTCATCGATCAACCTGAGCTCAGCGAATGCAAAGACCATGTCTCGGAGAGCTTCCTCGCGAAGCTGCGCATCTCGGGGATTGCCGCCCTTGGCGAGGCTCACTAGCTGCTTCCAATAACTCAGACTTTTCCGATAGTCGCCGAGGTTGAACGAGCACCATCCAAGTTTGAAGATCGACCAAAGGTAGCGTTTGGATCGCTTGTATTTCAGTGCCTTGGTAAAGTTCGTCTGAGCGTTGTTGAAATCGTTTCGGTCGAAATAAAAGTCACCAAGCGATGCATAGGCATCGCCAGAAATCGCAGAGTTTGGATATTTCTGGATCAGCTGGGTAAAGATGCGAGCTGCATCTTTCTCCTTACCGAGATACTGCAGTGCCACAGCCTTGTTGTAGGTGATCTGATCAGCATTCTCGCTCCGCGGGTATTCCTGCAGAATATCAGAGGACTGGGTGACGACAGCTTTCCAATGCCCCATCGACTTGGAAGTCGAGATTTTAGGCTCGGCCCCTTTTCTTCCCGCTGCATCCCAAGCTCTCCAGCGCCTGTCGTAGTCTCGCTCTTCCTCGGACCGGACATAGGTAGCCTGCTCCATGTGGAGATTCAGAACTCGTTCCAAGATTTGCAAGCGTTGGGGCGATCGTTGCGGTAGTCCTTTGGCGGTCTTCTCTAGATAGCGGACTGTCTTGTCGATCCCTTTGATCAGCTTCCGTTCTACCTGTAAAGTGAAAATTGCCGAGCGGCGCAGCTCGGGCCGGCTTTTTTCATTGCGTTTCTCCCGTTTGCGTTCTTGAACCTGAATCGTGGCGCGCTTCTGCTCTTGGGCAAAGCTCGGCGCCGGCTGCCACAAGAGCGCGAAGATCAGAAGGTGTATGATCCAAACAGAACAGCGCATATCATTCCCTTATCTGCACTCACTACCACAGGATTGCTACTTATCCCCATCATCATCTTTGGTTGTACATTTGCTTGCCATGTTGTAGACATAGAACCCGAGTTCGTCTTCCCAGTATTCGCCTTCAAAAGGCCAGTACTCGAGCGTCTGGTTGATGTTAAGCTTCTGCATCCCGCCGATAAACTGGACTTTCCTCTCGTCATCCCCCACTTTGATCATCGAACGAAGATTAGCTAGCTTGCCCAGCTGCATCTCAGCAACGATCAACTTGGTTTGGTTCGAAAGTTCCAGCAGCTCCGTGTAATAGGTGGTGCCTTCCTTATACATTCTTTGCCCCGCATCAAGCACGGCTGCCGACTTTTTGGATTCCAGGAAGTTCGTGAGACTTTCGAGCAGACCCGATGGCCCCCAACCGTCAAAATTTTTAAGATTATTCAACTCTCGATCCGTGAATCGGATGGTATCCATGGCTTCTTTGAAGGCATCAATCATAGACAACTTCTTAACAATCTCTTCCGCTCGCCGGTAGCTCGACATGGACCCATTGTTGTAATCATACACGAATTTGAAGAAGCCCTTCGGGTCCCCACGATACCGATTGAGCATACCCTTGACGTCGCCAAAAACCGGTTGGTAACGGTCTTTGAAGCGTCGCATGGACTCTTTAACCTGATCGTATCGACACATTCTCAGAAACGTAATCGACTGGAGGATGTAAGCTTCCGGGTAAAACCGATTCTCAAAGAAAGGTGAGTGGATCGTATGGATATTGCCGAGTGAATTGTTGAACTTTTCCATGAAGAAAAACGCCCAGGACGCTTCCCAAATTGCATCTAACCAGTTGTCTGAATCGCGTGGGATCTGCCCATAGTAGGAGATAGCCTCAGGAAAACGCTTGATCTCGTAGTTCACCCGCGCGATATTCATCAGGGACATTTCCTGCAATTCCCTGTATTCCGACTTGTCACGCGTCCCGGCTAACACCTTCTCAAAAAGGGCGATTGACCGTGAGTGACGACCTTTCAAATTGGCAATCACACCTTCGTGGAAGAGAGCGCCTAGCTGATACGGGCTTCCTGCTGGCACCATCCCAAAATGCTTCTCTGCAACTTCAAGACTGCGGGCCCCAAAGGCTTCTACACCTTTGTAGTAAAAGTAGAAACCCCGAGCAGGCCCTGGGACGTCGGACAGACGGATTTCGGTTTTGAAGAGCTGGACAACATGTGATCGTCCGAGCGAAAGTTTGCTGTTTATATTACCAAGTTCTTCCAGGGCCGAGCGGAAGAAGGGGTTGTCTTCCGTTCGCCCACGTCGCACGATGAGACTGTAGTACTTCGACGCGGAATAGAGCAGACCAAGCTTTTGCAGACTTTGCGCCAGCCCCCATTCTGCTTTCCGCTTGTCGGCCTTATTATCCGACTTTTCGTAAACCTCGTGATAGAGGGCCGCAGCTTTCTCGTAGTTCTTCTTGGCAAACATCGCCCGTGCTTGCTTGTAGTCGGCAAAAGCAGAGCGGGACCCGACCAGCAAAAAGCTGGTGATCAGAGTCAAAATGATGAGTCGCCGTGTGCTGGTCATGAGCCCTCTGACTACTAGAAATACCGCGATACACCCAAGAGTAGGGTGATCGAATCATGCGGTGCGTTACTCGCAAAAGATTGCTGCTGTTTCGCTTTGATGGGACTGCACTCCCCATCTATCTCGTTATAAAGGAATCGGTGAGCCCTTAGGTCCCACCTATACGAAACGGTCCGGGAGACGAAATACCTCTGACCAATTCCCGCCATGAACGTTGGATAACTTTTGACGGTATTCGAAGGTATCGACTCCGCAGTAGGATCAATCAAACGGTCAGGGGGCTCGCAAAAATCGTCATAGCGCCATTCGATGCCGGTCTGACCGACTCCGCCCATCACGAAGGTATCGAAATAGATCAATCGCCCCGAAGCAAGCTGCCACTTTCCGTACACCGGAGTCCATTGCAGCGCGAGTTCCGTTAGGTATTGAGTCCGAAAGATTTGGGTTTTGATATCAAACTCATCGAAAAGGATTCGTTTGTCTTCACGGTCGATACTGATCCCGTAAGAGAAGGAGCCTTCGATCGCAAACTCTTCGTTAAAGTGAAAGGTCGCGATACCGGTAGCGAGAAAAGTGTAGATGAAGCTCTCATTCATAATCGTGTTGAGCGCCCCACCCAATTCAAAACGCTGCGACTTAGTGAAATAACGAGGACGGATCACCCGAATCTCGGTATCTCGAAAACGCTCCGACTCGTTTGCCTGCGCAACAGGCAAAGGCATCGGCCCAAGAGACATGGCAGTGATAGCCAGAAGAAGTCGGCTCCCCCAACGCTTTGCTTTCGTTTTCCATGCGCCACCTGACACCTGCATGTTTCCCCTTCCCGTCAGTCGATATGCGGTTTGGCGACGAGCAGTTTGAAGGTGATGAACTCGGCCTGTTGTCCTGCGAGCATGACGCGCCGCAGGATCTCGAAGTCATGTCCCTTATCCATCTCTATTGTAATCTCACCTGGCTTGGCTTTTTTTTCATCCACGACCCCCTTGATTTCCTCAAGAGCTTTCTTGTTCGTCTCAGCGATCTCGAGCAAGGCCTTGTACACAGGAAAAACAGCCCCTTGCTGGATGTCGGCCTGAGGGACCTTGCCATCCTGCAGGGTGACGATGGACTTGGTGTTGACCAAGATTTCTTTCTTATTCACCACGATACTCGGTATCTCGTCCATGTTGGCAAGCGTTACAGAGTCTGGTAGCTCGAGGTTCTGATCAATGTCATGCTGGGTCGGATCTGTCGAATAACTCATCAGGAGGAACGTGACAAGGATACTGAAGATATCCAGCATCGGAGTCAGGTTTAGCGATAGGGTTTCTCCTGAATCGCCGGAAGAGCCTGCCATGGATGGATTCCTTTCAACTCTTTACAAAATAACACTACCAATCACAATCTTTTCAAAGACAAAGCCACCCTTCCCCTTCGCAGGCGCTGCATTTGGGTCACTGTTCGGCAGGTTGAGGGGTGGCTCGTTTTCTTTTAGCGACTTGATCGCATCGAGGACGGTGACAAGCTTTTCATACCTGACTTTGTCTACGGCGTAGAGTGTGACCTTGTCGTTCTCAGGAACCTTCACCCGCAAAGCAATCATGTCCTGATGCAAGCGGTCGATATCAGCTGGGGTCAGTTCGTAACGAGTCTCGGTCTTCTCTACCGGCGGCGCCGTCCACTGGCTTGTCACGAGTACACCGTTCTCCTCGACATCGACGCGGATCGAAAAAGAGCGTTCTGGCAGCTCCTTAGTGTCCGGGGAGTTGGACAGAAAGGGTATCTGAACTTCGATGATACCCAGTCCGATAAACGAGGCTGACACCAGCAAAAATGTGTTCAGCATGGAAAAGATATCGATGAAGGGGACGATATTCAGTTCGGGGGACTCTGGTCCTCCGCCCGCACCTGCCATCGCCGACCTACGTTTCTTCTTGCCACTCACGGGGCCTCCTAAGCCTTCTTCGCACCTTTAAGTTTCATTTTGCGGGTATAAAGTAAGTCAACGAGTTTCGCCGCATTCTTTTGAATATCGTCCACGACCGTCTTTTGCTTCGCGGTCAAAACCCCATAAGCAAAGAGACAGAAGAGTGCGACACCAAGACCAAAGGATGTGGCGGACAATGCTTCCGCGATACCTTCAGCAAGGAGAGTCTGCTTCTGGGCACCCGTAGCCTTAGCGACCGCTGCGAAGGATCGCATCAGCCCGAAAATCGTTCCGAGCAGTCCCAGAAGGGTCGCAACGTTCGCCGTCGTGGCAAGGAAGGCAACCGTTTTATTGACCTTGGGTACGACGGTGAGGACCGCATAGTCGACGGCATTGGTGATCTCCTGGGTCGAGTCGTTCGATCGCTTCAGACCCTCGGCTAGGACGTAGGGCAGAAGTTTTGGGCGAGCCTTCTTACAGAGCCGGATGGCGTTCTCAATCGAGTTATTCATGACCATTTTCTGAACCATGGCCATGAACCCGTCGCTGTTGATGAGGTCGTATTCCATCCACAGGCGGTAGGCTCGCTCGAACACGATACCGATCGAGATGATGAGCGTGGCGAGAATCGAGAACATGACTGGGTATCCGCCCGCATGAAAGTACTGGTGCAGAGCCTCCATATCCTTAACCTACCTCCTTGAACGGTGGGACTCGGATGCTCGATCCGCGATTCGAACAGCCTTCACCACTTTTTTGGCTTTAGTAAAATTCTACGAAGGCCTAGCACGATGTGTCAACCATCCTCGCCATCTTTCCCAGATCGGCTGTAGATTCTAAACACCACGATGCAGTATAGTGGAGGAAAGGCGCTGGCTCTGGACTGCGATTCGCTGTTTGTTATTCGTGTAGATTCAGAGCTTTTCGCAAGCGCTCTTCGTACTTTCCAGCTCTCGAGGGGCATCATGAGCGGTACACTTTTATTCGTCGACTGCAGTGGTTACAAATCACTACCCTCGATCGAGGCTCTCCGCATCATCAGTGGAGACCATCCACTCGAGAGCGTGACAAGTGCCTCAGCCGCCATGCAGGTTCTCAAACACAAACCCGATATAGCGATTATGATCGCGAATAGTCCCGATTTTGAGCTATATTCACAATTCCGTATGAGTAATCCTAGCGGGCACGCAGTGCTCGTCACCGAGCTGCCCATGAAGGACTACAGCGCACTTTTGCAATGCAGGGAGGAGCAGCTTCTCGATCATGTCGTGGCCAATAAAGGTCGCGAAGGTTGGAGCATTCACCAATTGCGGGTGACTATCAACAAAATCTTCTCACGCGATGTGTTCGGGATTCAAAAGTACCTTTCGCCCAACACCATCATCCACCGGGAGCTTGTTCGAGGGTCTGCCGAGCGAGAAGAACTGAATAGCAAAGTGATGCGCTTCACTGAAGCCTGCCACCTGGGCCAGCATGCGGCTCGAATGGCATTCGGGATCACCGAAGAACTGCTCATGAATACTGTCTACGACGCGCCAGCCGCGGCTGGTATCGCACGCTTCAAGAATGTCGAACAGACTCAGGCCATCGTTCTCGAGCCCGAGGAGTACGGGGAACTGAGTTACGCTTGTGACGGCCAGATTCTGGCCATCAGCACCGCTGACCCCTTCGGTGCATTGCGCAAAGAGACTTTGCTGACCTACCTCAAGAAGGTGTTGAAACGCGACGAGGCCGACGGACTGATCGACGAGAAGCGCGGCGGGGCCGGACTTGGGCTCTTCAAAATTCTCTATTCAAGCCACGGCATCGTCTGCAACGTGGATCCAGGGAAACGTACAGAAATCATGGCGCTGATCGATGTCAATGATCAGCTGCGCGACTTTGCGTCCATGGCCCGATCGATTCATTACTTCCGAACCTAGCGCTTCCAGCGAGCAAGCAAGCCACATTGACAAGAGGTAAGCGTTCCAGGGTCCCGCTCGAACACGGAACAGACAAGGGTTCGGTGTTCTTTGAGGGGCCACGGACGAAGCAAGCTTGCCAACTTCCGCGGAAGCACCTAGACTTTTCCCCTCGTGACCGGAGTCATGGGGAGGCTGGCCGCATTCTGGGGTCGGCCCTCCCTACGGACAGCGGTCGGCAGTTTTACCACCCCTCGCAAACGCAAGGCGAGACGAAGGAATCCAGACTCACGAGGAGTTTCATGAGATGAAAGTCAAAGTAAAAAATCCCATTGTGGAACTCGATGGCGATGAAATGACCCGGATTATTTGGGCCAAGATCAAAGAAAAGTTGATCCTTCCTTACCTTGATCTGGACATCAAGTATTTCGATCTCGGCATCGAATACCGGGACAAAACCGAAGACCGCGTAACGCTGGATGCGGCACAGGCCATCCGGGAGTATGATGTCGGCATCAAATGTGCAACCATCACTCCCGACGAAGAGCGGGTCAAAGAATTCAACCTGAAGAAAATGTGGAAGAGCCCTAACGGCACGATCCGCAACATATTGGGCGGAACAGTCTTCCGAGAGCCCATCATCTGTAAAAACATTCCGCGCTTGGTCCCTAACTGGAAACGACCGATCGTGGTGGGCCGCCATGCTCACGGCGACCAGTATAAGGCCGTGGATGTCGACATACCCAAACCCGGTCGCTTAAAGCTCGTCTATGAGCCAACCGACGGGAGCGCGGGTCAGACTTGGGAAATCTTCGACTTCAAAAGCGCCGGTATCGGTATGGGCATGTACAATACCGACGAGTCGATCGAAGGCTTTGCGCGTTCCTGCTTCCAATACGGAATCCAGAAAAACTATCCGGTTTACCTTTCGACCAAGAATACCATCTTGAAGGTTTATGACGGTCACTTCAAAGATATCTTTCAAAAGATCTACGAGGCCGAGTTCAAGGCTGAATACCAAAAGCGTGGCCTGACCTACGAACACCGCCTGATCGACGACATGGTGGCTCAGGTCCTCAAATGGGATGGTGGCATAGTGTGGGCCTGTAAAAACTACGACGGCGACGTCCAGTCCGATACGGTCGCTCAGGGTTTCGGCAGTCTCGGTATGATGACCTCAGTCCTGATGTGTCCGAACGGTCGTACGGTCGAAACCGAAGCTGCTCACGGCACCGTGACTCGCCACTATCGCGAGCACCAAAAGGGCCATCGCACCAGCACCAACCCCATTGCGAGCATCTTTGCGTGGACGCAGGGCCTGGCCCATCGCGGTAAGCTCGACAGCAATGCCGATCTGGTCCGCTGGGCTCAGTCTTTGGAGAAAGCCTGTGTCGATACCATCGAGGCAGGATTTATGACCAAAGATCTGGCCGTCAGCATTCATGGGAACAAAGTCCCCGAGGGCAGCTTCCTCTACACGGATGACTTCCTCGATAAAATCGCTTCGAACTTCAACAAGAGCTGGAAGTAATATGTCACTACCCCCGCGCATGAAGCGGGGGACTGTTCAATGTTTTATGATCTTTTTTTGGCCCCGACTTCTCTCTCTCACCCTCCCAAAAACATAAGCAACCTCGGCTTTTATCAACCCGCATGGTTTTAGCCTCAAGTTTTTCGAATCCCACAGAGCCGATATCGACGGATTTTCTCTATTCATTCCAGACTCTTAAACATGTGTTGGAACCTTGGGGGGCGCATAGTCCTTAGACAGCCTTTCTACCTTTATGCACTTGAGAAATCACCTTCTTATGCCGAAACTCCCACTGGAACGCGACTTGCAGAACCTGACTTACGCATTTTTTTGGACGAAAGGGATGGGACATGGCCTACAGTAAAATAGCATCGTCGCTGGCGCTCGTCGCACTGACTGTCGCCTGTAATCAAGCAGCTAACTACGAGTCCACCTACAAGAAAGAAGAACAACAGGCTGCTGTCGAGGGAGAAGATGCCGTCGCATCCCAGAATGCTGATGGCAACCACGGCCCCATGCCAGAGTCAAAGGGTGATCTTCCTGCACCTCCACCTCCTGCACCTCCTGCAACGCCCCCCGCTCCTCCGCCACCAGGAGCGCCGGCGCCTCTGAGATCACCCAACGCTGAGTCTTTTAAGAAGATGATTGCTTCCGAGCAAGTCTATACCGTCACGACGGTGAAGGCGGGTGCTGCGACTGCATGGGGCAGTAGTGCCGCTAATCCACTCTCCGTTACTGCATTTGTTGACAACGCCGGTGCGCTTCCAGCTCAAGCGCAAAGAAATCAGCTCTTCACTCAGATGAGTCGCACTGAAATCGCCGCGATCGACTACAACAATCCGCCGAAACTGAGCCTCGTAAACGCCGCGGGTGCGCCCGTTCAAATTACCGGCATGATATCTCTTTGGATCGTGTGTAACGAGGACACTGGTGACGCAGTCTATCTTCACTCCGGTGTGAACAGTGGACCTTTCCTCCATGGCAATGCGGCGATCCCAGCTAACTTGAACGGCGTAGCCAGTCGATGCGCGGCGTTTCCTGTGCAGTCACTCAACTACCAGGCGGGTGGAACCTACGATCACACCGATGGTAACAACGCTGCAAACTTCGTTCATCTCAGGGTAAACACAGTAAATACCAACGGAGTCGTGACTCCGCGCTGATCATCTTCTAGGCCACTACAAACCAAAAGGCCCGGTTTCACCCGGGTCTTCTTCACGCAGCGAAACCATGTGTTTGGTCGTGGCTCAGGATGGATCGTTCGCTCTCAAGTTGCATTTCGGCAGCTTCGACGGTTTAATCTTTCTTCCTCGTCTCATAGTCGGAACGAAAACAGCAATTCCAGTTGCCGTAAACTTATGCACCCACTGCCTAACCGACTCCTCCCTTCAGCAGTAATTTGAGCCCATGACTCGCCTACATATCGGTAGACCGCCGTACCTCACTTGAAATTCTGCAGGTCATCCATCTCTTGGGATCTCGCCATACCATCAAGCAGTGTTTGCAATGCTCGTTTGGTCGCTCTCATTGCAACAAACATTTCTCAATCGGAAGTGGACCCTAACCCCTAGACCAGTGGTGAGGGAGTGAAATCACTTGTTAACAGCGGCCCAGAAACTGAACACTTCCCATCATATTTCGCTTGATCAACTCGCGGATAAACTCGGTCAAGGCCTTGCCTAGGGTAAGAATACGGACAGATCGCAACATGATTCAAGGATGCTAACACCAGAAGAAAAAGTCGAAGCTCGCCATATCGCGATTCATGGTACACAAAACATGCTGATGTCTTTGGATCATGATGATCCAATTACCTATCTACTTGACACAGTTTTTGGGTTAAGTTCCAAGGATGCAGCCTCGGTTTTGGAAGTTTCGCCCGACGCCTATCGGCAGCGACTGTCGCGAGTTCGTACAAAAATTGAGGCGTTTACATACGCACATTGTGCTTTGGTGAATGCTGATGCAAAGTGCAGATGTGACAGGCAGATTCCAGCTGTTCGATTTCGAAAGACTCGACGGCCAGTGCAGCCATCACTTGCCGGTTCGACGAATGTAGCTGAATCGACAGAAGCAGAGAAGAATGTTTCGGATTTCATGAAACTCATGAATGCAGCAGCTGTTTTTCGGGCTCATCCACAGTACCAGGCATCGGAGGCCATGATTCCTGCCACTAGACATCCAATTGCCTATCCGCGCAAACAGAGTGCTGCTATTTTCTTCGACATGACGCCTATCCGCCTCATCAGCGCCCCGAAGTAAAAAAACACGGAGGCGACTGAGCCGTAGGCTTTCTGTATCAGGGTTGCTACACTTTCTGGCAGGTTGAGGGCAGGAACACGAAACGTCCCTGTGGCATATTATAGTTTGCTTGATATTTCGCTTCGAAACCTTTTTTTGATCCACTATTCCAGATACTTAAACCACCCTCAAGAAAGTGACAACGGACGACAGATGTCCTTTGCATCGAGGCCGAGAGAAGCCTATAGTGCAGCCTCTTTAGGAGGATTTCGTGCATGAAACAAGGTCGGAACGATACCTGCGCCTGCGGAAGCGGCCTGAAATACAAAAAATGCTGTTTTGACAAGCAGGTCGCAAACCAGGTCCACGATTTAGAACTACGACGCCTTCAAGACACCGAAAAACGCCTCCTCCCTCGCTTGGTTCGGTACGCTGAAGACGTATTCGGAGGCGCTGCGTTCGATGCTGCCTGGATGGAGTTGACAGAGGGAGCTTTCGGCGAGAGCTTTAATCCTGACGATGAGCTGAGCATCGCCTATCTCCCTTGGTTTCTTTACTCGTGGACTGTATCCGACGAATCGATGCGCGACGAGTTGGGCCTTCCTCGATCCTGCCCTCTCTGTCAAAGTGTAGCTGCAGCATTCCTCGAGTCGAAACAGAAGCAGCTCACGGACATCGAGCGGCAACTGCTTGAAGCCTCGATCGATCGACCTTTTGCGTTCTATCAAGTCAAGGGAACAGAGGGTCGGGAGCGCGTTTTTTTAGAGAATCTCATGACAAGCGAAGCGACTTATCTCGAAGACGAATCTGTGGCTCGAGACCTCAAAGCGGGCGACATTATCCTCGCGTCTTTGCGAATGCCAGTCCAGAATCGACGCTTGCCTCTCGGTATGTTCCCGTGGATCGTCACGGCTGACCAACTGCCGTTCATCGAAGAACTGAGGCAGGATCTACTCGAGGAAGAGGGTCTCGTTACTCTCGACGATAACAATCTCATAGCGATGGAACCTCTCATCATCGGCACCTACCTCGATCTCATGCTGGACGAGGCCGGTGTCGAAATGATCGAGGGTGAACCTTACGAGGTCCACTTTCAGTATTCCGGCCCGATTCGGGAAACAGTTGCCAAGCTGCTCAGCCTCGATCCAGAAACCTCGGAGGAAGAAGCCTACGCAGATGCCGAGTTTCACGAAGATGGCACGCTGCAGACGATCGAGATCCTGTGGCTGGAGCCGGGTAGAGAAGATGGCGACGTCTGGGGTATCGTCTGCGTTGAGGAAGGGCACATTGTAGGCTTCACGAGAACCGAAGAAAAAGCTCAGCAGCTTAAGCTTGAGCTGCAAAAACGCCTGCAGGGAATCGCCAGCTTCGATTATCTTCGCTTCGTCTCTGAACCAGGAACAGCCCCTCCCCGTTGATCCCAAGCGTTGATCAAGGGGGCGGTCAGCATGCGTTCTCTTTTCTAAGATTTCGCTCAGAGCGTCAGCCCTTGAATCCCCTTCCTCAGAAGCCCGCGTCAGCGGATGAGCAGGGAGGGGAGACTTTAACTGGAGCCGACTCGATCCTCAGCACCCGATACAGCGACTTGCTCCCGAGAAAAAAACCCTTGCTGTCTCCGATCTGGGAGCTGATCGGGAGTACCTAACGAGAAGAAACAAGTGCGAAAAAACGCATGATCAGCTCCAACACGACTATGCCTTTTTGCGGGCGCAAAAAAAACCCTTATCGCCCCAGACGCTCACCTGGAAAAGGACCGATAGAAACCGGATGCCGTGACGTATTTTCGCGATTGCCAGGCGCTCAGTGGATGCACTAGGCTGCGGAGGCGAGGGACAGGGTCGGCCCCGTCCCTTACCGTCTGGTGTGCCCCAACAATTGTCGATACGCACCAGGTAAGCTTCCTATCTTAAAGGAGATGTCTGTGTTGTCCTTCCTAAGTTCTCCCATCAAGTACCTCGTTGCATTGTCAGTGTTCCTTTCCCCGACCTTGCTAGCTGCCACTCGAACCTGGACACCGACGGAGAGCAAAGTCACCTTCGTGGCGATCGGTAAGCCCGGCTTTCTCCGCATCAATGGCAAGGGCGCGGGTGCGCAAGGAGCCGCGACCTGGGACAACGGCAAGTTGAGTGGGACCTACCTCGTGAATCTCAAGGATTTCGAAACAGGTCTCTCCCTTCGCGATCGCCATATGAAAGAAACGTATCTTGAGGTCGAGAAGTATCCCGAAGCGACTCTGATCCTCGAACCACTTCCTTGGTCTCCCGAAAGCGGCAGCAGTGAAGTACCTTTCCAAGGTAAACTCAAGCTTCATGGTCAGGAACAAGCTGTGACGGGTAAGGCTAAGCTTGCCATCAAAGGTGACGAACTCGCTGTGATCGCAGAGTTTGAAGTCTTACTCAGCGCCTTTAAGATCGCTATCCCCGAGTATGCGGGTATCACAGTCGCAGAGAAAGTCGATATCAAAGTCGAGTGGATCGGAAAAGAAGCGGCGAATGACACAGCATCCAACAAAGACCCCAGCAAAACTGCCCGATGAGTCTTCTGTTGGGGGGGCAGTCGACTGCCCCTTCCTTTACCTCGAAGTTTGTGAAAAACTGAGGTGTGGCTTGAACCTTTCGAGTGAAATCTCACGCCCAGCTTCCAAACACCGGAGTCGTGTTTCATGTCGACATCGCAGACGCGTAACCCCAATCTCGATTTTGATCACATCGCAGTTCCTCATGCGCTCCCACAACTTGGTCAAACGAGCGGTCACTCGCTATTGTTCCCGCGCGATGCCTCTTGGTGGACTGGGCCCAGTCCTGATGCTCTTCACTGTGCTGGGCGCGATCTTGACGGTTGCATCCATGCGCTTCCGATTCCCAATCTTAGGACCTGCACGCGCTCTGAGGTCCAAGCTTACTTTGACAACGGCTGGGTCTTGACCGAACTTCTCTTCGCCTGTTTGATTCATGAAGAGGGCTTTTACCGACCTCCCTATCACAACCTACGACATCCCTTAATTTTCTACTATACGCATCCAGCCGTTCTTTATATCAATAAGCTGCACGTCGCAGGCCTTTTACCGCGGACTTTACATCCTTACTACGAGCGGCTGTTCGAAACCGGCGTCGATGAGATGAGCTGGGACGATCTATCGAAAAACGAAATGGACTGGCCTGCCCTCTCCGAATGTCAGGCTTACCGTCGTCAATGCTACGAGCAGGTTTCCGCGGTCATCGCCAGTCATCCTGATCTTGCCGACGGGCATCCCCCCATCAGCATGGAATCTCCGCTGTGGGCCCTTTTTATGGGATTTGAACATGAGCGTATTCATCTCGAGACATCTTCGGTCTTGATTCGTGAACTTCCTGTTTCTCTCGTGAAACGCCACCCAGGCTTTCCTCACCTGCATCCCAGTGCGCGTCCCCTGACCATGGATGAACCCTGGCGCTCCCCCCAAGCAGGTCACGAATACCCCTTTAATCCTTGGACCGCGGTGGCACCAGGAACGGCAGTGATCGGCAAGGACCCTCACTTTCCCTCTTACGGATGGGACAATGAATACGGCAGAAGATCGGTCGAGGTACCAGCTTTTGGCGTGACGCGTCAGTTGATCAGCAACGGCGAGTTTCTGGAATTCGTTCGAGCCGGAGGCTATCGAGACGAAGTCTGGTGGACTGAAGAGGGTTGGCAATGGCGAGCCTATCGCAACATCAAGTGGCCAAGCTTTTGGGTCCCCATCGGTGCCCAAGGCTCTCACGAGTATGCGCTACGCACCTGTTTTGAGATCGTGAGTATGCCCTGGGACTGGCCGGCTCATGTGAATTTTCATGAGGCCAAGGCCTACGCTGCCTGGCGCACTACCCAGGAAAAACGAGCTTATCCCCTGCGTCTGCTGACGGAAGCGGAGCATCATCGCCTGCGGCGACACATAGCGACCGGAACCAAGCCTCAGGATATCACTGTGGCATGGGCTTTTCTCGATGACGAGCGCTACAATCTGGCGCTTCGCCATGGCAGTGAAGGCCCCGTTGAGGGTCATGCTGATGACACTGTCACAGATGTCTTCGGCAACGTTTGGCAATGGCTTGAAGATCACTTTCACCCTCTGCCTGGTTTTGCAGTTCATACCTACTACGATGACTTTAGTACTCCCTGTTTTGATGGAAAACATCAGATGATCATGGGTGGTAGCTTTATCAGTGCCGGTGATGAGGCGACTCTCCATGCGCGATTCCACTTCCGTCCTCATTTTTATCAGCATGCAGGCTTTCGACTCGTGGATCCTTTACGCAACGATAACCACGGGGTCGTACAGCTGATCGCAAACCATGAGGCCGATCACAAAGGTGAAGAAGATCTGAGGCGAGCCGAGCTCTTCCGCAATTTCGCTGCTCCAGAAGATCTCATTCTGGGAACTGGGGGTGTGGAGGACTTGGATCGGGTTGTGCTCACCAAGATCCTGATCCAGCATCTTCCAGCATCGATGCTGCAGGGGGGGCGCGCACTCGATATTGGATGTGGCACGGGAGGCCTGAGCTATGCTTTAGCCCAACTTGGTTTGCAAACCTTAGGTTGTGATTTATCGCGCTCTGTCATCGATCTCGCCAAATCCTGGCAAAAAGAAGCCCAGCTGACTTTGGTGCATCCCGACAATCCTCTGCAGATTCTCCCCATCAAGCTGGATCCTGCTGTCTGTGCGCGGCTTGACTGGCGTCAATGCGATGCAAGCAGTCTCCCGGCTGATTGGATCGACTTTGATTGCATCGTGATCAAGCAGCTCCTGAGCTTGCTCCCCTCACCGAAGTCGCTCCTTGGGCGCATGAGTGGACCTCGCGCTCTGCTTAAGCCTGGTGGATTCCTGTTGCTCGCCGATCGGTATGCGTGGAAACCGCAACTGACGCCTGAGCCTTTATGGCTTGACCCTCAGCCTGAAGCAATGGCCAAGGTCTTGGGCAAAGATTTCGAACTCAAGGCAGCGGGCCAATGTCTGGAGATCAACCGCCCTGAACGTGACAAGCTTGTCATGGAACGGCTGCATGTGACCCTATGGAGACGTCTATCATGACAGATCGGCGTTCGCCTTTTGATTGGTCAGGTGCCGAGTTGAATGAGGCTGTGCAGATCCTGGGGCATGCGCTTGCACACTGGTGGGATCAGATTCCGAGTCTCGATCCAGCGGGGCGAGCTCATGATGTGGGCACCCACAGTGTTCGACCCGATTGGGGTTCGCCCTTTCAAGACCGTCTCCCCCCTGAAACGGGCCGCCCTTGGTCCGAACTCCTTCCGGAAACACTGAAAGCCCTAGGAAGAGACGACCAGATCGTCGGCCACCCAGGTTATCTCGCTTATGTGGCGGGAGCTGCGAATCCCATTGCCCCTCTGGCTCAAGCTCTCGCCATGGCCCTGAACCCTTATACCGGCACTTACACGACAGCTCCTGCTGCTGTGGCGCTCGAAGATCAGACCTTGCGTTGGCTTGCTCATATGGTCCATTGGCCTGAGAGTAGCGCCGGTTGGTTGACGACAGGATCTTCGCTCGCCATTCTATCGGCTGTGATAGCTGCCCGGGAAGCTCGGAGGGCACCGGCCGGACAGCGACGCATCTACGTATCGGACCAGGCACATCATTGCATTGGGAAAGCCTTGTTTGCCGCCGGCTTTCAAGCGGAGGAAACCTGCGTCATCAAAAGTGTAGAGGGACGCCTGGATGCAGACCAGGTCCGGGAGCAGATTCGCCAAGACAAACACAAGGGTCGAACGCCTGTGCTTTTAGTCGGAACAGCAGGGACCACAAATACTGGCCGCGTCGACCCCCTGAGGGCGCTGGCTCGCCTATCTCAAGAGGAGGATCTTTGGTTCCATATCGACGCTGCTTACGGTGGATTCTTTCGTCTTCTGCATGAAGCAGAGATCCTGCAGGGCATGGAGGATGGCGACTCGCTGTCACTCGATCCTCATAAGGCTTTGTGTATGCCCTATGGCACGGGCGCCCTTCTTGTGAAACAGGCCCATCATTTGAGATGGCCACGCGGCTTGGCCTCCAGTTACATGCCTCCATATGACGAGGCTCATCTCAGACTCGAATATTCGGATATCAGTCCCGAGCTTTCACGAGATTTTCGAGGTCTTCGCCTGTGGTTAACCCTGAAAGTTTTCGGTCTCGAAGCTTTTCGCAGGCACCTGCGCAGCAAGTGGGAACAAGCTCGCTGGCTCGCGCAGGCCCTTGAGGAAGACAGCCGGCTCCACTTGGTAGCTGCACCTGATCTCTCCATTCTAGCCTGGAGGGTCGCAGGGGACGGGCAGGAGGGAACAGAGACGAAGCGCTTGCTCCAAGCGATCAACAGCAGTGGTCGCTTTTTTCTCACGAGTTGTATGTGGCAAAGCCAGTTTGTCATCAGAACCTGCTTGTTGGGATTCAGGACCCAAAAAGATGACTTGGAAGATCTGATGACACTGATCAGAAGCACTCTCAACAAGGTATAAGACTTTGGCTCTAACCAAATCGTTTCGAGATTTCTTTAAGACAGATCCTGGGCTCACTCATCTCAACAACGCTGGCCTCTCACCGATCAATATCGAAGCTGAAGCTGTCGTCCACCATTGGGTCGAGCGCTACCGCAGGGAGGGCATGTTCTGTAACGATGCCTATCTCGCTGCTGTCGCTGAAGCGAGAGAACGTTTCGCTCACTTTCTCGATGCGGATGTCGGGAGTGTGGCTTTTCTCCAGAGTACCGCCCATGCGGTGAGCCAAGTCGCCTTTCAGCTTGGTTTGCGACCAGACGATGAAGTCATCATGTGGGACCAGGAATACGGATCCCATCTTTATCCCTGGCAGGAAGCCTGCCGTCGGACGGGAGCGCGCCTCGTGCTGCTCGAATCGGGGCCCGATCTCGCGACCCCCGTGGAGCGCCTTCTGGCGGCGGTGACGCCTCGCACTCGAGTGATTGCCGTTTCCTGGGTTCAATTTCAAACTGGTGCTCTCATGGATCTGCAGCCTATCACTGCGCTAGCACGGGATCGCGGGATATGGACCGTGGTGGATGGTTTTCAAGGAATTGGTCTTCTGCCTTTTTCGTTCCGGCAAAGTGGAATTGACGTACTCGTCGGAGGTTCACACAAGTGGATGACTGCACCGGTCGGCGTTGGGTACCTCTGTATTCGCCAAGAACGCGTCGCGGCCCTAAAACCCCACAGTGTCGGTGCCTATACCTACGGAACATGCGAGGATCCAACCGACCTCGCCTGCACTCCCAAGGTGGATGCCCTGCGCTTTGAGGCTGGTTCCAAGCAGGTGTTGGAAATCGTAGCCTTAGGGGCATCGGCCGCATTATTGAGCAGCTGCGATCGAGAGGCGATGCTAAGCGACACTCTTGGTATGGCCCAAGACCTCGCAGATGGGCTCCGGAGCTGCGGATACATGATTGCGAGTCCCAACGGCCATCAGCAAAAGACAGCTCTGGTAAATGTCACTCCGGGTCCCCATGCGCCCTTACCCCATCTCGATGCCATGAGCGAGGCTCTCACCCGTGCCAAAATCAGTTTTGCCCGTCGTGGACCCGGGATACGCCTTGCCCCCCATGCCCATAATCGGTGGGAAGATATCGAGCACGCTCTTCGTGTGCTCGGCCGTGTTTAGCCATCTGCTGACTTTCCGATCGGTCTCCCATCGTCAGGATTCTGAGTGTAGCAGCGACCGCATGCTACCGCTCGTAGGAGCAGGGGGCACGAGGCGAGAGCGCCTCTGATCCGAGTCGATTCTCGATCGAAAGTTAGCGTCAGCGCCTTCAGACTGGACTGATTTTTTCCAAATAGTCATCGTAGTGCCCCTCGTAGATCCGAAGCTCACCATCTCGGATTTCAAACACGCGATTCGCAATAGCCCGTAGAAAGTGTCGATCGTGACTAACCAGAAGGACCGTTCCGTCGAAATCCTGGACTGCTTTGAGCAAAGTCTCGCGCGACTCGATATCGAGGTGGTTGGTTGGTTCATCGAGGACCAAGAAATTGAGAGGACTAGCCAGAATGATGGCTAAGAGAACCCGGCTCCGTTCCCCTCCCGATAGCTGACCAATTTTTTTGTCAACATCGTCTCCACTAAAGAGAAAAGCGCCCAAGAGGTTGCGAATCATACCGATGGTAGCATCAGGCAAACGGATAGTAAGCTCTTCCATGATCGTCCGTTCAGGATGAAGCGTATCGAGGGCATGCTGACTGAAATACCCTATTTTCACGCTCGGACCAAGCGCCACAGCACCGCTACTGAGTTCCGTTTCGCCCACGATGCACTTGAGCAGAGTGGATTTACCAGCACCGTTGACCCCCGTGAGAGCAATTTTATTGAGTCGCTGCACCACTCCGCTCACACCGTGGAATACCCTTTGTGTTGAACCATCGTCTCTCTGCCAGGTTTTGCTAGCGTCCGTCAATCGCACAACATCATTGCCACTACGGGGGGGATTTGGGAAACTGAAGTTTACGGTTTTGCTGTCCGGAGGGGCTTCGAGCCTTTCTATCTTTTCCAACTTCTTCACTCTGGATTGCACCTGAGCTGCATGTGAGGCACGGGCCGCAAACCGAGCGATGAAATCTTCTTCCTTAGCAAGCATGTCCTGCTGTCGCTTATGAGCTGCTGCTTGTTGCTCTCTCCGCACTTCTCGCTCTTTGCGATAGTATTCATAATTGCCTGAGTAGACGGTGATCTGCCGATTGTCGATCTCGACGATGCGATTGACGAGTCGGTTCATAAATTCCCGATCGTGACTCGTCATTACGATCGCCCCCCGATACGCCTGGAGCCAGCTTTCAAGCCAGAGGATGGATTCAATGTCAAGATGGTTGGTAGGTTCGTCCAGCAGGAGGACATCGGGTTGAAGAACCAGAATACCAGCTAGAGCGATCCGCATTTTCCAGCCACCACTGAACGACTCGACGGGTCGATGATAATCACGAGGACCAATCCCAAGACCCGTGAGCACCGCCTGGGCTCGCGCTTCGAGATCGTAGCCATCACGTTGCTGAAACTCCATCTGAGCATCGCCGTAGCGTTCCATGAGAGTCTGGAACGCATCGGGGTCCAAGTCATTCGTCACCCCAGAAGCCAACTGCGCCTCAACTTCTGCGATGAAACGTCCCAATTCAGAGACCCGACCAGCACTCGCTAGGACCTGCTCAAGTGCGGAACGTCCCTGCATCTCGCCGACATCCTGAGAGAAGTAACCCACGACCGTAAGCGGTTGGATCACGATCGTGCCAGCATCAGCCTGATCTTCCCCCACAATCAAGCGAAAGATCGTCGTTTTCCCTGCACCATTAGGTCCCACGAGGCCGATACGATCGCCTTCGCGAATGAGAAAGGATGCGTTTTCATAAAGGACACGCTGCCCTTGACGTTTGGTGATGCTGTTGAGGTGGATCATTCTTGGACTGAGTCCTTTCCCTGTTAGATTCTGCTGCAAGAGCTCCGATTGAAGTATCGTCTCGCTTAGGTTACCGAAACCATCTTCGAGCCCCCGTTTTGCAAGATCATCTGATACCTGAGAATTCTGAATGCTTCAAGGGGCCTCAAAGCTGGGAACATGCGAGTATATAGCTTTTTTCCAATCGAGGATACGCCTCTACAACCCATGCCAAATCTGCTAGATGTAGCCACCTGAAGTCAAGAGGAGGAGGGCATGTGCAGCGATTGTTACTTCAAAGTAAGAGCTACGGTCGGCATCATGGCCTCATTCTGCAACCCATTCAACCGAAAGCGCTAGTGGAGAAGAGGACCCCCTATGCCCCTACGTTTTCATCGCAACTCCCTCGCGACTCAGGCCTCGCTAGCCGTGGTCCTCTTATCTTTGGTCCTGGTGGTCTTAGCTACAGCCTGGCAGCTTCACTCTGATTACAGGCAAGAGGTAGCACGGACTGAACAGCAAATCTCCAGTCTCGAATCTTCGGTCGTAAACGTCATCACACGCAGTCTTTGGATCTACGATAACGATCAGCTTCGGATCATCGTCGAGGGTATGAAGACCCTCCCCTATGTGTCCTATGCTGCGATCCACAGCGAAGAGGGGTTACTGATCGAACGTGGTCAGCCTGCGAAAGACAAAATCGGCCGTAGCGTTTTGGTTTATCCGCCTGGAAAGACGAGGTCTCCGCTCGGGCGACTCACCATCGAGTCCGATCGGTCCTTGATTCGGGACATCGTTTTTCAACGTGCCCAGTCTATCCTGTGGACCAATTTTATTTTGATCATGTTGATCGCATGCGTCAGCACTCTCATCTTTCACACCAAAGTCTCAAAGCCGCTCATTGGCCTCAGTCAACACGCTCTTCAAATCCAGATGAACTCCCAATCGAATCCTATTTCTCCCTGCCTGCTGCAAGAGGAGCATGAACTAGGGCAGGTCTATCGAGCTATTGACACCATGCAGCGCAACATCCAAAGGGATTTTCAAACAATACTCCACGCGGAATCAGAACTGGAGGTCTACCGTAAAAACTTAGAGAAACTTGTCAAAGAGCGTACCGATAAACTGATTCAAACCACCAAGAACCTGGTCGACTCCTCCCGCAAAGCAGGTATGGCCGAGGTAGCCATCGGTGTCCTCCATAACATAGGCAACGCCCTGACTGGCGCCAACGTCAAAGTGCAAAATCTTAGTGTGCTGTTCCAGAATGAGAGCACACTGCCACACCTCAAAAACATCGTCGAGCTACTCAAGGAACAGGGCCCCGACCTCAGCCGATTCCTCAGCGAAGACGAGCGAGGTCAAAAAGTACTGCCATTTCTAGAGGTGCTGACCGAAGAACTTCATTTGCAACACGAGAACAGTCGGCAGATCATCACTCTTCTTCGTCGCGACCTCAGCACCGTGTCGCAGCTAATTTCCAAACAACAATCCCACGCTAAGTTCACTGGGCTTATTGAAAAAGTTATCTACGTCGAGTGCATCGAGGACATCTTGAGTCTCCAAGCTCACGAGATTGATAAGTATGGGGTCAAGATACAAAAGCACTTCCAACCGGGCATCACACTCACAACCGATCGACACAAGTTGTTACAGATTCTCACCAACCTCGTGAGCAATGCGATTCAAGCCACACACAAGAACAAAGAGGAACGTAAACTCCTCATTACATTAAATCAGCAGAGCGAACAGATCATCTTTTCGGTTACAGACAATGGCATCGGCATCTCAAATGATCAGATGGACAAGATTTTCCGCTATGGATATACCACGAAAAAAAGCGGGCATGGCTTCGGGCTGCATAGCTGCTCAATTGACGCGAAACTGCTGGGTGGCAATCTTACCTGCCAGAGCGCCGGACTCGGTCAAGGTGCTTGCTTTACCCTGACTCTGCCTCTCAACGGCAATCTGCGTACTTCGAACCCCGACGAGGAGCTGCTTCAGGACCTACAAGGTGAGCCGCATCATCAGGCCTCATGAATCGAGCTAGATTGGGCCGATCATCATCACGGCCACACCGACGACAGCTAGGACAGTCAATACGATCTGTCGCATAGCGACTTTTTCTTTCAGGACGAAACAGGTGATCGGGATAATCCAGATCGGATAGGTAGAACTGATCGCTGTGGTTACCCCCGCCTTTGCATACTTGGCCCCCGTCGACAGGAGCAAGAGCCCAATAAAGGTACCCATGAAGGCGGCACCGGTGAGAATCAGCCCGTGGCGAGGTGTCTTATAGATGTTTTTCAGGTCCTGTACATGCCCCTGCGCGAGACTGAGCAGGGTCAAACCACCGATGGCTGGAACGATGCGCAGCATGGTGCCGGTGAAGACGTCGGTTTCCTGCAGAGAAAAGCGCAGGATCAGCACCGTCAGAGCCTGACAGACTGCTGCTCCCATCGCGGCTGCGAGACCTTTCCAGGCGCCTTCGCTCATCAGCATCGGTCCACGTGCGTGATCCCCCATCACCAGGGCCAAGGCGATAGCTGTTATCGCTAGGCCAAGCCACTCCCAAAGACTGAGCGTTTCGCCAAAGAAGGCCCAAGCCAAAAGTGCTGCAAGCGGAGGGGCCAGACACTGAATCACAGAGGTTTTTTGCGGCCCCAGGTGACGCATACCATGAAACATCAAGGTATCCCCCAAAGCCAAACCGATCAAACCGGACGCTGCGAAGGCAAGAATGAGATGCCTATCCGCTGGCCAATTCCAACCCACGAGGCTTCCAGCCACAGCCAGACACGTGATCGCTACCAGATTCTTGTAAAGATTGAGCGTACTCGAGCGCACATGCTGCCCAAAACGCGAGTAGAGAGTGATAGAACAAGCCCAGATCATAGCCGCCAAAAGCGAAGCCCACTCGCCAAGCAAGGGAATCGGTGCCGCTGCCATAACGTTTTTTCATCCTTTCCCACGACGCATGAAACCGAGCAGCGACCCTAGCACGAGCGCGCCCTGAAGAAAAGCTGGCCCCCTTCTTTCAGGGGGACATCAACTCAAGGCCTGCAGCTAAAAGCGAGGCTATCGAACTTTCTGAATTAAATATTACCGCGGTGTAAACACGCGAGTTCGCGATACAAAGTACGGTGCTCAGGGATGAGCGGACGGGAAGACCGCTCTTCTTCCTTAAGACGAGCGGCAACGCAGTCCACTTGGAGAAGGCCCCATGATGGTAACAGCCGAAACAAAGGAGAAAATCGCCTCAAAAGTGAGGTTTGTGGCAAGGGGTCTTTACGATGATATGAGGATCTGCGGAGCAGCGGTCGGCCATCGGCCCACGTTGATCGAGGCGCGGCCGACTTTCTGGTTGACTCTTATCAAAACCCCCGAATGCCTCCAAGCAATCGAACGTCCCGCCCGACGCAAACAGCGTCTAGAACCTCGCATGTAGAGAAAACCTTTCCATTTCAGTCGACCAGATCCGATCGCAGGTCAAACATCTGCGATCGGAAACTTTTCTTAAAAAAATCGTCCGTCCCGATAGACGCGCACGCGAGTAGCTCGCTCAGCAATCGATCCGGCTTGCTTGGCCCCAAAACTGCAGCCCAGAGAGGGCATCCAGAAGCGTTCGAGATGAGATACTTTCCAGAGATTGAAAAGAAACATGAGACACCTCGTCCGTTCGAGTGGGAACACCTCACCTCTACTGTCGTCCTAGGAAAAAGATCGGCGATTCGACCGGAAATCTTCAGGAGGAACGAAAGAACGAACTATCATGCAGGCTTGCACAGCCTCCTCAGGAGGCTGTGTGATGGATCAAACAGGCCGAGAGCGA
>Ga0068877_10000151_pt1 | contig 59944 bp, 81 predicted proteins | sample NOAtaG_FD_66437 | JGI IMG/M metagenome (GOLD analysis project Ga0068877, IMG submission 66437) | Freshwater lake microbial communities from Lake Erie, under a cyanobacterial bloom - NOAA_Erie_Diel6S_1000h metaG | ecosystem: Environmental > Aquatic > Freshwater > Lake | place: USA: Ohio, Lake...
ACCACCAGCGTGAAGTCGCTATCGTCAAGGTCTTGAGCCGTAACTTGAGTGCCACGGGCATAGTTCTTGACAGCGATTTCAGGTTCCTTGATGATCTTCACCGAATCGCCCACATTGGCGATTTCGCCAAAGTAGTCGTTGTTCGTGATAGCTTCAACAACGGAAGACTTACGGAAAGCAAGCTGAACTTGCTTGGAATAGATAACCGGCGACCAGTTACCGTTAGGAAGATTGCCCCAACCCGGAGCAGCAGCAAATGCCATTTTGGTTTCTCCTATGTTAGCATTTAATACTGTCTTAGGTTTTTATCGGGCCTTGCGAGAAATAGGTGGTCAATATTGTTTGCTCTAGATTCAAATAATATATGACGGCTATCTGCTAGGGTTGTCGATACAACACTTGACAGAAACAAAAAGACGTTGCCATTTCTAGCAACGTCCCCGTTAGAACAGAAAAATCTTAGCTTGTCAAGCTTTAGCGAGCATTTCCGCTAATATCGTAAACAAATTTGCCAGAACGCATAGCCTTTACGATGTTTTCTTGATTTTGCTCATATTCAGCAATCGACATCTTCTGCACTTGGCTTTCGTAGAAGACGCCTTCTTGATCGGCTGTAGCGCTTGGTGTAGCCCGTCCGCGAGTGTTGACAGCTTCAGCAGCACCCTTCGTTTCAGGAGCGCGTGTACGCTTGTTGATATTGCGATCAGCCTTGTACAGATCGATGACACGTGCCGCAGAGCGGAAGTCATCATCGTTCTCGTACAGCGCATCCTGCACCCACTTAGGCTGCTCTTCAGCCCAATCATGGAAGTCTTCGCTGTCTTCAATCTTGTCGAAGTCGGGATGTAGCTTCAACAATTCGACACGTGCTTTTTCACGCGAAGTATTGCGTTCACTCTCATCAACCTTACGCATACGCTCTTCAAGCGTCTTCGTTGTTTCCTTTGCCTTCTTCATCGCAATGCTTTCAACAATGCGATAGACATCAGGATATTGCTTTGCCCAAGAGTCGATGTCGTCTTCGTTTGCAGGCAGCTTCATTTGCTTTTCTGTTGCTGTCTGTACCAAAGCCTTCAACTCTTCGACTTCTTTGCGAAGATCGTTTTCAACCTTCTGCGAATGCCGACGAAGATCGCTGTAACGCTTTTTGAAAGTCGCTTCTTCCGCAGACAGATTTTCCTCAGCAGCTTCTTCCTTAGCTGGTGCAGATTGATTTTGTTTGAGGATTTCAAGTTCTTCCTCGCCTTTCTTAATGCGCTCTTCCGATGCGTTTCGACGCATGGAGAATGGTGCAACCTTAGTTTGCACAGGGACAGCAATAGCAGCAGTCATCAATTACCTTTCTTTAGTCGCTCGTTCTTTGAAGAAGCTAGGATCAATTTTAGGACTAGACATCCCCATGTATGATCCAAAACCTAAACCTTCTTCGTCTTCTTCATCTGAGGATTTTTCCTCTTCATCCATTGTACCCCAGAAATCTCCAAACAAGGCATCGTCTGATGTGAATTCAAATGGGTCAGACACTTCTACAGTGGGTGTTGTACCGAACAAAGAATTGGCAATTTCTACTCTAGTCAAATCAGCACCACCAAATGCTAATTGATTTTGATAAATTGCATCAACAGCAGCATTCTTGGCGTCGTTAATAGCAGTGTTAATGTCAGTACCTCTAACAACTGCATCTGCCGCACGTTGTGCGAAAGAGCCAATTTGATCGTCAGAAAGACCAGTGTTTCTTAGAGCATCTGAAACGGCATTGCTTGCATTGGCAGCAATGCCGCCTGTACCAATAGCACCGGAAGTTGCTGCAGGAGCCTGTGCTCTTACGTCATCTTTATATATTACTTGATCAATCTGTGAAGCAGCAGAGGCTATACCTTCTGGTGTTGATGTGTCAACACCGCTTGCTCTACCCATCGTTTCTCTATTTACCTCACCAAGATATGCATTAACTTTATCGGCTCCAAATTTATTAACAGCAAGACGAAATGGCAAAGTTAAAATGCCGGGAACACCCATTGTTGATGCAATTGCGCTTAATACAGTGGTTCCAAGTTTAACATTGGCATTGCTAATGCTTGAGTTCCATAAGTCTTCACCCATAACTTCACCAGCAGGCCCGCTACCACCCGGATTATAAATCATGTCGGCCCTACCGAAGTCAGCGAGATTTTTTCCGGTATAGGTACCATAAACGTCTTGTGTGCCCCATGTTTCACCGACAGTTTTTGATGTTGTTGTAGCTGTGTCTGTTTTATTAGTGAGGCCACCAGTGATTCCACCACCAACAACGCTAAAACCACCAGCGCCACCAGTAGCACCACCTTCCTTTTCATCATCGTCGGTAGTAGTAGTAGTGCCTGTAGGCATGCCGATAGGTGTAGCACCATTAGGCATAGGCTTCATAGGCTTGCCATTGATAAACGGCATATAGAAGTCTTTTCCTGCGCTGTCTTTGAAGTAACGAATGTCTAGTGCGGGATTCTTTGGAGCCTTTGTCAAATCGTAATAGCTCTGATTTACGAAGCCACCAGTGTTAAAAGCCATCTCTGTTTGACGACCAGTTTCTTCCTTATCAACTTCCTTCATTATCTCATCAATATCACTTTTAAACTTGTCATCATCTTCTTCACCTTCTTCGTAAGTGTCATCGGCTTTTTCACCAGCTTCTTCGGCATTGCCCATCTGACCAATGTCGTTCATACGCATCAAGCCCTTCTTAGCTTGATCACGCATCTGCATCAGGCGCTCAAGACCAATGAAGCGAACAACGTCAGCAGGAAAGACGAATTCGCCCGGTGACAACTTAGCGTCAACGTCATCTCTCACTTCTTCAGCGAGACTGCCCATAGGCACATCGTTGCCACTGACGGGATCGACGTCTTTGCCATCGTCCATCATGCCACCTTCGGCAAACAACTTCTTTTTGTTGGTAGTAATGGCTCCGACGCCAACTTTATTACTACGTTTCTTTCCGAAGCCCATTGATTTCATCCTTCAGTTTTGTGAGCGCTCGTAGCGCCATTATTGCGCCTTGCGCTCTATACACCTCTGACATATCTGTTGTCTGCTCAAGCTTACGTCGATTGTTGTCAATGTAAAACTCAAGCATTTCCATATACGCTTCCCACGTATGATGGTGTATCAGCGCAGATAGCTTTGGTAAATAACGCTTCTCTATCATTGCATCGGAGGCTGTTGAGGAGCAGCGCTAAAGCCTTGTTCGCCCGGAGTAGGAGCAGTGCCAACACCAATGTTGCCACCACCACCACCGCTAGTATCAGACACCGGCATTGGCTGTTCTCCCATTTCGGGAGCAGCGCCAGCAGGCGCGGCAGGAGGCTGCATCTTCTGCAGCAACAACGCTTGCTTTGCAGCTTCTTCCATGTCGTTAGAAACCAGCTCTGGGTCCAAGTCCATCGACTTAGCAATCTCTCGGACAATGTAGGGCAACTTAGCAAACGGAGCCAATGTCGGGTTCTGCACCACTTGCAGAAATTGCAACAGACGTTGACTACGCACTTCGTTAGCCATCAACGACTCTGTACCACGTGCGTTCACTTCCAAGTCACCAACAATATCAGGATCAGGATCAAACTGCATATTAAAGCTAAAGAAAGCTTCACCAATAGGACGAAGCAAATAGTCGTCCATGTTCTTAATGACAGTTTTGATATTGATGGAGGCAGCATTCATCAGCATGGAGATGCCAGATGATGTGCGACCAACACCGCTAACGCCTGTTTGCCCGTGAGCAAACGACGGCATGCCTGTAGACTCATCGGCAAGCACTCGCGCCTTGTCGAATAGCTGAAGGTTGGTTTGAGCTACGTTAGGAAACGATGTTCCAAACAACGCCTGACCGGGTGCGCCACCTTGACGACGGAACACCTTGCCGGGAAAGACAGTGAGATCTTGTCCGGGAACAAGATTGGTTTCATCAACTTCGAAGACGAGATTGCCAGAGAGAACAGCGTTGTCTACAGCAAGACGCATGAATCCATTCATCAACGTCTGTGTATCATCCATGTTCTCAGACACACCAACACCGTACATTGAGTACGGATTTAGCTCATACGGCACCACGTAATAGGGGATACGAGCAGGCTTAAAAGGATTGAGGACAAGACGTATGACTTTGCCACCGCTGAACCAGATGTTTGCCTGCAATTCAACGCTGTCCCCAAACTCTTCTGGGATGTCAATGTCGTTGTCACGTAGCAAATCGACATCAACAGCACCCCAATATTCCAATACTTCCCAACGCTCAACGCCCATGTTGGGTTGATAGTCGCTCAAGTCGTCTTCCCAATATTCTTTGATGTAGTTGGGACCATCAACAACAAGAGCATCAATAACGCTACCACGGAACATAGGTCGACGCTTTAGCTCAAGCATCTGCGTCTTACTAAGCTTATGTCGCTCAATGAAATAAGAAGACTCTGCAATGTTGCTAGCATCAGGATCAACATAGCTGTTCCAAACGCTAACATGCGACGATTTCGGCATCGTCTTCATAATAGGCTTGTATTTGCCATTTTCCCAACGCGGATATTCCTTGTCTACAGCGAATGGGCCTTTCATAATGCCTGTGCCAAACAATGCACATTCAAACGCTGTAGAACGAAGATGAGTGGCAGCACCGCTTTCGTCTAGCTGATCCCGTATCTTCTTATCCATCTTCTTCGCAGCAACTTGTGCAGGAGAAAACGTAATTTGTGTTGGAAGCTTGCCAGCGCCTTCTTTGACATTGAGTCCTTTGAAGGCATTCTTCATCGATCCGAGCAAGTCTCCAATCTTTGTGCCGGGAGGCAAAGGCTTGCTGATGTCAATGGCAGGCGCTGCAGGCTGTCCAGCAGCCTTCTTCTGCTCTTCTGCCATGTCGATGTGGACATGCTCTGCAACACCAATGGGCTGCGGTGTAGGATCAACAGAAAGAGGAAACTTGTTGCCGGAAAACAAGACATCTACGATTTGTCCATACGCAGCCAACACCTTTGTCTTCGTCACCTTGATGAATACGCGAGACTTCTCAGCCTCTGTAAACTTCATGTCGGGTCCATAGATGCCGCGATAGTTGCGATAGGCACGAAGCCAGCGTTCTTCGTCATATCGACGGGATTGCTTAGAACGGCTATATCGTTCTTTGACAAAGCTGACAAGAGAGCCACCAGAGAAGGTGGTTTCACCACTATCATCTGGTAAAGCTACAGACTTGTCATCCATAAAAGGTTTATCGTTACGAATAGCCATAAGTTTTCCTTGGTGTTCTGCGTTATATCTCAATTCTTACCGAATTGGGAAGTAGGGCTTGCAGTGTCGATTTCCCTTCGATAAGTTCCATTTCGCAGGAACAACTTGTATGTTGTAGGGATTGTGAAGACCTGATACTTGTTTAGAGCAAAGTGGATAAATGTGATCAAGATGCCAATCTGTTCCTAAATTTTTCTTACGGAGATCACATAGACGATATGCTTCTTCAAAAACAAACTCAAAAAACTCAACGTCCCACTCAACAATTCTTTGTTTTCTTTTTGCGCGATTTATAGACTTTAATGAGTTTCTATACGCTTTATTTTTAATATCAAACTGACGATCATACTCTGCCTTTTTATCTTTACGTGAATCTCTATACTCTTGAGTTTTTTTACGATAAGCATCAGTTTTTGTAAAGTGTGACATGCACATTACACATGTTCCTGTAGATGTATATCTTAACGAATCGTGATTCTGAGGACACTTTTTATCACTACGATAAAAAAGTTCACTATTTTGTTTTGCAAGTTTACGATAGTTCATATCAATATCCAAAAGTTTTATCAAATGGATTATTGTATCGATCTTTATGGTTTGAATTGTAGTCAAAAATATTTGCACTACGCGGACGAGTCATTATTCCATAACGTAGAGCGTCGATTGTATGGTCATTTTTTACCTTAGTATCGACATCCTCTGGATTATTTTTGTCTAGAGGAATTGAAGGAAGATCGGCAATCAATTGTGTGCAGTTTTGGAAGATGGTCATGCGAGGATGACCTGTGTAGGTGTCAATTTGCAGCCTACGATGTATCTCATTCTTACCAGCAATGCGACTACCAGCACTTCTGTCAGAAGGTCGCCACTTACATCCCTTCAATATCATTCGTTCGGCAATAGATGGCCCAGTATCTCCACGTTTTGCCCAACAAGAGCTATCCAACACACCATATCTGATGCGTTCACCAGCTTCAAGCGTCAATATTTTCTCTGCCAAGTCTTCGGCAAGCACTTTTGTAACGTATAGCTCACGATACACCACCAAACTATCATCAGGAGCAACAGCAATCCATAGCACAGCACTAAAACTGCCATAGCCATAGTCGCAAGCACGAAAACGAGTCCAATCGGAAGGGATAGAATAAGGCTCGACCACATGAATTGATCGTTTGAACTCAGGAAATGCAGCACCTTCCGCAACATCCCAATCTCCTTCTAGTAGTTGACGTCTTTGATGCTCTGGCAAAGACAAAAGCATTGTCTCATAGTCACCAGACTTAGTCAAAAACGGATTATCAGAGAGCTTTGCAGGAATAAATCGACGCTTAAATAGCGGCTGTCCCTGTTTGCTGTGCCCTTCTGGGTAGGTCATCACATCGCCAGTGTCGATGTCAGTAGCCCAGAACGCTTCACCGGGTGGTGAAGGGTCAATGAACATCTTCTTAACCCATGCATGCCCTCTGTTGCCGGGGTTTGTAGACGCTCTCATATACACAGGCAAGTCAGACGCCGATGTACGAAGACGAGAACGCATGTAGTTCCACGCAAACGGTGTTGCCCACTGTGTCAATTCGTCAAAACCAATCCAGCTAAACGACAAACCTTGATAGCGAAGCACATCTTCGTCTCTATCAAGGTAGGACATCCACAGCCTGCCACCACCCGGCACTTCCCATTGAAACTTACGCTCACTCCATTTGATGCCGGGAATGATTTTGGGATAGAGTTCTTGAGACTTCCACACCAGTTCTCGTAGTTCTTCTGTGGTGTGACGAAGAAGCAGCCCAGAAAACTGCGGATGCGTGATGTAGCGCAGAGGGTCTGCAAGCATCGCATAGCTCTTGCCACCGCCTGCAGCACCCCCATACAGCACCTCACGCTCAGAAGACGCTAGAAAGGCTGTCTGAGGCCCTGCATTGGGCTTGAAGATGACGTTCTGCAGCGCAGCATCATTCAATTCGCTCTGGGATTGGGTGTCGCTCGTAGAGACTGAGATATGGCTCTTGATCGAAGAAGGCTGTTTTGTCTTTTTTGCCGAGGGTGGTTTCGAAGGCTTTTGCCTTTTCGAGCGCGTCTTTGTATCTGCTGGCAAGGGCAACATAGAAATTGTATTTATGCTTTCGCCGTCTTTCATCTCTAAGTCGTTTCCTTAACCCGTCGCCAGATATTGAGCGTCCTGTTTGCTTTGTAAGCCAGTTTGCAACCTGCTGAAATGTATATCGTTTGCAATATTGTTCAGCAATCTTTAGAGCATCAAGCTCTTTTGGTATTGGGACATACCAATTTGGATCGGATGGCTCAACATAATATCCAAAGGGAATGAGCATCCCTTTTCTAAGTCGTGGTATCTTGACGTATTCGGTGCGCTCTACAGGTTGCGGAAGAAGCCAGTGTCCTAAATCTCTAGTCATTGTCCTTCGGAGGCAAAATCATAATACCACCACTCGACTGCACCTCTAGCTTCTCTGTCTTAACAACACCAGACCTGTCAAGCAAGTCTTTGGCAGCAGCCAGCTTTTCCTTGATGCCAAGCTCTGTAGGGTCGTCAATGCCGCTGATGACAGCCATAGCCGCTTTAGGCGCATGCATAGCAATGTATAGCTGCGTTGCTTCGATGATGTGCTCTTTCAGAGCAAACATCAACTCCTTTGTAGGATAGTTTTTGCTGTAGCCTGCAAGCTCTTTAGCGCGAACAGGACTACCATTGGCATCACCAAGCAATGCATCAATGAATTTCTTCTGTTGTTCGTTGAGAGGTGTTTTCATAATTAGAGTTTGGTAGCGTAATATTCTTCTGTCTTGATAGAAACAGTGATGGCGCTGCTGCCAACATTGGCAAAGCCAGTTATTTTATCGTTCTTGTCTAGATAGAGAGGCGCAGTGATTTGAAGAATACTACGAGGCTTCATTCTCACAGCATCCATAATGTCATATGACACAGCATCAACAGCACTATACCACTGTATCGTTACATTAATCGTTACATCACTTCCATTAGAAACAAAGATGCTGCTAACGTCAGCTTTGAATGCTGAGGGGACAACGTAGATGTCTTGTGGACTTGTTGTCAGCGCCAACGCCACTGTTCGTTTCTTATTACTCATATCACCTACTGATTTCTTCCCAATCCAATGACGCCAACACCTGATCACCGTTAGTTGCAGAGGTGCATATAAGCGTTAGTTCATATGGAGTGGGTGTAAACGAATTGCGTTCAAGCTGAAACTTAAACAAAGCTTCCTTCAAGATGTCAATTGTTGACGATCCCTGATTTGAGCCTTGGAAGAAACCAGAAGCAAGCGCTCTACCAGTGCCTATAGAAAATGATGTTCCGGTAGTGTTATATTCAACGGAGGAATCAGCACCAGCACTTGTCCAAGTGCCACCAGTTGTTGTTCCAGAAGCAACCAGTTGCCATTTATAGTTGGCATTGTTAGTGATACCAAGTATTGAGATGGCTGTAAGAATGACAATGCCATCAAGCCTAGTAGACTTCAGACGAATAGAAACAATGGGATAAATGGTGCCGGCTGTAGTGAGCGTCTTAGGGCTTGTTACATCAGTGCCGATAGTTTGCTGCACTCCACGAAGCTCATAGCCGCCTTCAGAAATAACAGACGAACACACTTGCTTCAATGTGCTAGAGGATGCCGTCGTTGATGTGTTGGTCATCTCGTAACGAAGCGGCAATGACGCAGTGGTGATGTACGTTGTAGTGATGAGGTTTGCGTGATGGAAACTATGTGCAGGAACAAAGACACCATCGATGACAAAACCCATCCGCACAGTGCCAAGACCAAGCCATTCAACATCCATGTACAAAATCTGTGCTTTGGATGCGTCAAGAGTGATGCCGGACTCACCTGTACCATCAAGCTTGTCTTGATTCCAACTCGCCTGAGCTACACGTGTATTGGCTGTAGAGCCGCTAACACCGCTACGCTCAACAAAATATAGGGCTGTGCCGTCTCGTTCGAAATAGAGCCCGTTGCTGGCTCCAAAATATCCACATCGCTGACGCAAATTTGCTTTTGCTTCTCCGAACACAAACGTAGACATTACAAGCAAACTCTTACCGGGCTGATAAGAAAACACCTTCGTTGTTTCACGAATAATTTCATCACCGCTGGCTGTACCAACAGAAAGATTGATGAGCCCTTCGTTAGCGCTGAAGGTGGCAGAAGCAGTGCCTGTAATTTTGTCTGCCCACAAGTCATTGTCACTGAATCGATGTGACGAATCAAACAATGTCATTGGGCTGCTAACACGCACTCGCCCAAAGGCATCGACGGAAGTGCCGCCAATAGTGACGGTGTTTCCGGTTTCGTCAATGCGTACCAGCGCGGGATAGCTTGTTATGCTCACTTCTTTTTCCTACGAGCTTCAGACAACGCAATAGCAACAGCCTGTTTCTGACTCTTGACAACAGGAGCCTTCTTACCAGCACCGCTATGCAGAGCGCCAGCCTTAAACTCCTTCATCACTTTGCCAACTTTGGCTTGTTGCTTAGGTGTCATCACTTCTTCTTACTCCCGCACATGCCACCCATATTCATCTTCGTCTTGCCTTTGCCCTTAGCAGGCATAGCAATCATAATGGCTACAGCAGCACCGGGCTTCTTGCCTTTGACAGCACCACCCTTTGCCATTTTCTTCTCAGCCATCATGCACTTGCCTGCTTTCTTACAGGCAGCGGTGTTGGGACATCCTGCACATGGCTTCATTTCTTTTTCCCCTTTGCTGCAACAGTTTTCTTCTTAACAACACCACCCTTTGCAAAGTCTGATGGCATAGTAAATTGTTTACCTACAGCACCCCTAAGAATTTGTTCTGCACCAGCTTTGTTGCCGGTACGACGAAGATAACGCAAAGCATCTGCTGATGTATATCGACGTTGTTGTGCTGGAGCTGTTGGTGCAGCACCACCGCCCGGCATATACGGAGCAGATTGTGGAGCAGACTTAGCCATTTCAGATTGCTGTGCCATCATTTGTGGTTGTTTAGCTGCCATATCTTTCGGAGGTGCTTGCATTCCTGTATTAGGAACGCCACCACCCATAGCATACTTCTTAGCAGGCTTCTTTGTCATCATCGTCTTCATTTCTTCTTTCCTTTCACAGCACCGCCATACGCCAGCTTCTTAGGCGCAATGGCTTTCGTCTTCATAGAAGACGCACGTGCAAGCATGGGCTTCTTAGGGCCTTTAACGCCTGCATAGATGGTGGGGACGCTGCCACCCTTTGCCAAGCCAACAGACGCCCGCGCACGTTCGCGAGTGTCGTCAGAGATGTTCTCATGTTGTCCTTCATCTACCTTAGCAGACTTAGGCTTTGCCATCTCTGTTGTATAGCGCTTGCCCTGCCACGTAAACGTAGCCTTGTCGTCCTTACGCGCAGCAGCAAACGCTTCCTTGAACGTCATGTCAGCCTTCTTAGGCTCTTCCTTCTTAGCCTCTTCTTTACGCGGAGCAGGCTTGTCTTCATCCATTGTCCGAGGAGCAACAGAAACACGCTTAGGAGCGCTGTCTTCTTCGTCATCCATCATAGCCCTACCAGCACCATAGCCAGCGAGCCCAGCGCCTGCTACAGCGCCTGCACGGCTACCTGTACGAAGCATAGCCCTACCACCAGCCTCTTGCACACTACGACGACGAAGTTCAGCGCCCTTCTTGATGTCTTCAGCTTCGTCAACACGTGCGCCCAAAGCCTTACGCATCTGAGCAACATCGCTCTTGGTTTCCTTGACAACATCGTCGTCAAGATCGCCAGCAAGCCTGTTCTTGCCTTTGTTAGCAGCACCACGACGGGTAGTGCCACCAACACCCCTAGTCAACAAACGAGCTAACATATTTCATTTCTTCCTATATTTAGCTGTCTTAGCAGCTACGCTTTCTGGTTGAGCAACAAATTGCTTACCAGCTTTACCACCAGCAGCCTTAGCAGCGTTTGTGGCTTTCTTTTCGCTATCACTCAAAGCAGACCAAGCCGCTTTAGGCAAATAACGCCGCTTTCCATCAGAGGGCTTCCCAGAAGACGTTGTCCACTCCTGCTTAGTCCATTTTGTCATAGACTTTTGAGCTTCTGTCTTTTCTCCTGTATAGCCACCACCCTTATCCTTATACATCTTACCAGCAAGCTGCATGGCTCTAGCTGAATGACCACCCATCTTAGCCTTCGCCTGAGCCTTTGCAGACTCCCACAGCCTTTCGTTAGTGCGTCCCATTAACGTAAACTTCCGTCTTGCTTACGCTTAACGCTTCTGTTCTTGCTGGCAGCGACAACGCGCAAATTACCACGCCCATTGCCACCACCCTTCGACAAAGGCTTTTTGTGATCGACATCACGCCCGTCTCCTTTGTAAGCCCTTCCCTCTTCCATCATCAACGCTCTAGCAGCATTACGCTTTGAACGCTCTTTGACACGTGTGGGCTTGTTGTCCTTTTCCCACTCAAGCTCGGCAGAATAGTTTCTCTGCCCATTCTTCATAAACGGCATATGTGTTAATGGAAAAATTTACTACCAAACTGAATAAGAGCAAACAACGTAATGGCAAGGCTCCATACACCAATGCCTCTGTTCACCCACATCTGCACCGTCTTGTCTGTCTTGCCTACAGCAGTCTCAACAGCTACAACACGCTGCTCCACTCTACCAATACGTTCGCCTTGATTTGCCAGCCGCTCTTCAACAAGAACAAGCTTCATAACAGCATCAGCCAACTTATCCACTTTGCCTTCAAGGCGACGAAAGTCTTCATCATTCATCATGTTAACATGCCCAAGCTTTTAATGACAACGCCTTGCGCGTTGGCTTACCTTTATCATCCTTCATAGGCCCCGGCATAGCTCCCATGCGGGAGCAAAAGCTCTTGCGCCTGTTAGCGTCCTTCTTCGTCTTTGGATTGGGTGCTGGAGGCTTCAGATTGCCACCAGTGGCTTTGTTGTAAGAGGCTCTGCCTTTGGCATTGAGGCCGCCTTTGGCATCCTGTCCCTCTTTACGTTGCCACGCTAAAGTTTTCATAGGAGCGCGTTGTATCACTAAAAGAAACAACAGACAACATGTCTGCTATTTCTTCCTTCTATTAACAACACCCTCATACCAGCCTTCGGCACGCATCGCTTTTTCAACAAGAGGAAGGGGTATAACAAATCCTGTATGCTTCTCTAATGCACTTCGTAAATAATAGACATCAGAATGAAACGCAACTGTCTTTACTTCTTCTCGTTGCTTAAAAACTTCCTTCATTGCTAACGAATAGTAGCTATGAGGAGGCTTATTAATTTTGTTCTTAAGTTCTTCTCGCGTTTGAAATGGCATTGAAATGGCTTTCTGATGAAACATAGAGCTTCAACAAAAATACATTCTAAACAACTATGCATGTGTTGTCAACTATATAGCTATATAGATGTTATCGTTGCTATAGCGCTGATAGCGCTAATGAAATCGTTGATGTATCAACAAAATAAACAATGATGTATCAATGATTCCATCAGTGCAAATTAGAAAACGTTGACAAGTGTTAAGGATATTTTTAACTGATAGCGCTGATGTATATTCATTAATTACTTCAACACTATGTTATTACTATTGTGTAGACGGACTTAGCCTTCCTGCTTAGTCCTTTACACAACATGGTTGCGACTCGGAAGCCTTTCGACATTAGGACGCTGCCTTCGCCATCCTGTTGCGCTGTTTCAATGTCTATCCCGCAGTAGCGCTTTAACGTCTTTGCAGACGCTGCCAGATGCTGCCGTTATCCGTTCATCCGACAGCGCCAGTTTTACACGCGGTGACATGTGTTGTCAAGAGCTTTGGCAAAAATGATGTTGTTCCTAAGATCGTCAGTATGCTGATGAAAGTGACATTGTCGTTGGAGCTGTGTTTGGATGGTGGCGTGTGGGGGAGACTATGTTAGTAGGCGCTAACATGTGTTAAAATACCTGTTCTGTGTGTCAGCGTGTATATAGTAGCGCTGCCACCCCCCAGTGGCCCACGCCCGCCCCCGTCATGCCAGCGCCTCACGCACAGCGCATCAGGCATGTGCGATCACGCATAATGCGCTGCGTCATGTGATCACGTGTGTGTGGATTTCCTATAGAAATCAACAACTTAGCTCTATGTCTATGACATAAACGAAATTGCCGTCAGACGGTGAAAATCGTTATATAAGTAGTCGCTTATATAAGCCTTCATCGAAGATGAAGAGACGATGTATGACATCAACCCCCATCACCCTACGTCACAATGCACACCCCCTATGATGCGTGACATCATGCGCCTACACCGCATATACGCGCATGCACGGCAACGTAGTTGCCAATGAAGGACGACAAAGACCCTACGTTTGACTCGGACATTAAAAGGTCGGCACAATGCATCCCATCGAAACAACGGCATCCCGCCGAGTCCTGAAAGGAAACATAGCATGTGCAATCAAGTGGAAGTTATCCGCATCGTCTTTCACGAAGTGAAAGGGGATGATGGCAAGTGGACGAAGACGAGCCGTGCGTTTATGAGCAATGCTGACGCAGTGCGTGAGATTGAAACGCTGCAAGAGTTTGCAAAGCAAAGGCGCCCATTCATCCGTAAGGTGGTGCCTGAGCCTATGCTGACGGTGCTGTACCCGACACAAAACCCCTTCGCTTGACAGGGTTTTTCGTAAGCCCCGATAATGCATCCCATCGACGGCACAGTGTCATCGTCTTCCTGAAAGGAAACATCATGATCCGTATCAGCGTCACCAGCAAGCTTGATGGCAATCGCTCATGGAGCTTGCAAGCTCTCGACACTTGCCCCGGTAGCATCTCTGCCGCTGGTGTACTTGTAGATGCATGCTCTGGTTGCTATGCAACGACGGGCAACTACCACTATCCCAACGTGAAGGAGCCACGCATTGCCAATCGTGAAGATTGGAAGCGTGATGCATGGGTTGATGACATGGTGGTTGCATTGGCGAAGGACAAGTTCTTTCGCTGGTTCGACAGTGGCGACATGTATGCTCTCGGCCTTGCCGAGAAAATCTATCAAGTGATGCAGCGTACACCATTAACCCGCCATTGGTTGCCTACTCGCATGGCGAAGTTTGCCAAGTTTGCCGACGTCATCCGTAGGATGAAGGCGCTTGACAATGTGTCCGTTCGCTTTAGCAGCGACAGCATCGATGGTGTGTATGGTGCAGAACATGGCTCTGTCATTGTCCACGATGCTGAGTCTGCCCCTGAAGGTGTGTTTCTGTGCCGTGCTTACGAGAACGATGGCAAGTGCAGCGGATGCCGTGCATGCTGGAACAAGGATGTGCCTGTCATTGCCTACCCTGCCCACGGTGCGAAGATGATGAAGGTGATTAGGTTGAGCGCCGTACACTGAACGACGGAGGGGCTGTAAGCCCCACGTTTTCGAAAGACCCTACGTTTGACAGGGCTTTTCGAAAGCGTCAATAATGTAAGCAATGCAGCACGATGCGAGTCGGTGAGAAGCTAGCCGGGTGATGCCGGGTTCCGACAGACACATCATGCTGAAGTGTGACGGAGCATGTAGGTTACATGTAACGTTGTGCGAAAGCTGACGGCAGAGTCGAAAGGCCCTGCAGTTGACTCGGGAAATGACATCGCCCTACAATGGATGCCTCGGCAAGCCTCGGTTTGCCATCGATGCGAAAGCGTCAACGCTCTTTAACAACCCGCTGCTAGTGTCGGTGCATGTGACAGATGCACTATGGACTAGCGTGAATGATGCATACGTCAATGTGTCATGCACCATCACACATGGTGCTGAAAATGTGTGAGCTTCCCCGAGTGAGAGTGGGTGCTCTTGCGTTAGGGGGTTTTCTTCAGCGTTGCGAGTCAGCGCTGAACAAAGCAATGGCTTTTCCGAAAGGAAACAAACATGTGGAATAAGCAAGGCATGCAAGTGAAGGCAACGTATCACGGCAAGTATGTGTCGGGCGTTGTCACATCTAGCCGCGTCAAGTATGGCGGCACAGTGCAGCACACCATCTCCCTCAATGCACCTATCATGCTGCGTTGGCGCAGTGAGCCGGTGCATACTGTTCTGGTTGACGACGACAACGTTGTCCTTTCCTGAAAGGAAACATCATGACATACACACTGCTTGTGCTATTCGCTCCCATCATTCTGATGGGCATCGCCATCATCATCGCTGGAGAATAACCCCACGCTTTACTCGGCTTTGATAACGTCGATATAATTGTCGGCATCACTTCCTCCTCACACAAAGGACACACCATGTACATGAACGCAATGGTCACAGAATGCGACGTCACTGGTGCCCGTTATGATGCACCAGTTGCGGGTTCATATGCGGTAGCACGTGGTGCTACAGGGCGTTGGTGTGTAGTGCTTGCCTTCGGCCCAGAGGCAACAAAGCAACATGCTGGTAAGCTGTTGAGCGAAGACGATGTAAGAAACATCGTCGAAGCAAAGGGGGAATGGCTCGACTATTAACCCCACGCTTTACTCGGCTTTCACAACGTCGATATAATGCATCCCATCGGCAGCACTTCGCTGCTCTCTTCCTGAAAGGACACAACGTGAACGACATCATCTCCGCCATCCGCCGCACCCTGCAACGTAAGCTTGCCCGCTACGTCATCACCGTCTATTGGGAAGGCGACACGTTCAAGCACTATACATTCAAGCGTAATGAAATCAGGGAATGGGTTGACGCCTACCCTGCCGACGTTGACACCATCGTCATTGCCCGTTACTAACCCTCCGCTTTCCTGAAAGGAAACACCATGACATTGTCCGCATCAATCGCAGGTAAAGTATTCGTCTACTTCAATCTGCATCGCAAGTGCCTCAGCATCAAGGCGCTGGAGGGTGAATACAAGGGTAAGGTGATAGGCTATGCCGACACGGTGGCGCTGCACAATTGCAAGTTCAAGGTGTCAGAGGCAGGGCGTCAGCGTGTCATCCGTGAGAAGCGCAAGAATGTGCATGCTGGTGTTGTCGGACACCTCATAAGCCTCAATCCCTGCGGCTATTTCATCGACGCCATCAAGAACATCGGCAGCCCCGTCAAATATAACCCATACAAATATACGTCATTCGTTCATGCTGTGAACGAGACACCTGTACATGAGGCACGACACGTTGCCATCATTGCCAGCAATGGCAAGGCTTCCATCTTTGCGGAGACTTAAACATGCTCTCACATCGTTTCTACCTATCAGGTGGCAGCAACGGCTGGTGCATCAACGACGCAGCAATGGGCATGCCAGTGTGTGCTGACAAGCGTACACCACAGGCTGCGTTGGAGGTGGCGAAGGAGCTGAAGCTCGACATCTCCCCGCAGATGTGGTGCAGGAACACGCTGCAATGGGTTGACATCGTTGCCACGCTGTACAAAAGCCCCTCTGCTTGACTCAACAAATATCTTTCGCTTACACTTCAATCCGTCGCAGCAATGTCGCTGCAACAAACGCAGCAATGTCGCTGCCTCCTTCTGAAAGAAACATCATGCGTCAATCCCTCATCTTCTCCCGTCGCACCGACAACGGCATCATGTCTGCAAACGACATCATGTCCCGTGCTCCTGCCGTGTTCTCTGACACGAAGGCATCACGACTGACCGACCGTTACCAATCTCTGCGTACTAGCGACCTGCTGCCTGTCATGGCAGACTACGGCTACTTCCCGACACAGGCTGCACAGAAGCGTGTGACGAAGGCATCGCCGGTTGCTGCCGAGCATAAGACACACATGGTTGCGTTTGCCAAGCATGACGACAACGGCAACGGTAATGTGAGAGGCGAGATCATTGTGTACAACAGCCACGACGGCACCTCTGCAGTGCGGTTGTTTGCTGGTGCCTATCGCTTCATCTGCAGCAACGGCATCGTTGCTGGTGAAGGCATGCAACAGCGCATCCATCACACTGTCAAGTCGCTGGCAAACTTCGAGGAGTCGCTGCGTACCACCGTCAGCAATCTGCCGATGGTGCTGGCAGCGCTTGAGGCTGCACGTAACATCACCCTCGACGGACAACAGCGCTATGAGCTGGCGAAGCAAGCGGTGATGAAGCGTTGGGGCTTGTTCGACGACACCATCGTCGACGTTGACGGACGCCCCGTGAAGGGCAGCTATGCCACGACGAAGACCATTGCTGATGCTCTCGGTGTACAGCGTAGTGAAGACGACTTGTCCGACGCCTTCACTGTGTGGAATCGCATTCAGGAGAATGTGTTGCGTGGCAACGTGATGATCAAGTCCATCACCGACAACAACGTCGGCATGCGTAAGGCTCGACCCATCACCGCAGTGGCAGAGCATGTCCGTGTCAACACGGAGTTGTTCGACCTGCTGCCTGCATAAGGGCTGACGTCTTGTGACGTCATGCCCTCAGCCTCCGAAGGTGTGGCCCTTCCCAACGTGGAAGGGTCTGCCTTACAAGCCTCCGAAGAAGCCTAAGCCTGAGCCGGTGTGGAAGACAACTCCCCCGGCTCCTTTTTGAAGGAACACATATGCAACACGTTTGGGTAGTGGAGTCTCTTGGTGACGACACACCAACATTGTTATCGGTGCATACCGATAAAGAATCAGCCAATGCAGCCCGCGATGCTTACGTCAAGAGCTACAGATATGGCGGCATTCAATCCGATTATTGGATTCACTCTATGAAACTCAACCCGTGTTTGGTTGAGGATGATATTTGAAAACGAAAGGACATCACATGAAAACCTTCACCGTCATCATCTACAGCGATCCCGGTCATGCTTGGGCTAAATGTCGTAGAGAGGTATTGAGCAACCTCGGCATTGCTAACAAGGTGTCAGCGTATTCCTATCAGCGTGGAGACTACGTCTACCTTGAAGAGGATTGCGACTACCCTCTGCTGGTGGATGCGTTGCGTCAGCGTAACACCCGCGTCAAATGCGTAGAGCGTAGTGCCAACAACAGCAGCCGCATCCGTGGCTATGAACGCTACGTGAATGTCTGACGACGACAGCATATTCTGGGCAGCAGCTATATTGGCGCTGCCCTTCTTCCTTCAATTCATTGTGTGAACAAATGAACATCGAACAAACCCTGTTGGAAATACGTAGCCGTAATGAAGAACGTCTGCGTGATGCCATCGCTAGGATGGGTACAAAATATCTTCTGCATCCTGCTAACAGGGTGAAGAAGCTTTCGAAGAAAGGAAAACGCAAGTGATAAGCGAAGTCGATCTGCGTGATTGGGAACAGCTTGATACAGTGCCGCTGTATTCTGTGCCGCGTAACACCTACATCAAATTGGGTGACGACTACTTCTTCTTCGATCACATCGATGGCATGTATTCATTCTGTCTCGACATGAATAATATGGTCTATCACATCATGGCAACAACCCCTGTCATTCCTCTGAGGAAACCTGCATGAAACGTGAACAAGTTGTCGGTATGTTCGTCGGCGTATTCCTTGGCGATATGCTGGGTGCGCCATACGAGTTTCAAGATGAGATGGACGTTGACGACGTTGTTCTCAAGACAGGCGGCGCTCACAAGGTGTCGTTGGGCGAATACACCGACGACGGAGCGCTGACGTTAGCTCTTGCAGAGAGCTACATTGCCCGTGGCTGCTTCGATGCACACGATGCCAGCAATCGGTTTAAGCAATGGAAGACCACTGGCAAGTATGGCACACGTGGCTATGCCTTCGACATTGGACGCACCACTGCAGCAGCCATCGACAGGATGCCTTCTGTTGTGTACGCTGCAGATGGTGGAGACATGGACAGTGGCAACGGTAGCATGATGCGTATTGCTGCCTGCATTGCTGCCAACCACAACAACCCAATGAAGGCATTAGCAGATAGTATAGCTGCCAGCCTGATGACGCATGGCAACAGCGACATCCTCGCCTATACCACAGCATATGTCGATGAGATATTTAATGGAGCAATGTCGCGATATAAGTCGCTGAAGTCTCATCCAAATAAATATGCCCATGCCAGAGGCACGGTGATGTATGCATACAACGCTGCTCGACATGCCCTGCATCATGGTGGCAGAGATGGTGGCGCTGTGCTGCGTCATGCCATATCATATGGACACGACACCGACACCAACGCTGCCATTGCTGGTGCTTGGGTAGGTGCGAAGTATGGCATCGATTGCTTCCCACAGGAATATATCGATGTGCTGCAGAATAAGCAACGCATCTTCGATGTGGCAAATAAGTTGTTTGAGATGGGAGAGATGTGATGACCGACCTTCGCAGAATGCGTGAAGCCGACTACCATCCCGACCGCTGGATGATATTGAAGATATTTGAACGTGAGTCTGCAAAGACTCACTATCGCGTCTTTGCTACATGGGGTGGCAGCTATCTCGGTGGTCAATCATGGCAGATGAACAGTGGCATCGTCTCAGTTGATGAGGATGATGCATATTTCTATTTCAATGGTTCTTCTGGTAGCGTCTATGCCTGCCACAAGAGTGATGGTGCATATGGTGCATTCTCCTTTGGACTATCGCAGCTTCATTACATGATGGAGCAGGCAAGAGGCATGATAGAAGTGATTGAAATGCCTGAACATACAAACTGGAAAGGACTAAAATATGACTGAAACAATGGATTATTTAGCTAGCGACTTCGCACGTTGTGCCAGCAACCCGTTGCATGTTGAATGCAGCACATGCCTGCGTAACGTCAACATCAGTCCTGTCAAGCCTGACACGCGGCAGGTATGGATAGGATTTTGGGTGCTTGATACACCCTGTGCTTCACGTGTACCAATGGAGACATCGAAATGAAAATGTGTAACGGCACCTGTCAGCAGGGACGCAAAGAATGCAATTGCAACTACGACGAAGTCGATGAAATATATGTTGCATTCATCAAGAGGATAGTGCTTGTCACCATCATCTTCGTTTGCTTGATTGGCTATTTGATGGTGGCAGCATGAGCGGTGGATATTTCAACTACGATCAATATAAGATTGGATATATCGTCCACTCCATTGAGCAGCTTGTTATTAATAATGACAGCAAAGAGCTTAATGACTGGGGAAATGCCAAAGGCAGAGGCTATTCCAAAGACACCATCGAAGCCTTCGAAGAAGCCATCTTCTTTCTACGCACTGCACAGATATATGCACATCGCATAGATTGGTTGGTGAGTGGAGATGATGGTGAAGAAAACTTTCACATCCGTCTCAACAAAGAACTGGAAGAGGAACAGCATGATAAAGCTGAAACGTAACGAACGTGTCGTTGCTGTCATTCCGGAAATAATTACTGGTGCAGGCTATCGCAACAGTCCTCTGTGGGTCTACATTGTTGACAACATTGCTGGGACATACAGAGAAGAATGTTTACAGCCTGAAGACCAGAACGCTAGAATGCGTGTGTTGTTTTCAACACTTGAAACAGCGCATGAGACGATGAAGGCTCTGGTGATGGTGAACAATGTTGTTCGTGAAGACATTCAACCACATGGGTATTGACTATGATCGATGACAAGTTTCAACAACTCTGCAATACCTTTGGCTTCGCCCCGTCACGGGCACTGCGGGAGTTGATTGATTGCGTGAGAACGCAGGAGATTGAGGCGTGTGTGCGTCTGGCCGAGGAGACGAAGGCTCCGTTTACAGCGGATGTAATTAGGGCAAGGAGTAACACATGACACAACCCGAAGCCCTGCGGCTGGCTGATGAGTGCGACGAAGGCATGGTTGATTTTCCAGATGTCGCTGCCGAACTGCGCCGCCTTCATGCTGAACTGGAGCGGTGCAAACAAGTGTGCTCTGCCACTTCTGAGAGTTGGCGGGCAGATGCTGAATCGTGGAATGCCCAGCGTGATGCGCTGCTGGAGGCGTTGAAGAACATTGAACACAGAACCAACGATCCCGTGACTGTTGCAATGGCGCAGGTGGCTATTGCCAAAGCAGAGGAGAACACATGACCCGCATCCATTACTGGTGCCCGGTGTACCGGGCGTATGTCTATGCCTTGGTGCCGACCGAGGTTGCTTTCAAACTGATGGGGTGGGTATGACCACCCTGCGAACCGCCGCCCAGCAGGCGCTGGAGGCGTTGGAAGAAAGCCTGTACGCAACCACAGACAAATCGCAATTCCTTGCATTTGAAGCCATCACCGCCCTCCGCGCCGCGCTGGCAGAGCCGGTGCAGGAGCCGGTGCAGGAGCCTGACCTTTCCCGCTGCCCCCAATGCGGAGGCCCTGCCGACAACGGCCACGACCGAAGCATTCCACCATCACCGTACTTCTGTACCAAGTGCATGGCAGAGCCAGTTCCCGTGGCGTGGATGCACGTACCGTACCCCGGAAACGCAATTAGCCCGATGCTCAGCCTGAGCAAGCACCGAGAGCCAAGCATATACGCAGCGTCGGTGCCGTTGTATATCAAGGAGCAGCTATGAAGGACTTAGCCGACGACCTTGCACTAAACGTGCGTAACGCCATTGCGTACATCAAGGAACTAGAGGCAGAGCTTGCAAGATGCAAACAAGTGTGCGCTGCTACCGCCGAGGCATGGCGCGAGGAGGCCGCGCTGGCAGAGCCGGATGTTCCCGCAACCAACTTCGGGAACATGGAGCCGGTGGCGTGGCTGTGGCAGCACAGAGAGACAGGCCGCACCCGTGTGCTTATGCCCGATGAGCGCACCGCGACTGATGTTGCAGCCGCATGGGATGTGGTCGGCCCGTTGTATCTTGCCCCGCCCCAGCGCAAGCCCATGAATGAATTTGATGCTTTGCGCCTTGTTACGGAATCAATAGGTCGCCTGCAATCCGCAGGCCCGGTGGAAGGGTTGATAGGAATAATTCGCGCCATCGAGCGGGCGCATGGGATTGGAAAACATCGATGACCTGCCGCTACCCATATTGCGATGCTGGAGAAATGGGAGCATTCTGCAAAGATGAATGCCAATCATGTCCACACGGTGTAGACGATGGCAATTGCAAAGAATGCTATGAACAAAACACTCGCGAAGTATGCAAACATTTCAATCCAGTAGACCAGCCTTGCGACAAATGCAAAGTCGAAAACGCCGCATCCAAAGAACGTCAATTCATCATCAATTTTCTGGAGAGTATGCATGAGCGCTGTCTTGGAACACACAACTACTACCTCCACGCAGCCCATTGCATCCGCAACCTGCCTTCCACTAAATCTACGTAGACGCGCTGCCGATCTCTATTACAACCCAACACAGGGTGTCATCGACGCTGGTGTTGTGAAGAGGAAGTCATTTCCTCTGAGCAAGATTGAAGAAGCATGCAGATATGCTGTCGAATGCAATGAGCGCATCGAAGAGTGGCGTAAAGAAACATCACACATTGCAGGCTTACAGAAGGATGGCAAAGTGAAAGACGTTGTCTTTGCCTATCTGCATAGCATCGACTTCACCCGTCTTGCTGACATTACGAAGACGCAATATAAGTCATCGATTGAAGCGTGGCGTAATGTTCGTGTCGCTGGCATGGCTCTGCAACATCACAAGCTTTCCAATTTGGAAACGCCGATGATTCAGCGCATGTATGACGAACAAGTGAGGCAGACATCCCCACACATCGCCAACTACAACATGACGGTCTATCGCATCGTCCTCAACTACGCAATTAGATGTGGCTATACACGCCACAACCCGTTTGAGAAGGTGAGGAAGAAGGCGACAAAACATCGCAAGGTGATGTGGGAGCGTGACAACGTTCGTGCCTTCCTAAACGTAGCCTTCAGCCGCTGGCAATGGCGCAACATTGGCATTGTCTTTTACATGATTTACGAATGGGGACAACGTGTCAGCGACATCCTCAATCTCAAATGGGACAATATTAACTTCGACACCAACACTGTCACCATCACGCAGAGTAAGCGTGGCGCAACAGTGAAGTTGCCCATCTCTGAAGGGCTTGCTACAATGCTGAAGCAGCAACAGAAAGACTTCTTCTTGTCTTCCTATGTTGCCCCGCAGATGGTACGTAGGCAGGGCAAGTGGACACCGTACAGCATTGCCACGTTGAACAATCATGTCATTGACATCATGGCTGAAGCAAGGCTCGACAAGGAATTACAGCTTCGTGATCTTCGTCGCACTGCCATCACCGAAACCATTGAAAATGGTGGCGACTTGTTGACAGTGATGCAGATGAGTGGACACCAGCATGCTGCGTCAGTGACACCGTATTTCGTTCACACCCGGCGAGGCGCTGCCAAGGCTCAAGAGATAAGGCAGTTTCCTCAACATCTCATGCAGCAACCTACGCTGCTACAAAGGAGTGCAAGATGATTGAAGAAGCATTGGAAATATTGTTATGGGCTAGTCTTGAACGACCAACCCCATTGACAGAAGATGAACTAAGTAATGCTCTCATGGGACTTATTGTCCTTGTGAAGCTCGACAAAGAACGAAAGGTGATGCTATGACACCGAAGTTTAATACTGTCCTTGAATATGCCATCGAAACTGGCATCAAGATTGGATATGCACGTGCCCATAAGCACACGGATAAGCCTGATGAATATGTCATCTATCGCTACATCGAAGATGCTATCTGGAATGAAATACATGAATGGTTTGACTTCGATGAGAAGGGAATAGAATGAGCGAGATAGAACGCATGTGGGCGGCATTAAACCAAAAGTTTAATACCAATCGTCAATGGCATCTGCTTGACCCTATGGAGCAGATGTCAGTAGTGCAGGCAGTGAATGCCATTCTTTCAATTATTCATCGACGACAATGAACGATCTACGAAACGCTGTAATAAGTGCTCTAGACTTTCTAGAGTTTGGTGGAAGACGACATGATCGTGTTCTACACATCGATGCGCTGAGAGAGGCTTTGAGATATGACACCACTTCACCAACTGGTCCGGTCGATTGCAGACAATGTCAACATCTGGATCGAAAGAAAAACTGCGCGAGTGACCGACCTTGCTCCAATGGAGACGCATTCGTTGCCACACCGCCCCTACAGCTATACGCTACGGGTGAAGGTGAAGCGCTGTCGTGATATCTATTGGTATGGACGATACATTGGTGATACCTTTGCTGTTGTCTATCAAGATGCAGATCGATGGTGGGTGAGAGAGCCTGATGAATTTGGCTTTCTAAATTTCATCCTAAAAGATGACGCTGAAATAATTTGACATGGCATTTTTACGCACACATCTGTCATGTGATGAATGCGGGAGCAGCGATGCACGTAGCGTCAACGTGGACGGCAGCAGCTATTGCTTCTCCTGCAACCACTTCACTCCACCGGATGACGATGTTGTCATCGAATATTCCAAACCTGTAACGAAGAAAGTGAACATGAATTTCAAGAGTTATTTCGACGACTACTACTCTCCCTCCATCACTACTCGTAGGTTGACGAAGTCCACAGCCGAGCGTTATGGGGTGACGTCAGACGGCAACAACTATTATTTCCCCTACTACGACACCAACGGCACTCTCGTTGCTGCGAAGGTGAGGAGCAAGCAAGAGAAGAAGTTTTCCACTGAAGGTGAGTGGACGAAGGCATCTCTGTTTGGACAACAACTGTTCAGCAGCGGTGGCAAGTATGTCACCATCACAGAGGGTGAATTCGACACGCTGGCAGTGTTTCAGGCGACGGGTAGCAAATGGCCCTGCGTCAGCATCAGAAACGGTGCTACAGGCGCTCTAAAAGACTGCCGCGCTGCCTATGAATGGCTCAACAGCTTTGAGAACATCGTTGTCTGCTTTGACAACGACGAGCCGGGTAAGAAGGCAGCGAAGGAAGTGGCTGAGTTGTTTGGCAGCAAGGCGAAGGTGTACAAGCATGACGTCGATATGAAGGACGCATGCGACTACGTTGCTGCAAATAAAGAAGCCATCTTCGTTCAGCGTTGGTGGAGTGCTGAGTCTTACATTCCAGATGGCATTGTTGCTGGTAATAATTTGTGGGACTTGGTGTCAACGCCACCAGCGCCAGCACAATGCATGTATCCGTGGGATGGGTTGAATGGATTGACATATGGCATCCGTCACGGAGAGCTTGTCACCATCACTGCCGGTAGCGGCTTGGGCAAGTCGCAATTGCTTCGTGAAATTGTTTGGCATCTGCTTCAGAACACCGAAGACAACATCGGGCTGATGTTCCTTGAGGAAGGCATTCGCAAGACAGGCTTGTCTGTGATGTCGCTTGCTGCCAACAAGCCTCTGCACTTGCCCGACACGGTGGCAAGCGAAGAAGAACGTAAGGACGCTTTTGATCGTACACTTGGCACAGGCAGGCTGTTCTTGTTCGATCACTTCGGCAGCACCAGCACAGATAATATTGTCAACCGTGTTCGCTACATGGCGAAGGCTCTCAATTGCAAATACATTGTTGTCGATCACATCTCTATCATTGTGTCCGCGCAAGACAATGGTGATGAGCGCAAAGCCATTGATGAGATAATGACAAAACTTCGCATGCTTGTGCAAGAAACTAACGTTGCGTTGTTTGTTGTGTCACATCTGAAGCGTCCGAATGGAGTTGGACACGAAGAAGGCGCTGCAACATCTCTTGCACAGCTTCGCGGCAGCGGCTCCATTGCACAACTCAGTGACATAGTGTTGGGTGCAGAGCGTAATGGACAAGACGACGATGTGACAAAGCGTAACACTACATATCTTCGCGTTTTAAAGAACAGATTCAGCGGACTCACCGGACCTGCATGTTCGTTGCTGTACACTAAGGAGACAGGACGCATGCTAGAGTACACTCCACCACCTGACGATGAGGAAGACGATGTTCTCTGACATTTTCTATAGAACAACAACTTTTCTTTCAGAATGACGATGTTCTCTGACATTTTCTACATGTGGCTACTCATTGTCATGCTCATCCTGAAGCAGTTTGGGGTGTAGCATGGAGTTGCTTGCCAATATCATCCACTTCCTTCTAACACTTCTTGAACTCTTCAGGATATTTTGATGGACTACATCTATGATCTGGAAACATACGGTAACACATTTACATTCTGCGCTGTCTCGGCAGATAAGTCGGAGTCTGTGCAATTTGAATGCTCTCCTCGAAAGAATCAAATCGGAGATATATTTGCGTTCCTTGATCGGCTTCACGAACATGGAAATCGCATGGTCGGCTTCAATAATATTGGCTTTGATTATCCTATCCTCCATGACCTTCTAAGTGTTCGTGATAAAGCCACTACTGTTGGTGGCAAAGCCGTAGCTGTACGTGCCTACAAGAAGGCGATGAGCCTCATCAAGAGCGAAGAGAAGTTTGAACACATCATTCGCACCGCTGATGAATACGTGCCGCAGATTGATCTGTACAAGATACATCACTTCGACAATAAGGCTAGAGCAACTTCTCTGAAGATGCTTCAGTTTAATATGAAGAGTGACACCATCGAGGACTTGCCCTTCGATGTTGGCAGTGACTTGACATCAGATCAGATCGACACGCTGCTCAAATATAATATGCACGATGTTGTTCGCACTCTCGACTTCTACAACGAAAGCTTGAGCGCGATTAAGTTTCGTGAAGAGTTGACACAGAAGTATGGGCGTAACTTCCTCAATCACAACGACACCAAGATTGGGAAAGACTACTTCATCATGCGTCTTGAAGAGGCACTGCCGGGTAGCTGCTACAAGTATGACGGTAAGAAGCGTTCCATCAATCAGACGAAGCGCAAGCACATCAACATCAAAGACTGCCTCTTCGACTATTATTACTTCCAGCGTCCAGAGTTTAAGGCTGTATTCAATTGGTTTGCGAAGCAGAAGATAACGGAAACCAAAGGCGTCTTCTCTGAGATTGATGAAGCTGCGTTGGGTGATGTAGCCCAATATGCAGCGCTGTACACAAAGCGTAAGAAGTTTGCGCGTGTGCCTTCGTTTGAAGACATTGACGAGTTCAAGAAAGAACATCCTCTCGGTTGGGTTGAGAAGGTGGAGTTGAAGGCTAAGAAGAAAGGCGAAACTCAATACAGCCATTGGATGTGCTGGAAAGAAGCTGACAACCTGAACGTAGTTGTTGACGGCTTCCGCTTTGACTTTGGCACTGGTGGCATTCATGGCAGCGTAGAGAACACCATCGTTGAGTCTGACGATGAATATGTCATCATCGATGCTGACGTTGCTTCGATGTATCCCAACGTAGCCATTGCCAATCGTGTCTATCCAGAACATCTCTCGGACAAGTTCTGCGACATCTACGAAGACGTCTACGAACAACGCAAGAGCTACCCCAAAGGCACCGCTGAGAACGCGATGCTGAAGCTGGCATTGAATGGTGTGTACGGAGACAGCAACAACCAGTACAGCCCCTTCTACGACCCTCAGTACACAATGTCGATCACCATCAATGGTCAACTGAGCCTATGCAATCTGGCAGAGCAACTGCTGCAGATTCGTGGGTTGCGTCTGATACAGGTGAACACTGACGGCATCACGGTGTTGTGCCCGCGTAAGTATCGACGCTGGTATGACACCAAGTGCAAGATATGGCAAGAGAACGTAGGACTGCAGCTTGAGTTTGTTGAGTATTCGAAGATGCTGCTGCGTGACGTCAACAACTACATTGCTGTCTACACTGATGGCAAGGTGAAGCGTAAGGGTGCCTATCAGTACAAGGGATTGGGATGGCATCAGGATCAGGGTGGACTCATCATCCCCAAAGCTGCTGAAGCTCACATGCTTGACGGTGTAGACATAGAAAGCTACATTCGTCAGCATACTGACAACATCTATGACTACGTGATGCGTACTAAGGTGCCGCGTAGCAGCAAGCTGGTGTTGGTTGGTGAAGACGGTGTAGAAGTGCAGCAGCAGAACATCTGTCGCTATTACGCCAGCACCAGCGGTGGCAAGCTTGTGAAGATAATGCCGCCGATAACACCAGATGGTGAGCCTCGACGCATTGGTGTAGACACTGAGTACACGGTGAAGACCTGCAACAACATTGCCGACTTCAACAAGGACGACATTGACTACAGCTACTACGTAGCCGCTGCCAAGAAGTTGCTGATTAACAACACCGATGTTGACCAAGAAGTTGCTACCTACCTATAATGTGTAGCTAACACGAAGCCACACCGTGTTCAATTGTGTGGCACATCAAAGGAAATGAAATGGCTGAAATGCAAAGCGTGAAGATTAAGGCTGATGTCATGTGGGCACAGCTTGACAAAGCTAATGAGATGAGCGGCAAGTTTCAAATCAACTTGTGCAATCTCTCTGAAGCTGCTGTCGTTGCTCTGGAAGAGATGGGCATCACCGTTGCTGAGAAGGAAGGACAAGGCAGGTGTATTACTTGCAAGTCCAGCATGCCCATCAAGGCATTCGACGCTGACGGTGTCGAGCTATCTGGTGTCAAGATTGGCAACGGCAGCAAAGCCAAAGCCATCATCACCGCTTACGAGTGGAAGTATAAGAACAAGAAGGGTGTGTCGCCTTCGTTGAAGAAGCTTGTCATCACCGATCTCGTTGAGTATGGTGGCGGCAGTGCAGACCTAGACGACGAAGAAGTGTTGTAATGAAAGCGCTCCTTGATGCCGATACGATGGCGTACAGGAGCGCTGCTGCTTGCAAAGACGAAAGCGTCCGTACAATGACTCTAACATTAGATAGCATTGTAACGGACGCTTTGTTATCATGCGACACTGATGTTAGATATTATGACAAGTGGCAGCTATACCTAACGGGCAGCAACAACTTCAGAAAACAAGTATCTGCTGAATACAAAGCCAACAGGACAGCGCCAAAGCCTGAGCATCTGCCAGCAGCACGACAGCATCTCATTGAACAATGGGGTGCTGTAGTTGCTGAAGGAGAAGAAGCTGATGATGCCATTGCCATTGAAGCTACAAAGCTCAATGGAGACTTTGTCATCGTGAGCATCGACAAAGACTTCAAGCAGATACCGGGCTACCATTACAACTTCGTCAAGCGTGAACACTTCTTCGTCACTCCAGAAGAAGGACTTCGATTTCTGTACATGCAGATATTGATGGGCGATACAGCCGACAACGTCATTGGACTAAAAGGCATCGGTCCTAAGAAAGCTGAAGCTGCGTTGGCTGAATGCAAGACGGAACAGGAAATGGCTGATGTCTGTTACGAAATGTATACAGATGTTGACAAAGTAAGACAAAACGGAACATTGCTCTATCTTCGTAGAAAGGAAAACGAACTGTGGACACCACCTACCCCGTCCAAGAAGGAAGAAAGTTTGACGAAGGCAAGCCCCGATACGGCTTGCTGAAGCCTGAAGCTTTGGAAGAAGTGGTGAAGGTGTTGACGTATGGAGCGCAGAAGTATAGTGCCGACAATTGGAAGCATGTCGAAGGCATGCGTGAGCGTTACTTCGATGCCTCTCAGCGTCACGTATGGGCGTATAAGCGTGGAGAAATCCACGATGTGGAGTCAGGGTATCAGCATCTGGCGCATGCCATTTGCAACCTGATGTTTCTGTTGCAATCTCAAATTGATGAAAGACAACCCTTCTAAGCGTAATGGTGGTTTGTGGACGGAAGCGAAGTTTCGCAGCTTTGTCATCAGTGCGTTACGTGCTGCCTCCCGTCGCTGGCCTGTCAAATGGGCTGTGTTGAAAGATGCTTTTGCTGGCAAGTCTGTCAATAAAAAGACAGGCAAGTTTGCACAGCACTATCGATGTGCCCATTGCCGTGCCAATTTCCCTGCTGCCGATGTGGTTGTTGATCACATCAATCCTGTCGTGGATACAATGAAGGGCTTCACTACATGGGACGAATACGTCGAACGCATGTTTGTTGAAGCTGATGGGTTGCAAGTGTTGTGTAAAGGCTGTCACAAAGAAAAGACAGCAACCGAAAGAAAGGAACGGAAAAATGTACGATCTAAAAGTTGATGATGAAGTGTTTGATAGCCTTGTTGTTAGTTACTTGAAGAGTCAAGTGGCAATGGTTCTTCAGGAAAACGAGCACATGACACATCCTGAAGACAAGGCATACAACACGCATCTGTTGCCTGCCTTGCTCACTGTCATCAAATACTTCAGCATTCCTAATGAATATGATAGATATATTCATCAGGTATTTGGTAGCAATGATGATGATGACGAGCAACTGTCGTTTAAGTTTGATGAGGATGACAATCGGCACCCCGGATTTCATTACACTGCGAAAGGAGATGACGAATGATTGTTGAGCTTGTTGAAGAACACGCAGATGGCAGCGCCACCTACACCATCAGCGACATTACCAAAGAAGAGCATGATAGCCTCATGCGCTTTGCCATCATGGAAGCGTTGAAGAACGCGATCAAGGAAGGCGAGAAATATAAGGTTGACTCACTAGAAAGCAAAGATGAAAGTAACGACGGTTTGGAAAACACCTGATGGTGAACGTCTTATCGCGTACATGGCGCGAGTGTCCAATCCTGCAAATCAAGCCAATGAGAAATATGCTGGTCTGATTAAATATCTAATCAAGCATAAGCATTGGTCACCATTTGAGATGGTGAATGTATGCATGGAAATTGAATGCACTCGCGACATTGCACGACAAATCTTGCGACACAGAAGCTTTTCGTTTCAGGAGTTCAGTCAACGCTATGCTGTCGCTGACGGCTATGAGTTTTCTGAGCCTCGCCTGCAAGACGAAAAGAATCGACAGAACAGCATTCCTGTTGAAGACAGGGAGATGATGAGGTTCTGGGAAGAACAACAACGAAATGTGTTGAAGGCTGCAAAGACTGCATACGAAAACGCATTGAATGCTGGTGTTGCAAAGGAAGTGGCACGTAAGGTGTTGCCTGAAGGATTGACAACAAGTCGGATGTATATGAATGGAACGCTCCGTAGCTGGATGCATTACATTCAAATCCGAACTGGCGTCGAGACACAGAAGGAACATCGCGACATCGCTCTTGCTTGCGAGAAAGAACTGATGCTACATTTTCCTTGGGTAATGGAGGCTTTGAATGAGTTTCGATGAGTATCAAGAGAAGGCATGGGCTTGTGCAATGCCGACAGCAAAGACCACACAGTATTTGGTGCCGGGTCTAGCTGGAGAAGTTGGAGAAGTGAGCAGCTTGTTTGCTAAGTCTCAACGTGACGGCAATGCTCTTGATCATGCTTCTGTTGCCAAAGAACTTGGTGATGTGCTGTGGTTTGTGTCTACGCTAGCGTTCTATCACGGGTTATCACTTGCTGATATTGCTGAAGCTAACATCGAAAAGCTTGAAAGCCGTCAAAAGCGTGGGGTAATTGGTGGCAGCGGTGACAATCGCTAGAGTTTTGGTATAACATCTGCCCCCAGCGCCGACCTCGCGTCGGCGTTGTCGTCTTCAACAAAGGAAAAACATGGAAAATATTGCAACGCCTTGGTCAACCATCGGGCTGATTACTTACAAGCGCACTTATGCTCGACGATTGAATGAGGCAGATGTAAATAGCCCAACGGAGGAGTGGATCGACACTGTCAACCGTGTTGTTAATGCCGCCAACAACCAGCTTGGCTGCAACTTCACCGACGACGAACAACAACGTCTTCGCAACTATCTGCTGCAACTGAAGGGAACTGTAGCCGGTCGCTTCCTGTGGCAACTTGGCACAGACACCGTTGGTCGCCTCGGCTTGTCGTCGCTGCAAAACTGCGCCTTCACCGTCGTTGACAAGCCTGTAGAGCCGTTTACGTGGGCTATGGACTTGCTGATGCTGGGTAGCGGTGTAGGCTACAACATCCAGCGTGAGAACGTAGACAAGCTGCCTCCGGTCAACGAAGACTTCAAGGTACCTAAGCGTGTTGACAGCGCAGACGCTGACTTCATTGTTCCCGACAGCCGTGAAGGATGGGTAGCATTGCTTGGCAAGACGCTTAAAGCAGCCTTCCTTGCACACAAGAGCGGCAAGCAGACCTTCACCTACTCTACACAACTCATTCGCTCTAAGGGCGCTCCTATCAAGGGCTTTGGTGGCACTGCCAGCGGTCCTGAAGATTTGGTGTGGGGCATCAACGAGATTGGTAAGGTAATTGAGAAACGCGCTGGCAAGAAGATCAGGCCCGTTGATGCTCTCGACATGATGAACATCATTGGCGCTGTCGTTGTTGCTGGCAATGTTCGTCGCTCTGCACAGATTGCCATTGGCGATCCTGATGACGTCGAATATCTGCTTGCAAAGCGCTGGGACATGGGCAACATTCCGTCATGGCGGGCGATGTCAAACAACAGCGTTGTCTGTAATGATGTGACTGACCTTCACGAATTCTTCTGGGATGGCTATGAAGGCAAGGGTGAGCCTTACGGACTCATCAATCTGAAGCTGTCTCGCAAGATTGGATTGCTTGGTGACACTCGCTATCCCGATCCGAAGGTGCAGGGCTACAATCCGTGTGCTGAACAGAGCCTTGCTGACAAAGAAACTTGTTGCCTTGCTGAAATCTTCCTACCCAACATCTCTTCATACGAAGAATTTGTTGACGTAGCGAAGCTGCTCTATCGTGTCAACAAGCATTCGCTGGCTCTGCCGTGCCATCTGAAGACGACAGAAGAAATTGTGCATGCCAACATGCGCATGGGCATCGGCATCACTGGTGTCATGCAATGCACTGAAGAGCAGAAGGGATGGCTGCGTAAGGCATACGAAGAGCTTCGTCAGTTTGACAAGCAATACAGCGAAGACAACAACTTCCCCATCTCGGTGAAGCTGACGACGGTGAAGCCGTCTGGTACGCTGTCTCTGTTGCCCGGTGTCACTCCCGGCTGTCATCCTGCGTATGCTCGTTACATGATCCGGCGTATCCGCATCAGCAGCAATCATCCGCTGGTGCAAGTGTGTCGTGATCACAACTATCACGTTGAGTATCAACAGAACTTCGACGGCAGCGAAGATCGCAGCACGGTGGTGGTGTCATTCCCGTTCCGTCATCCCGATCACGCTGTGCTGGCTAAGGACATGACAGCGCTGGATCAGCTTGAAACCATCAAGTGGCTGCAGGAAAACTGGAGTGACAACAGCGTTAGCTGCACTGTCTACTACCGCAAGGAAGAGCTTCCTGAGATTCGCAAATACTTGAAGAAGTATTACAAGAATGCTCATAAGAGCTTGTCGTTCTTGCTGCATAGCGAACACGGATTTAAGCAGGCTCCGTTGGAAGAAATTACGAAGGAAGAATATGAAGCATTGGTTGCTTCGACAAAGCTGATTACGCATGTTGAAGAAGCTAATATTGGCCTTGAGGACGATTGCGCCACCGGAGCATGCCCCGTCCGGTAATACACTGGTGATATAACAAAGCCGCTGCTGGGAAACCTTCAGCGGCTTTTTCACATGAAAGGTGTTAATGAAACGTGCAGCAAAGACCGTTGCAGAACGTGTTAAGAAAGAGAAGTTCATTCGTTTTGATTTTCCGATGTTGTCTGCCAGAAACGAAAAGCAGAAACAACTCATTCACTCCCTCAACCACAACACACTCGTAGCTGCAACGGGTAGTGCAGGTACAGGCAAAACCATCATTGCCTGCTGGCATGCCGCCTACAAGCTTCACATTGGTGAAGTACGTAGGGTGATACTGATTAGAGCCTATCAGCCCCTTGCAGGGCGCTCTATTGGCTTTCTGCCGGGTAGCTTGGACGAGAAGCTGATGCCCTACTATCAGCAGATGATTGACTACTTCGAAGACTTCCTCGGCAAAGCCACAACAGAGATACATCTGAAGCAGAAGACGATTGAGATATGTTCACTTGAAACTATTCGTGGACGCTCATGGGACAATGCCATCATCATTGTTGATGAGTCACAATCGTTGTTTGTGCCAGAGGTGCAGGCGCTTGTCACCCGTATTGGTGAAGGCAGTCAGATGATATTCTGCGGTGATAACAGCGGCACACAAACCGATGTTAGAATTGGCATGGATGGCTTGACATATCTGGAACAGCTTGCGTCACGCTATGGCATTGAAGACACTGCCTTCATCAAATTCACTCGCGACGACATTGTCCGCTCAGGCATCACAAAGGAATTTGTCATTGCCTTTGAAGAAGAACTACAGCGAGATGATCCTGTGGTGTCATTGACTGATGTAGAAAAGCAGTTTAAGAAAGGAAGATAATGGACTTGGTAATTCGCCCACGACTCGGTTTTGGTTTTGACGTTGAACACAACGAAGACATTTGCTATCGTGCTGGGAAGAACAGCAATGAAGACGAAGCGACTGTGTTGTTGTGCTATGTAGGGCTTCTCATCAAGCTTCCGTTCTGCACCATCTACCTCGGTGAGTTTTACGAACGGGATAAGCTTAATGATGATTGAAGTTGAGATAACAGATGCAATGATCAATCGATCCCGTGCCAAAGCTAAGGAGATGGGACAACTCCAGAACAGCATCACTATGGGCATGGGCAATCTAGTTGGCTTTATAGGAGAAGAAGTAGCAGTACATGTACTCAAAAAGCTACATCAGCGACATGTCATTCATCTCAACACATATGACTACGACATTCTTGTTGATGACATACGTGTTGATGTGAAGACAAAGTCAACGTCTGTAGCACCTCTGCCGCACTACAGCAACAGCGTTGCCGGTTTCAACACATCTCAAAAATGCGATGTTTATGCATTCGTTAGAGTGAAGAAAGACTTGACAACAGCTTGGTGGTGTGGCGTAATTGAGAAAGACCTGTTCTTCAAAGAGGCTGTATTTATGAAGAAGGGGTCGATGGATGACGACAACAAGTATGTCGTCAAAGCAGACTGTTACAATCTTCCTATTTCACAGTTGAGGCAAAGGATATGAAGTCATATTTCGACAAAGACCATTTCATCTCGAAAGAGTCGATGTTCGCGTTTCAAGAAGGCTACTACGCTTTCTCTCGCGGCTGGATTGCCAGCAAATACAATCTTGATAGCTTGAAGGGAAAGGAGTGGCAGCGTGGTTTCAACTGCGCCTACTTCGACAACCTCTATCGCATTCAACAGAATAAGCCCCGTTAGTTATAAAATGAACTGTATTCGTTGCGATAAAACATTAGAAAAGCAGCAGAAGCTTTTCTGTAGCATTTCGTGTTCTGCAATAACAAACAATAAAAAAAGAGGCAGGAATACAGTTCGTTGTCTAAATTGCAATTTAGTTTTTGAAGGGAAAAAGACAAAAAAGTTTTGTAATAGAACTTGTTCCACAACTTATAGTCTTGGTAGAACAGTACGCGCTTGGTTAAACGATCAAGCCTCTGTGACTAGGGTTACAGCAGCAATACGAAAATATCTTATTTCTCTTCGTGGAAATAAATGTGAAGAATGTGGATGGAACAAAGTTCATCCTGTTACAAAACTTATTCCTTTAGAAATAGATCATGTTGACGGAGATTCGGAAAATAATCTTTTGAGTAACTTGAAAGTATTGTGTCCAAATTGCCACTCGTTGACGCCAACATTTAGAGCCTTAAACAAAGGCAAGAGTAAACGAAAACGATAACGATTGCCTCTGAAGCATTGTCAGTGATGTATCGGCTTTGTATCCCGAAGAACAGGGCGCAAATCCCTGCGGAGGCACCAAAGAGAAAGCCGCTTTACAGCGGCTTCTTTCATTTGCGGCTTACTAAGCCACCTCTGTTGAATTTGTCAGTGAGATCAACAACTCTGCCTGCAGCCTTCGTATCGGTGTCGCTTACGTTGACGAGGTTGTACAGGCTCTCTAGGTTGTCAGCTTTCTCTGCAGCATTGTTCTTTCGCAACACATCTGCTGCTCTCTTGAACACTGGTGACTTAAACTGCAGCGTGGCAATAGCAGCACCGTAGCTGTGACCCATGCCTGTTTTTACTGATGTAAGCTTGCCCATGTTGGAGATGGCATAGAGATATTCTTTGGCGTTGCGATAGACATCTAACGCTTGCTTCTGACTCATCTCAATACCTTTGGTTTCAGAAACAATCTTGTTGATGTTTTCACCAGCTTGTTTCTGACGCGCTCTAAACTTCTCATACTGAGGAATCTTCTCAGCAATCTCTGTCTGCGTCTGAACATCAGAGCGCCTACGCATCTTGTCCATCTCTGGCATAGCAGACTCTGTTTCAAACATGTCTGCTCTCGGCAGATTTAGCGGACGAGCGTTGCCGGGAACACCAGTGATTGATCTGGCAATGGTGTTGAGGTCTTTCTTCTCATATTGATCTACCGACATGTTGACACGTGAGAACACGTAGTCAGCATATGGCATCTCATATGAGACGAAGTTCTCAGGGTTTTTGCCACCAAATCTGTTGCTGGTGAAGTTCAGATTGACATCACTTGTCAACGACGGAGCGCCAACGTTGAGTTCGTCATGCTGGCTTGAGAACGTCGAAGGTCTTGCAAAGCCAGACTTCTTGATGGATTCAATATTTTCCTGTACGTTGCCGTGATACAGCACCTTGGCAGGCGTGTCAGCATACTTCTTACGCAGGCTGTCTAGTTCCTTCTGCTTTGACTGCAGCGTCCTCATCATCAGACGCTGATCTTTGCGGGTGCTTAGATCGGCTTCTCTGCCATACTTCACCCTGAAGTCTCCTTGAGCAACACCAATGACAGCATCGTCAAAGCTCTCAGTATCTGACATGCGTTTAATACGCGAATAGTTGTATTCCCGATATTTGCGAATGTCTTCAAGAGCAGCATTACGCTGCTTTGTCCTGATGAAACTCTTCAAGTCGCCACTGAGAAACTCCGGTGTCACTTGAGGCTCTGGCACATCTTCAACATCCACCATCGGCTTTGCTTTGAAGTCAGCACCAACCTCTTCAGACGGTGTAAATTCCTTCGGCTTATACGGCAGCGGAGGCTGTTCTTTGTAAGGAATGCCTTTGAGCCATGCTGCCGTGCTTTGAAGCTCATTAGCGAAGGCTTCGTCATCAAGCTTCTTCGCGTTGAAGACGTTGGCAGTGTTGTTGTCTTTCAAATAAGCTTCAGCAGCAGCGTAGTCTTCGTCGCTGAAAGCTTTGTTGGGGAAGTTGTAAGCACTCTCAGGCGCTGCAGGTGACGGCAAAGCCTCTTCAGTCTGTGCAGCAAGGCTCTCACGCTTTGCCATCTGCTCAGACAACGACAGCATCACCTCTTCTTCAGGAACGGCTTCAGAGGCTGCAGGAGCTTCGACAGGTGTCTGCGTAGGCTCTTCAGCTTTCAGAGCCTTGGAAGCCTTTTTACGGGCTACCAGAGGCACTTTAGCAGGCGCTGCCTCTACTGCCTGCTGTGCTAGTTCTTCTGACAGCGATAACGCCACCTTCGGAGCAGCTTTAGCGGCTGTCTTGCTAAGAGCCTTGCCAGCGAGTTTACCAATGAGTGCCATACTTATCTTCCGAATAGCTGATGCATCTGTTGTACCATGCCGCCTTTGGCAAACTTAGTTGGCTTAAGAGCTAGCTCTTTGTATTTTGGCAACAAGTCGTAAGCTTTGTCTTCTTCCATTGTTCTGCCTTTATGATCTTTGGCATACAACTCGTTAACAATTTTCTTCACTTTAGCTGGCTCACGAAGATATTCTATGCGGTTTAGTTTTGCTGGAAACTCTTGTGCAAATGTTGCTTCTGTTACTTTTTTAGCTTCTTCAACTGCTTTTTCAATAGCACTATTTATCCGCGCTTGTTTTTGTTCGCTTGTGAAAGAAGAATAGTCTGAACGCTTAATGGCAGAATCAACAAAGTCAAGGGCATTCTTGTTTACGTTCTGAATGAAGAGCCTGTCAAAGTCTTTGTCACCAGTTGGACGACCATATACCTTGTATAGGTCTACGCTGTGCTTGATGATTTCCTTCTCTGCTGCTGTTGGTTCGGTAATCGGACGGAAACCAACAAGACGGTTGAAGAACTCGCCTTCCTTCATCGGTGTTTCTTGTTCTTTGAAACGAGTAACGGCAGGAGGTAAAGATTCCTTAACAACAGGCAACTTCGCTTGTACACGCTGTACAGCCGCTTCAGCCATGCGACCCGGCATTGTGTCAGCATTCAACACATTAGGATCACGTGCCATGATGGCTTCGTCACCACGAATCAAATCGAACATGTCGAAGATTTGCTTGGTGACGAACGGCTGAGTGAATCGCCCTAAGAAGTCACCTGAAATTTTACCTAATGATTCAAGAGCCTTTGCACCTTTTTCATCGCTTTGAAATACTTCTTGAATAGACTGAAGAAAGGTGTGTTGGGTGCCTGCTGGTGCCTTAAATCCAACAATAGATTCCATAATTTCTCTACTAGGAGCTTGTCCTGTACCGTTGGCAACGTCACGTGCAAACCAATCACCGAGTCCCAAATACTGAGCAATTGGAAAAATAGATTTAACGTCTACTGTCCCAGAAGGAGTTTTTAGTTCATTCCAATTTGAATCTAAATTATTCTTGCGATAGTCATATGCTGCTGCCAGCATGCCCAAACCAACAGTGGCTTGAATAGCCTTGGTAGCGCCTTCACGTGCCACCATCTCAGCCTTCTCAAGCTGACCAGCAGCACGAAGCTTTGCAGCTTGTGCAACATACTCGGTAGCACCGACAAAACCCAATGGGCTATATTTATATTGGAAAGCAATAGCGTTGGTTACAAAGCGTGGGAACGGAATAAATAGTGACATGGTGGGGAGTTCTGCTCCCTTTACAAAATATGCACCAGCCCTCTCAGACAAATCTTCAAATGCAGAAAACGACTTAGCATACATCTGCGGAGAATAAGAAAACGTATCCTTGAATGAATCGTCAAGAGCCCTCTTCAAAACTGATGTAGGGATGTCCTTGTTCTGAGCTAATACATCTTTATACAAATCAACACCAACACGACGAAGCTCTCTGTCAAGCGATGCAGCAAATGATGCGCGGCGATACATGCCATCCATTGCGTTGTTGAGTGTCTGCGACCAACGAGAAAGCTTGTCGAGTGATTGCTCCCAACGAGTATTAGAAACTGCGTTAAGATCGACATCCGGTGTAGCTGAAGAAATGCGACTGAGCAACGACGGATTGTTCTCCAATACCTTTTCTGTGATGTCTTCAGCAAGACCATTCTTCCGCATGTAGTAGAAGGTGCCTATAGCGTCCTTGAACGAGTCGCCCATCGTCTGACGTAGGGTGGCTAGCTTCTTACCATCAGCAGCGTCTAGTGCCGTTCCTACGCTGTAACGGATGCCTTCAAGCATCTGCACACCCGTCTTCATTGAAACACCAATGGTGTTGCCGACGATGTTACGCGCAAGCGTATCGATACCAGAAGTGATGAGTGCTTTAGATGTTCGCTCAACAGTTCTAACACCTTCACCAAATCTTGTTAGCGCACTAACTTGATTGTTATCAACACCATACAATTCATTCATTCGTTTGTCGAAGGCAGGATCAATTTCGCGCATGCGTTTGAGCGCCTTCGCAGCGACAGAATAAGCTTGTAAAATCTGACCAGCTTCAGACGCGGTCGTCTTCGTCATTGCAGCAAATTGATCTGGTCGCAAGCCAGCTTTGTTAATTGCAGACTCTAATGCTGCGTCATCAATTTTATCTACCTGTGACAATGTCCGATTGATGGCATCGCTGACGAGTTCCTTTGCAGGATTAAATCCAAACTGCTCAGGATTGTCCTTCATCAACTGCAAAGCAAAGCGCACAGCCGTCTTGCTGTAAGCTTCCTGCACTTTGCTGTCTGTTACAGCCGCTGCAGGATCAACTTCATTCAACAAAGCCTTACCATAGGCTTTAACATATTGAGAATGAACAGTTTCAAAGTCTTTGCTGAGAGCGTTAGAAATAGCCTCTTCGTCTTTTGTCAGAGGTGCCGTAGGATTGGCAGGAGTGATGTTGCGACGAACGAGTTCTTCGCCAATGATTTCACCACGCTCCTTAATCGTCGGAGCCTTCGTCAGCTTTGCTGACACCGCACCGCTGACAACACCGGGCAATAGCGTTGCCATAGCAGCACCAGCAGCACTAAACTCTGGCACTTCTTTGCCTTGTTGTCGCGCTGTCTCTTGATCAAGACGCAATTGCGTGGCGTAGCTTGCTCCACCAATGGCAGATTCAGTGCCAGCAGACACGCCCACTTCAGCCAGTTTAGCTCTTTTACCTAATGCCGTTTTCTGTGCAGCGCGTGTTGTTGCTTCTTCTGCAAGCGATTTAACACCAGTACGAGCAACAATGCTGGAAGCTGCCTTACCAAAACCAAAACCTAAGTATGTCGATGCGTCAGTGAGAATTGCATAAGCAACATCAAGACCAGCCTTCAACTTATTCGGGTTGTCTTCAGCTTCCGAATAAAGCTGACGGAACTGCGCAATCTGATTGGCTTTATCTGCACCAGAGTTTTTAATAGCAATGAGTTCTGGCACCAATCCAAAGACGTTGTTGTATTCTGTCAGACGTCGATTGGTGTAAGCACGATCAACAAATTGCTTACGTGTCTCTTTAGCTGGATCAAAAGGACGCTCACCAACAGCCTTCATACCCTTGTTGATGACATCGAGATAGTCATCGCGAGTAATTAGCTCTTGATAGGGAATCTCTAGCGCTTTCTGTTCTTCCTTACGAACCTGAATGTTTTGCTGACGTTGCTGTCTGTTCTGTGAAGCAAAGACACCAAAGGCAGCACCACCAGTGCCTTCAACGGGCGCTGTTGTTGACGGTGCTAGTTCTGTAGATTGCCACCGCTTACGAGCATCGGCAGCTTCTTTACGAATCTTCTCAATGGTGTCTGGAGTGCCACCAACGGGTGTGCCAAACTTTGAAAAGTCTGGTGTTGAAGAAGGCTCTACAGGCGTACCAAACTTTGAGAAGTCTAGCGCAGAAGAAGACTCAACAGGTGTGCCAAATTTTGAGAAGTCTAGTGCCATGATTAGTTCTTGATGTACACTTGTTTATCTTTAGGGTTGATGTATGGTGTGCCCGGTGGTAGCGCCTCAAATTCTGCCGTTGTTTTAGGCTCTGCAGGTTTTCTAGCAGCAGCAGGCGCAGCCGCTGGCGCTCCCTGCCCAGCCCTACCCGGACCCGGTGTACGTGGTGGTGCAGATGCTGCAGGCGCTGGTGCGGCTGATGCTGCCCCTGTTCGTGGCGGCAGTGTTTTGGGTTCGGGTTTCACCTCAACATCTAAACTCCGCTCTGGTTTCGTTGGTGATAACACCTTATTGCCATCAAACTTGAAGAAAAACTCGCTCAATGCTCCTCTGACAAGAGGATTGACAACAGTGTTGTCTTGCTTAATATATCCAGATTGTTTTGCGGCTTCCAATATTGCCTGTTGTTCGGTAAATAAGAGGTGTTGTTCAACAAGTTCTTGAGGCAGTTGCCCGTCATATTGTGATGTCTGACCAACAGTCCTTCCATTTTCATCTTTTTGATCAATAATCTTCCAATCTTTCTTTCTTCCGAATGTCCTTAGAACAGCGCTATTAGCTGACCTTCTAAATATATTCCTATAAGCAGACTCTTTAGTAGGATCAAGCGGGTATGGTTCGTTTCTATCTGCATACTGTTTTCTTTCTTTATCGTCATTATCGAGATATGCCCGCGCCTCCTTCACTTGTTCTTCTGTATAGTTTTGTGGTGCCCTCACAATGTGCTTATATTTCGCCATAGTTTGAGCATAATCCGCTTGAGGTGGTGTAAGATTTTTACGAATAGTTGTATAGTTATTAAACGCAGTTCTTGCATCAACGGCTCTTGGATCAGTTTTACCAAACTCCATTTCTGCGCTGATTGCTCTAGCCTCAAGCCTAGCCTGTGTTTGCTCTGGAGTTAGTTCCTTCTTCTCCTTCTTAGGAAACGCATCAAAATTAATAGCACCAACCGGCTCAGGCATCTTAGGCCCAACACCAGACTCAGCACGTGCCACATCCTGCAGCGTCAAGCCACGTGCTGATGCAAGCTGTTCAAAGCGCTTGGTTTGAGACGATGCAGACGGAGCAAAGAATGATGACCGACCTTGAGGCTCCAGCAGCTTTGCAGGCTCTACTTGTTGTTTAGCACGAACAGCGTTGTTAATAGCATCATCAACAGTGCCTGTCATTGTTGAGAGAAGCTGCGTATTTGCACTGATAAAAGTTTTAGGATCGATCTTAAGGCTCATCTCCGGGTCTGATTTTGCTTTCTTAAAAGCTTCAAAAACCGTAGGAGAAAACAAATAGGCTTTCTGAAGCTCTGGATCGTCAACACCAAGCTGAATGAGTTCGGCTTTACGCGAACGAAGCTCATCCTCCATCTCCTTAGCTTGCTTCTCTTGCTGCAGCTTCAACACAGACGCACGTTCAATGCGTCCCTGCAGAGCAGCGCTAGAGAACTTGCGCTCTTCTTCAATGCGCTCATACATGCCTTCGGCAAGGCCAGCGCCAAATCCAGCGAGACTAAATCCCATTATTTCTTCCTCCGAGCAATGAGGCCACCAGTTTCTTCTTTGACTTCCTGCATTTCGGTGACAGCTTCAGCCATCACTTTCTCAATAGCTTCAATTGGCATAGTGCGCAGGGTCTGCATGTCTTCAGCTTGGATGACATACTTAACACCATAGATTTCAGCAAGCGCAATCATCAACTCCACCAGCACAGGCTTTACCAACATGCCAGCATCAATGGTGTGCATGCCTTCCATGACACCCATTCTTATCATGCCTTCAGCAATGGACAACAAAGGCACATCACGCTTGATGACACTAATGACATTAGTAATCATGTCTTCATCAACAAGCCTGTCAGAGTAGTAGTCAACGACTTCGTCTAGTGACACATACTTCGGAGGCTGCTCCCACGGAGCATTGCCGGGAGCGCCCGTCAACGAAATGCCGGGAATAGGTTGATGAAGAAAATCAGGTTTCATTCTTTGCCTTCACTTTCTGTGCTGTCTTACGGATGGTGGCGATGTAAGAAGCGATGGTGTCGATGTAGTCGCTCTCAGATGATGGCATCTTATCCTTTCGAGACATGATGCCGCCTTCGCTCTTTGAAGGCTTCTTGTTCATCTTATTGATGCGCTCTTCAACCTGCGCCATAAACTTTTTGTAGTTTTGCATTGTTATTCCTTAGCCCTTAAATGGATTTGAAAAACCTAACCAATCAAGGCCCTTTTCAAGCCAGTTAAGACCTTCTTCAATCGCCTTTTCGCCAGTTTTTGTACCAGCAAGACCAACGAGCAGTTTACCCCAAGCACCGCTAGTTTCAGCATCAATGCCTTCACGCTGTACATCAGCCCGCAACAATACTTCAGCAAACGACGCAGCCCTGTCTTCAGCGCGTTCATAGCTATCGAACACCATCTTCACTTGATCGCGATAGAGTTGCACTTCGTTATTATATTGCGCCATCGTCATGTTGTTCATGGCTTGTGCGTTAGCGAAGTTGGCAGCGTTTGTTGCAGCAGTGTTGGCAGTGCTTACCTGCGCCAATAGTTGCGCGTTTGCTTGATCAATTACTGTGCGATTTGTAACGTTAAATTGCTCACGTTGCGACTTTAGCTGCGAGTTATATTTCGCCATTGCATTGGCTTCACCAGTATTAAACTGCTCCATCGCATTCTTTTGAGCAGCATTAAACTGTGACACCTGAGTGGTGAGCGATGCAGCAAACTGATCAGCCTGTTGCTTATTTGTAGCATTAAACTGCTTCGCTGCATTCTCAGCCGCAGCATCGGACAACGCAACCTGTGCAAGCTGCTGCGCCTTGAACAACGCTGTCTTCTGCGTATTATCAAGATTCGCCATGTCCATTGCCAAAAAGGCTTGAGCATTCTGAACAGCAGCTTGTTGTCGTGCGTTCAGATTTGCCATGTCCATTGTGGCAGTGGCAGCAGCATTAGCAAGCACTACAGCCTGCTGATTGCTCATGTCTTGCAAGTTGATCTGCTGAATGAACTGCGCGTTTGCTATTGCGTTCTGTTGCTTTGCAGTGAAGTTCACTTGAGCAATTTCAGCAATGCGAGAAGCATTAACAATTGCTGTTTGCTGCTTGTTGCTGAGTTCTTGTCCCTTTAGAGATGCTTCAATCTGAGCATTGGCAATTGCTGTTTGTTGACGAGTAGACAAGTTTGCCAAATCAACTTGCAGATTTTCTGCAGAACGAGCAAGCATTGCCTGCTGTGAGTTTGACAGATTGATGTTGTTAACTTCAGCAACACGGGCAGCGTTAACAAGTGCTGCTTGTGTGCGAACATCAAGATTTTTCTCAGCAGCAGCAGCACGAAACTGTGCATTAGCCAACACTGTTGCCTGTGTATTAGACAGGTTCTGAGACTGCAACGAAAACGCATTAGCGCTGTTTTGCAACGCAGCTTGCTGACGAGCATTCAGATTGGCAAGCTCCATCTGTTGAGCATTAGCAGCGTTAGCCAACGCCACTTGTTGACGATTGTTTAGGTTCGTCAACTCCATCTGAGTGAATGTTTGCGCATCAGCAGCAGCAAGCGGTGTAACAGCCTCCATAGCCGCTTGAACAATGGCAGCACCTGCCATACTGCTGCCACCAAGACCACGCGCTGCCATAATGGCATTTGCGTTCCTCATGGCACCAGCAGCCCATGCAGGAGTGCCGTCATTGAAATCAGCCATGTACTTCTCAAGCTGATTACGGACAGTCATTTCAGCTTGTACACGCCCCTGTTGTGCTTCGGCTTGTCCAATAAACAAATTGCCTTGAGCAGCTAGCGCAACAGCATCGCTATTGAGCTTATCCATTGTTGCTGCAACAGCCTGCACTGTTTCCATTTGCAGCTTTTGCTTATCAACATCGATAAGCTCTCCAGTAGTTACGTCACGTGTTTTTGCTTCAATTTGAGACTGATATGTAGACTGTTCAGCTTTGGCAGTAGGAGCGCCACCGACATCGGCAACAGTAGCTGCCTTAGCAAGCATCTCCGGTGTTTGTGCTAACGGCTCAACAGCAGATACTTCTGCAGCTTTAGCAGGCGCAACAGCTTTAGCGATAGCTCCTTCTGACAAAGTGCCTGTTTGAGCTACGGCTTTAGCACCTTCTGACAATGTGCCTTTTTCTGCAGTGAGCTTGTTCATCTGCTCTTGCACAGTGGGCATTGCTGTAGCGGCTTCGTAGGTTTGACCAGCAGCGACTTCTCCAGCTTTTGCCTGCTCTGCCTCTGCTGTTTTCGTCAGATCGGCTGTAGGCGCAGCACCGAGTTGATAGTCAGGCTTTGTAGGATCAAGCTTCAACCCATCTGTAGAGGTTTGTGCCGCTGTCACTTTCTGCGTTGCTCCAGCAATGGGAACACCTGTCGCTGAATATTCCATAGGTGACGTAGGCGCTGAAGCAGGCGCTGGCGTTGGTGTTGGTGTTGGAGACGGAGACGGAGCTGGAGCGGGCGGTGCCGGTGTAGGCGCTGGTGGAGCAGCAACAGGAGCAGGAGTTACAGGCGTAATTGTAGTTGTACGCGGAGGACCAGAGGGTGCTGGTGTAGGAGATGGAGCAGGCGTTGGAGCCGGTGCAGGCGCTGATGACGTACTATTCCAAGATATAGCTGGTGGAGCAGATGCACCAGAAGCCACCTCATATCCATTCTGACGCATCCAAGATATTACATCATCACTAACGCCAACAGTTTTAAGCCACTCAGGAGTAATGTTGTTCTTGTTGTAAAAATCTATCTTTTTTTGTGCGCCTTCTGGACCCGTCCACGAATCCCACTCAGGCGGAAGCATTTTTTGTAAAGCCTGCTTTTTATCATATACATATTTTTCATTATATGCATTTTCATATGCAGCAAACTGTTGATGTGACTGAGGCCCATATTTTGCTTCAATTTGTTTGCGTATCGTATCTGCACTAAAAGTCTGACCTGAGAAACCTTCACGATACTTAATATATTCTGAAGCAATGTTTGTGTCGAAGTTTGTAGAAACATCACCACCAGTTTGATACTTACGAACAACACCACCCTTTGCCATATACTTATCAGCAACCATGCCATACTTCATCTGCAAAGCAGGAGAGCTTTGAAGAAACTCATCAAAGCCCTGCATAGGGCCTTCGTAGCCAAGCTTACGAGCTACGATTTCTTTTTGCTTTGCAGTGAATTTACTCATACTACTTTTCTCGGTGAAAGTAAGGCATCATTAATATATGGCATCAAAACAGTATTGTCTCTAAGAAGAGCAATGATTCCGCTAGTGATACAATATACTTGCCTTTCTGTTAGTTCAAGCTGAAATATTTCGTCAATGATGTGCAACGATTCGTGCAGTAGTGTATCAGCTTCCAATAGTCGTTGTTGTCCATCTTTGATGACTATTGTGCTGTTTTCAAAATCTACACCACCAACTTTCTCATCAAATTCCTCAACCTTTATTACATCATATTCTCTACCAACAATTTTTAACGAAGATGGAATTGTCATTTAAGTAGTCTTGCTTCAGCTTGTCTACGTCTGGTAAGACCTGTCAATATTCTACCAGCAGCTTTGTTCCACTTCACTATCTCTTCTGCCGCACCATTCCAATCTTTAGCATCAACACGTTTCTTCAATGTTGATATGCGATAGTTTCTGAGTCCGCAGTTATACGCGAAAGAGATAATTGCAGCAATACGTCTTGGAGGCTCTTGCAACAGCGTTGGAGACATTGTCAATACCCCAGCACAGAAATGTAACAGATGATTGTCTAGAGACTCTTCAGCCTGTTGTTGTGTCCACACAGTGTCATGCTTCACTTCAGGGCCTGTGCTGCCCCATCCTATCGTCCACGGCTGTGCGCCTGTACCGGGATCGGGATAGGCATGACAATCTCCATTAGGAAGTCGTCTAGCGTATCCCTCAAAAGGCTTACACAATGCTTCTTTAGCAATGGATATTGCTTCAGCGACCTGTGTATTTTTCAATGGGCCTACCAACGTAGTAGAACGTCAACACCATCAACAAAATACCAAAGTCTTCTGCTGTCCACACTGTCTTTACTACATCAATTGGAGATAGTCCAGACAATATAGCATGGTGAAGAACAACAATCTTTACAGCGGTGTAAAGTCCAAACAACACCCATGCAATACCGGGACGAACCAGCGCAGAAACACTAGCAACCCATTTCCATGCTTTGCTGTCTGCTTCGGCTTGTTGCTTAAATGCTTCACCAATAGCGTCTAAGCTGGTCTTGCTGAAGTCTACATATTTCTCTTCCATGCGAAACTGACCCTTCATTTTCTCAAGGTCAGTTTGTAATGTGAACATCTTCAGTTCGTGAGAACGTTCATCTTTCTTATCGAAATACTTCAATACTTCTGGTGCAAGACGGAATAGCCCTCCTAAGAGGGCTCCGACAAAACCTGTACCGAAAAACTCAAGCATTCTCTGCTTCTGGTACAGGAACCTGCGGCGTTGCTTGCGCTTGAATCTCTTGCACAACAGCAAACACTTCAGCGTATGGGCGAGTGCCGAGATATTGCAAGATGCCGTTGATAAGACCGAGTGTCAGTGTAATTTTGGTATCGTTCATGTATTAGTTACTCCAAGGCACCCCAGCAGCGCTGGTGGGGTTCTTCTGCGCATCGATCTGCGCCTGCACAGCAGCTTCGTGCGCCGCGACTTGATCAGCGCCCATCTCATCCTTCACCCACTGGATGACGGTGGCTTCCGTCAGGGTGTCGTAGGGGATGAACGTCGGATCGTTGTGATCCTTGTGCGGGAAGCTGATCGTGCCGTAGACGCTGCCGGAGTGGGTGCCGTCAACGGCTGACAGACGCCAGTGGGCAGTGGTTACACAGCACTCGGGCAGAGTGCGATCCAGTTGAGAGATAGACCAGTTCATGTTGTTTCCTTAGCAGTTAAGAGCACCGCCAGCACCGCCGGGGGCACCCGCCCCTCCTGCGCCACCGACAGAAGACGTGCTGCCCGGAACCCCCGAGGCAGCCAAGGCAGGAGACGCCACCGCGTATCCACCAGCGGCACCAGCAGCACCCACACCACCAGCACCCGCCGCGCATGTGCGCGTGAGCGTCCCAGCACCGACAACACCGTCACGGCCCAAGCTGTTGGTGGTCGTCTGGTTGGCGTTGGTGGTGGTCGTGGTGTTGGTGGTTGTGGTCGTCGTCGGCTGCGGGATGTGCGCGGAGACTTGCGCCAGCGCGTTGTAGCTGCCGAGGAAGATGTCGCGGTTGCTCTGGGCTTGCGCGATGGCGACCTGTCCGTTGGTCTGCCCTTGCTTGTAAGCCATCACGGGGCCGATCCACGGGGTGATGATGCTGTTGGTCAGTTGCAGCACTTGCAGCACCCTGTCCACGGGAGACGGAGCCGGAGCGATGGGCGTCATGCTGGCTTGCGCTTGTGGTGCGCCTTGCTGCATGAGGCTGAACATCGCCGCCACCTTGGCTGCGTCACCACCGTTGTTGCCCATCGCGGCGATGGCTGTGTACCGCGCCTTGTCGGCTTCGGCTTTGGCTACCGCGATGGTCTGCTCGGCGCGGGTGCGGGCGTCGATGGCGTCGTAGTAGGCTTTGTCAGTGGCGCAGCCTGTCAGGGCTAGGCAGGTGAGGAGGAGGATTCGCATGTCGGTCCTTAGGCTTCGAGAGCGGCCACACGGGCGCGGAGGTCGGTGATGAGGGCTTGCTGTTCTTGGATGAGTTTGAGCATTGGGGTAATAAGGTGTGTGTAATTAACACCCCGCAATGTACCGCCTTGCTCTGCATCATCGTAAAAACACAAATCAGGGTTAACAACCTCTACATCTTCGGCAATTAATCCGTGTTTAAGCGGGCCGTCTGCTTGCTCGGTGTAATTACCTTCTGCATCCTTTTTGCGAAAATTGAAGGTGACCGGGTTCAGGCGCAAAAGCCATTCAACATTTGATACGGGCGCGATGTTAGTTTTGCTGGCACGGACGGACGAAACGTAGCCGATCTCACCTATGTTATCGACAAATAGATCGCGATTGGTTGCCCCAACCGTGTAGTTATAAGGCGATGCTGCCGCCGTTCCTGACCTCCATCGTCCGTCGTTCTGAACCGCAAGCAACAATGCGTTACTGCTGTTTTCAAAGAACATGCAGTAGTTAGAGCCAGTGCTATCAACACCTTTAACATCAAGTCTTGCGCCAGAGGTGGTACTCGTCGTCCCCACCAGCAAATCCCCCCCGCTGGTGATGCGGGCGCGTTCGGTGTTGTTGGTGTAGAAAAGAAGCGGGTCGTTGCTGGCAACTTGAATGGCCGGGTCTACCCCTGCGCCTACACCAGAACGAATGTAAAGATCGCCGCCTCCCGACTCTTTAACGAATACGTAGCCGTTTTGTACATTTAGCTTGGCACCTTCAGTATTACTCGTCGTCCCCACCAGCAAATTCCCACTAGCATCCAGCGTCATCGCCTGCGTGAAGCTGATCGCGTTACCTGCGGTGCCGGAGGGGGCGGTGAACCAGCGATGTGCGCCGCCCCCTTGGTCGTAATACGAAGCTGCGGCTGTAATCTTGTATGTATTGGTTCCGCCTGTTGCAACAAAGGTGTTGTTGTAAAGGCGTGTGTTGGCGCTTTGCGCGTCAACCAAAGAGGCTGTGGAACCAATATCAAGCGCACGGTCACCAGACCGCCACGCACTCGGCGGCACCCCCAAGCCGAGGTTGCCGGAGGAGTTGAGGGTCATTTGCGTCGTTGTATTAGTACCAAACAACAGCGCATTGGTTGAATGGCTGTACGACAAGTACCCTTGCGTAGAGTTTGTGGCGTTTCCAAAATACAACTCTGAGTTGCCTGCACCACCCGCAGAAACAGACGACAAAACTTGCACAGAGGCGTTGGCGTTGCCAAAACCAGCAAACAAATTCCCACTACCGCGAATGTTTCCAACGACATCAAGTTTTTGCGTAGGCGAACTCGTCCCAATCCCCACATTGCCCGCCACTGCAAGGCCGTTCGTGCCGATACCCGCGTATGAGGAATACCCAATCAGTTGAGATTGCTTGACTTCCAGACCTGTGGAGGTCAGGCGCATTTGTTCGGTGTTGTTAATGCTAAAATACAAAGGCGTGTTTGTCAGATTACGCAACCCTGTTTGAGTGCTCTCCGTGGAAATACGAAAATAGTCTGTTCCATTAAGATTAAAATAAGCGTTAGAAACACCGCCAGTAGTGTTTGTCCGCACTCTAAAGTTTGCTTGATCGCTGCTTGCTGACGCATCAAACAAGAGATTATTCGTCCCATCAAACGTCAGCGCACTCCCGCTCGTCGCCACCTTGCTGCCGTTGAGGTACAGGACGCCGTTGGCGGTGCCCGCGTTCAGCGTCACCGTTGACGATGTTGTCAGCGCCGTAAACGTACCTGCACCAGCGCTAGCACCGCCGATAGTGACACCGTCAATAGTGCCAGCATTGATGTCAGCAGTGTCAGCAACAAGGCTGTCAATGTTGGCTGTGCCGTCAATGAATAGGTCTTTATACTCCAGCGTAGAGCTACCCAGATCAACAGTGTTATCCGTCTTAGGCGTCAACGCTGACGCGCTGGCTACAACATCCTGTGTAGGCCCAATCTTAGTGATGGGAGCGCCTTCAGTAGAAGTGCCGTCATGCGTATGCCCTGTGCTTGCATTAAACGCTGCTTCAATGGCGTTATATTCATTGTCAAAGTCTGAAGCATTGATGACGTTGCCATCAGCAATGTTGTTTGTTGTGTCTTGCCTAATATAGCCAGCCATGTACTTTTCCTTTAACGCCTATCGTGAGAGGCATATTCAAATGTCACAGCGTCAAAGCTGTACGGAGGATCGTTGCTGTTGCTTTCAAACTGCAACGACACTGAGAATCCACTTCCAATCGTCTGAGACTCAAACACTCTCAACAGCTTCTCACCAAAAGTGGCAGTGCCATAAGTAGCCAATGCGTTTCCATAGATGCCAATGTTATTGGCAACATTAGTTAGCGTAATGGCTTCCGGTTGTACACTACCTTTGTCATCGAAGTCAAGCTTCATGTTCAGTGTAATATTTACACTGCCTTGAGGGTCTACATAGGTGTAGAGCTTGTAGAAGGTTTTTCTAATTCGCGGATCACTAATAGGCAAATAAGGCGTATAGAAAGATGCCCTGATATTGCTGCCATTAAATGTGTTTCCTTCTTCAAGCTTATAGACATATCCATCATTATTAGCGAAGATGACAAGCTCTTCGCGATCATGGTAGTCGCTATCTGCTGTATAAGCTTTAATACCCCTAAGCTCTGCCCATTCAACTCTGTCAGAAAACTGTGTTCCTAATATGCCTCTAGCACTATCAGGAGTAATGCTGGCAGAATATCCAAACAGGCGATATTGACTCTTAGCTTTGACAGTGACAGAAGAAAAGAATGTGCTGCTGCTGATAAGTTGTGTTAGCTCTGTCTGCACCCTATTAGATACAGAAGCCAAGCTGAAGTCGCCAATACGATCTGTAGCAGACAAAAGACGTAGCCCATCAGGGCCTAAGAACATAATGTCGCCACCAACTTCTCTAATAGAATCGGGAGAGACGCATCCAATCTTTTCTGTAATAGGCTGAAGATTATAATCAGCAGAAGTGTTACCAGTGATACGCTTAATAGCTTGTTCACAGAAAATGATGAGCTGTTCTCTAAATACAACTAGTCCTGTTATATTTCCACCAACATTGATGACACCACCGCCACTAGCAGGAGTGAAGTCTGTATCAGAGAATGGAGCAGAGAAATAAACAGCGTCACCTTTAGCAAAGAACAACGCATTCTTAAACCACGCTACATACTCAGCGCCTTCAACATCAACCGTTGACGTAACTTTGCTAAAAGTGGTGTTGTTGTAAATGAATGGAAAGCTAACACCGTTAACGCCAACGATTTTCTCTGTAGAACCGATGCGATAGCGCTCAAATCTAGTCTTAGTGCCTGTATTGAATCTAGCGCTTCTGAAGGTGATGGCAGCGTTATCAGCAGGGCTGCTAGCAAGCGCAGGCGATATTGCCAACGTAGCTCCACCAGAAGTGACAGTGGGCACTGCCGTGATGATGTATGTCAGATTGACACCAGCAATGGTGAAGGTGTCTCCAGTTTGTGGTACACCTGTCAAGCCGTCAACAGCAAGCGTTGAGCCTGTTTGAGAGCCACCATTAACCAACACAGTGCCGTAAGAAGGCACATTGATCTGTGTATATCCAATGCCAGTGCTTTTGTACACATTGCTGCTTCTCACAGCAATGACAGAGCCATCCCATGCAGCAACACCAGACATAAGGCTGTTGTTATTAATGAAGGTGACAGCAGCTTTATCAGCAGGGCTAGTTACCAAAGCTGACGTCAATGTAAGCGTCAACGATTGCAGAGTGCTGTTATAGCTAACACCACCAGCAGCAATGGTGTAGGTGTTGGCACCAATGGTGATGGTAGTTCCTGCAACAGGTGCTTCAGTGACACCAGCGAGTATTAGCGTTGTCCCTGTTTGTCCACCACCTTGAACAACAGCGCCGCCATAATATGGCACCACTGCATTATCAAACTTCTGATACCCTAAGATGCGCTTATATCCACCATCAATAGATGGCTCATAGTTACGCAACACACGGGCACTGCCGGGTTCTTGAATGCCCTGTTGAAGAGGCGACAGGTTTGTTACCAACCCGCCACGAAATTCAACAGGGTATGTTTGCCACCTATCCATTTAGGCTGTTCTCGGTCCAGAAGTAAACATAGCTCCTTGCGGAATATATGTTGAAGTGATGTATTCGTACTTGTTAATGAGAACAGTTCGCATTCTCTTCAAGCCTTCGTCAAACTTTCCTTTAGCAATGTTGGCAGCTTGTTCATTGCTTCTGAACATGTATGCGTGATATTTAGCACCATCAAGAACAACATACTTGTAGCGCTCAGGAACAAAAGGAACATCTGTAGCATTAATAAGGTCTACAGGAATACGATAGTATTCATAGACAAGCTCGTAGTCTTCTTTCGGAGGAGGAATAACAATATATTGATCGCTCGGTGCTTGACATACTTTTGTTGGCACGTTGAGCCTGCTACTATCCGACGAATACTCTAAGTCTACATAGTGCTTCAGATAGTCATCATAGGTAATAACTTCAAGACGCACCGTGTCGTTACCGAATGTGATGTCTTCTTTGATTCGGAAGCTATCAAAATCAATCTTCGAAGCATCTGACGGGAAAGCGTAGCGGCTAACACCATCGGACAAGATGTCAGTTTGTTCTACGTGATTGAAAGGCCATTCCTGCCCTGCTTGATTGATGTCACGCAAAGCATTGTTGACAGCGTCTTTAGCGTGAGCGTAAAAGCCTTTGGAGGTAAGAAAATTGGCAGACGTCAACTCCACCTCGTTCAAAGAACGAAGCAGAGCGTTAGTGAGTTCAAGGTAGTTGTATGCCATATCATTGCTCCTTAATGCGAAGCTTTATGGTGCGCTCTGCAATGGACCCGCTGCTGTCAGTGATGCGACAATGGAGTTTATATTCGGTGTTGTTGGTGCCGAGCGCTAAATTGATAGTGGCGATGGTGCTGGTTTGCGTAACAGCAACATTCTGGAGCCCATTGACAACACCTCCTGCCGTAAACGCTGTCTTCACTCCCGCAGAGTCATCGACAAACCAATTGACAACACTAATGGTGACACCGTCGCCTAGCCAGCGTGACCAATCGACACTGTAGTCGAGTTGTTCATCCTTGTCCTTATTAGGCCACCGATACGACATATTGCATTCCTATATATTTACTGTACGTTCTTTGCTTGTTGTACCACGACTTACGTACACTTGTCTAACATCTCTTGCCACAACAACTTTTCGATCAATTGCTGCTGGCTTTGGTTCAATATACACCATTCTAGGCTGAACCTCGACATAGACATATCTAGCAATTGTAGGCGTTTTTGCTTCGACGTAAACAACTCTGTTTCTATCGAAGCTATTCTTTACAGCTTCAAAATCAAACGCAGTGGTGTTGACAACAACAGTGCCAATACTCGTTGTCAGCTCAAGTCCGGAGACAACAACAACTTCATTCTCAAGAACAACAACACTGCCAATTTCTGTTGTTGCTTCAACACCGACAACGCTTACATTAGCGTCTGCAACAATAGAGAGAACACCAACAGACGCTATAGCTGCAACACCGGCAGGTTCTGCGTTAGCATCAGCCGTAACAGTGACAGCGCCAACAGCGCTTGTCATTGCCTCAGACTGAGGTCTATGCGTTACGCTGCAGCTACCATAGATGGCTTGTCCAAAGATGCCAACACCATAGCAAGCACCGCTGTAGGTTGTTGGTGATGTAGCTGCAAAGGTGTCTGCACCAGCCTCTGATACCGACAACGCACCCTGCACCAGCACATCACCAGAAACACCTTGGGGCTGTGCAACATAGTTGTCGTTGACATATCCGCTGTCAACGTAGTCAACAAGAACGACACCAAAGACATCAGGCTGCTCTGTGACGGCAAAGGTGCCAGTAATGGGTAAGAAGCCAGCAGCAGCGAAAGTGTCAGAGCCTGTTTCAAGCGCTGTCAGAGCACCTTCAACCAACACCGTGCCAGAAGCAGCAAAGACATCGCTGCCTGTCTCTGACACTGCCAGAGCGCCGCTAACAATGACATCACCAGTAGCAGCAAAGACGTCAGCACCAGATTCTGATACTGCCAACGCACCCTGTACCAGCACGTTGCCAACAGCGGCAAAGGTGTCATTAGCTTCTGTTGCTGCAAAGCTGCCTGAGACAATGACATCGCCGCTGGCAGCAAATACATCAGCGCCTGTTTCAGACGCTGCCAGAGCGCCTTCGATCAATACTGCGCCACTAGCAGCAAAGACATCTGCGCCAGTTTCTACAGCAGCAAATACACCAGAGGTGAAGACATTACCGCTAGCAGCAAAGACATCAGAGCCTGTTTCAGACGCTGACAACGCTCCCTGCACCAGCACATCACCAATAGCAGCGAAGGTGTCGTTAGCTTCTGTTGCTGCCAGCGCACCCTGCACCAACACTGTGCCAGATGCGGCAAAGGTGTCAGAGCCTGTTTCTGTAGCTGCTAAATTGCCTTCAACAAGAACAGTGCCGCTAGCAGCGAAAGTGTCGCTGCCAACTTCTGTTGCAGCCAATGCGCCTGTAGCTTGACCAACACCAGCAGCAAAGAAAACATCAGAGCCCGTTTCAGTGACAGCAAAGCTGCCAGAAACAATGACGTCACCAGTAGCAGCAAACGTGTCAGCACCAGCTTCTGTAGCTGCTAACGATCCTGTGACAGTGGAGAAGGCTACAGTACCTGTGGCGGCAAAGACGTCAGAGCCTGTCTCAGACGCTGCCAACGCACCTTGCACCAGCACATCGCCAGTAGCTGCAAAGGTGTCTGCGCCTGTTTCTGTTGCTGCCAGCGTACCGCGAACAAATACATCACCAGTGGCTGCGAACGTGTCTGCACCAGACTCTGTAGCAGCGAGTGTGCCTCTGACGATGACATCGCCTGTTGCAGCAAATGTGTCTGCACCAGTTTCAGATGCTGCTAAAGACCCTCTGACAATGACGTCGCCAGTAGCTGCAAATGTGTCGGAGCCTGTCTCAGACGCTGCTAGAGAGCCTTTGACAATGACATCGCCAGTGGATGTGAACGTGTCTGCGCCAGCTTCTGTAGCTGCTAAAGAGCCGGAGATGGCAGAGGCTGAAACAGTGCCAGTGGCGGCGAATGTGTCAGAGCCTGTTTCAGACGCTGCCAGAGAGCCTTTGACAATGACATCGCCAGTGGCGGCGAATGTGTCAGAGCCCGCCTCAGACACAGCGAAGGTGCCAGTGCGCGTAGGCAGTGCGCCCTCGCGCACGCGCAGCAGAACAATCGGGCCACGGACGTTGGTGACCGTGCCACCCGCCGTAACAGTGACGGTCGGGGCCGTTGTGCTTGACCCCGCAGTGACCGCAGCCCACGCGCTGTAGCCACCAATGTCAAACCCGGTTCCGCTGTCAGGCTCGTTGAGTTCCGTAGCAGCGCCAAACGTAGCACCCGTGGCCGTAACAGAAGGCGCAGAGAATTGACCCGGCGTACTGACATCAGTCGGGATACACATCGCCCAGATGGCGCGGTCCCCAGTCTGAAAATTGGTTGCGCTCGTCCCGTTCGTGAGCGCAGTTGCGAACGCGACGTTGACTGTCGGTGCGGTGGTGCGTTGACCGTCAGCCGAACCAAACTCAGCCGCCCCAGCCCCCTTGGGGATGCGGACCATGAAGGCCCAACTGATGTCGTTGCCAGCTAGCGTGACAGCGAGGTTGCCTGTCTGGCCTGCAACAGGTGTGTTCCACGAATAGACGCGGAGGTTGGTGTTGCCGGTGTCCGCGCCAATCGTTGTGCCGTAGCCACCCGCTGCCAACAGTTCCTCGCGCAGCGTCCAACCCGTGGGGGTCGTGACTGTGCCGCCGTTGGCTGCGGTGGGCTTCTGGCCGACAAACAACAGAACAACGTCGGTGGCAAGAATGCCTGCCGGATACGCCGGAGAGACTGTGGTGCCGCCCGCTGTTGCGTTGTATGCGGCTGCTGCGGCAACTGGGGTTCCAAGCGCCATGCGCTACCCCTTATGTGTACGGCGGCGTAAAGCTCGGCGTACCAAACTTGTTGACCTGATAGTAGAAGTCGATGCCAACGAGGTAGGCACTTGCAGCAAAGGTGTCGGTGCCGCTGGCCCCGTCACGATACAGCCGAATCAGGAACCGCTGATTAGGTGCCGCCGCGCTGCCGGGGTACGGATCACTGACGGCTTGGATGTGCTTCCACGCAGAGGCGGTGCTGACTGCGCTGTCGATGTAAAACGTGCTGGTGTCGCCAAATGTGCCGTTCACCGCAGCAGTGGTGAACTCCAACCCCCACCGTACCGTGCCCGTGTTGGTGTTGGTTCCGGGGCTCCAGTGGATAGCGGCGTAGAGGTCTGTACCTGACGCCCAGTTGAACGGTACATCCCAGTTGACGTAGGTTTCCGACACCGAGCCGTCTACAAACTCATAGGCAATCGTGTTGCCCTTGAATGTCGCCAACTCAGCAGGATTACCCACGCCTTCACGCAGCGTCGGCTCAAGACCGTCCATCATCCACGCAAGATCAGTCCTGCCAGCAAGGTCGGCAAAGTTGCCGTCGAGTTCCGCGTAAGTAAGCGCAGACCCCTTCGTGTTACGTAAAGTGATGGTCATAAACCACCACCTTAAGCAGCATGCGTAATCGTGGCAGAAGTGATGGTGACAGTTTGACCAGCAGTGATGGAAGTGCTGTCAAGGTTGATGTCGCTGCCGCTGGTGCCAACAGTGAGTCCAGTGACAATATCGACGTTGTTGCTGTCACGAATACGCGCAGCAGCAGCAGTGCCGGTATTATCAGCAGATGTGTCAGAGCGCGGGAATCCGCTGAACGTCAACACACCACTCGCCGCAGCAGCAGCAGACGGATCAGCCAGCGTAATCGTCGCCAGCACAGATGCCATGCCAGTAGTACCAATCTCAAGCTTACCAGCACCAGAGCCAGCATCAATCTGAGCAGTGACAGCATCCAAACGAGCATTCTTCACCGCAGTTGTGTAAGTGACAGCCATATTAAAACACCTCTTCAGTTAATGCGAACAATCGCATTCGTTCCGGTAGCAGCAGGAAACACCACCGTAAAATCACCACTGGTGGAAGTTTTGTCTCCACCGAAATCAATAGCAGCAATGGCTCTATTGCTCTTGCTGCTGTTATAAATTAGCGCACCTCTGGCAGTGATGGTGGCACTACCCCACGTTGTATCACTAAAGTCAACAATGGCAACACTGCCATCTAAAGAAATAACAGCACCACTCAACGTGTTACCACCAGCAGTGTATCCTGCACCAACCACTTCATTACTGGTGGTGTATGCTGTAGTGCTGGCACCCAATGTTGCAGCGCTGGTATAGAGCGCAAGCTTGATTACATCAGTATCTAAGTCGTGAATGCCACCAAGCAATTCTTGCTTAAAGCTATTGCAAACCGCTGATGTAATTGCCATGATATTCCTAAAACAAAAAAAACAGAGACAGCAGCATAGCCACCGTCTCTGTTGTCAACACAGCTTAAGCCAGAGTGTCGCGATCAACAGAACCGGGAGCAGCCCAATCCTTATTGACATCAACAACAATAGCGAACACTCGACCAGCGATCACACCGGGAGAACCAGAGATGGTGGTCACAACGTCGATGGTGTCGTTAGCAGCAACTACACCAGCCGTAGTACCGATCTTGATGGTGTTAGCAGCGGTGTTGTCGAAGCTAATGTCGTTAGCAAACACGGTGGTGCCATCGGTGATGTCCATCGTATACGTGGTGATATCAGGCACCGTAGTGTAGTTTTGGAAACCGACAGCAAGCACCAGAGTGCCAGCGCCGACAGGGATGCCTACAGCGGTACCGGAAGTGGCGGCAAGCGACACATCCTTTTCCACAACATAGGCGCGATTACGAAGAGATTGAACAGCAGCCATTATTTTTCCTTTGAAGAGTTAATATATTCTATTGCCGATTGCAGAAGGTTAACATCGTCGTTTAAGTAGCCGATACCGAAATTACATTTGGCACAGAGAAGTCCACGAACTTTTTGAGTATCATGGCAGTGATCGATAAACAATTTTCCGCTTTCAATTCTTTCAGAATTTGGAGAATCGGATTTGCAAATCGCACACTTTCCTTCTTGTTCATCAAGCATCTCATAATATTGTTCAGCAGTAATCCCGTAGGTACGAACAATAAATGCTTTCCACTTGATATGTTCTCGACAAGGTTTGCATTGTGCCCGTAAGGAAACACCACCCCTTGCTTTTTCGTCTCGTTCTAATTGAAACTCAGATGCTAGCTTAAAAACACCACAGACATTACACTCTCTACCATCTTTATAAGGATGGTCTTCGCGTAGTATCAGTGGTGTCTTCATTCTGCTATCTTACTACATCAAGCGACGTTGTACTTTGCGCGCACGATGCCTTCTGCCCGAAGGATTTTTCGCCCGTAGACATGCATACCACGCACGATGTCAGCAAAGCTGTCAGGATCGCGATAGGTTTCAGTCTTGGTAATCGTCTCAGCCGTAGCAACGGCAGACTCATGACCAGCCACGATGATACCGTAGTTGTCGTTCTGGTTAGCCGTGCCAGCAGTGCCGGGGCCTGTGCCGATAGCCGGGAGGTTATTCGACACATACACCTTGAAGCCGTGCAGGCTAGACAGCACCAGCCCGTTCTGCAGACCAGAGCCACCGAAGTCGCTATTCAGCAGACGGCTGTCTTCGTCCTTCAGCATTTCCACGAAGATCGGGTCAACCACAAGGAAACGACCATTGGTGTCAACGTTCTGTTGATCCAGCAGACGAGCCATGCGAGAGATGATCATCAGCGGAGACACGCGGTCAGTCGGCAGAGAAGACGTACCCGGCAGACGCGGAGTCACAGGGATGGAATGCTCACCAGCAGACGCTGTCGTGATGCTTGCGAAAGAGCCCTTCTTCAGCTTCATCGAAGCCAGCAACTCATCGCTGTCAGCCGTAGCCACAGCAGCCGTACCAGAAGCGGTAGTGCGGGCAACGTTGGCATTGCCGTTCAGAGCAGCCTGTTGGAAGCCCGTCATGTAGCCCAGAACGTCTTGGTCGTAGTTGTCCTTCAGACGATAGGCAGCACGATCAGACGCCAGCGACATCCAGCTAATGTGCGACTGAGAAGCTTCGATATCGTCAACCTTGAACGCGAAGTAAGCCGACTTATCGACCACCAGCGTGAAGTCGCTATCGTCAAGGTCTTGAGCCGTAACTTGAGTGCCACGGGCATAGTTCTTGACAGCGATTTCAGGTTCCTTGATGATCTTCACCGAATCGCCCACATTGGCG
>Ga0068877_10000154_pt1 | contig 59439 bp, 42 predicted proteins | sample NOAtaG_FD_66437 | JGI IMG/M metagenome (GOLD analysis project Ga0068877, IMG submission 66437) | Freshwater lake microbial communities from Lake Erie, under a cyanobacterial bloom - NOAA_Erie_Diel6S_1000h metaG | ecosystem: Environmental > Aquatic > Freshwater > Lake | place: USA: Ohio, Lake...
TCGGCGCGCTGCAGCAGCGCCGCGTACTCGGGCTTGACCTCGCCCAGGACGCGCACGCCCAGGCCCGGCCCCGGGAAAGGGTGGCGGTAGACCATCTCGGGCGGCAGGCCCAGCGCCACGCCGAGCTCGCGCACCTCGTCCTTGAACAGGTCGCGCAGCGGCTCCAGCAGCTTCAGGCCCAGCGTCTCGGGCAGGCCGCCCACGTTGTGGTGGCTCTTGATGGTGGTGGCCTTCTTGGTCTTGGCGCCGCCGCTCTCGACGACGTCGGGGTAGATCGTGCCCTGCGCCAGGAAGGTGGCGCCGCGGTGCCCGCCCCCGGCCGCCTTGAGCTTGGCGGCCTCGGCCTTGAACACGTCGACGAACAGCCGGCCGATGATCTTGCGCTTGGCCTCCGGATCGACGACGCCCGCGAGTTCCCGCATGAAGAGGTCCGATGCGTCGACGCGGACCACGCGGGCATGCAGCCGGCCCGCGAACATGTCCATCACCAGGTCGCCCTCGTTCAGGCGCAGCAGCCCGTGGTCGACGAAGACGCAGGTCAGCTGCTCGCCGATCGCGCGGTGGATCAGCGCCGCGGCCACGCTCGAATCGACGCCGCCCGACAGGCCGAGGATGACCTCCTCGTCGCCGACCTGCTCGCGGATGGCGGCCACCGCCTCGGCGACGTGGTCGCGCATGATCCAGTCGGGCCGCGCGCCGCAGATGCCGAGCACGAAACGCTCGAGCAGCGCACGGCCCTGCACCGTGTGCGTGACCTCGGGGTGGAACTGCACGCCATAGAAGCGGCGGTCCTCGTCGGCCATGCCGGCGATCGGGCAGCTGGGTGTGCTGGCCATCAGCCTGAACCCCGGAGGCAACTCGGTGACCTTGTCGCCGTGGCTCATCCAGACCTCGAGCATGCCGTGGCCCTCGTCCGTGGCGCGGTCCTGGATGCCCTCGAGCAGCCGGGTGTGCCCGCGGGCACGCACTTCAGCGTAGCCGAACTCGCGGTGGGCGGAGGCCTCGACCCGGCCGCCCATCTGCACGGCCATCGTGAACATGCCGTAGCAGATGCCCAGCACGGGCACGCCGAGCTCGTAGACGATCGGCGGCGCGCGCAGTTCATGCGCCTCGTAGGTGCTGCCGTGACTGCCCGAGAGGATGATCCCCTTGGGCGCGAAGGCGCGGATGAACTCGGCGCCGACGTCGTTGGGATGGATCTCGCAGTACACGTGCGCCTCGCGCACGCGGCGCGCGATCAGCTGCGTGACCTGCGAGCCGAAGTCGAGGATCAGGATCTTGTCGTGGTTCATCGCGGCAGCGGCGGCGCCCGCGCCGCCGTTCATTCGGTGCGGTAGTTCGGCGCTTCCTTGGTGATCTGCACGTCGTGCACGTGGCTCTCGCGCATGCCGGCGGCGCTGATCTCGACGAACTCGGCGCGCGTCTGCATCTCGGTCACGCTGGCGCAGCCGCAGTAGCCCATCGCGGCGCGCAAGCCGCCGGCCATCTGGTGGACGATGGCGACCAGGCTGCCCTTGTAGGGCACACGACCCTCGATGCCCTCGGGCACGAGCTTGTCGGCGTTGGGGTTGACGCCCTCGTCGCCTTCCTGGAAGTAGCGGTCGGCCGAGCCGGCGCGCATCGCGCCGATCGACCCCATGCCGCGGTAGCCCTTGTAGCTGCGGCCCTGGTACAGGATCACCTCGCCCGGCGCCTCCTCGGTGCCGGCGAACATGCCGCCCATCATCACGCTGCCGGCGCCGGCGGCGATGGCCTTGGCGATGTCGCCGCTGTAGCGGATGCCGCCATCGGCCACCAGCGGCACGCCGCTGCCGCGCAGCGCGGTGGCGACGTTGTCGATCGCCGTGATCTGCGGCACGCCGACGCCGGCGACGATGCGCGTCGTGCAGATCGAGCCCGGGCCGATGCCGACCTTCACCGCATCGGCGCCGGCCTCGCACAGCGCCAGCGCGGCGGCGCCGGTGGCGATGTTGCCGCCGATCACGTCGACCTGAGGGAAGTTGCGCTTGACCCAGCGCACGCGCTCGATGACGCCGTGGCTGTGCCCGTGGGCGGTGTCGACGACGATGACGTCGACGCCGGCCTTGGCCAGCAGCTCGACGCGCTCCTCGGTGCCCTCGCCCACGCCCACGGCGGCGCCCACGCGCAGCTTGCCCTGGGCGTCGCGGGCGGCGTTGGGGAAGTCGGTCTGCTTGGTGATGTCCTTCACCGTCATCAGCCCACGCAGCTCGAACGCGTCGCTGACGACCAGCACGCGCTCGAGCTTGTGCCGGTGCATCAGCGCCTTGCCCTCGTCCAGCGACGCGCCCTCGCGCACCCAGACCAGGCGATCGCGCGGCGTCATGATGTCGCGCACGGGGGCGTCGAGCCGCGTCTCGAAGCGCAGGTCGCGGTTGGTGACGATGCCCACGACCTGCCGGCCCTCGAGCACGGGGAAGCCCGACACGCCGTGCTGTCGCGACAGCTCGACCACCGCGCGCACAGGCATGTCGGGCGCGATCGTGATCGGGTCGCGCAGCACGCCGCTCTCGTAGCGCTTGACGCGCGCCACCTCGGCGGCCTGCTGGCGCGCACCGAGGTTCTTGTGCACGATGCCGATGCCGCCTTCCTGCGCGATGGCGATCGCCAGGCGCGCCTCGGTGACGGTGTCCATCGCCGCCGACACCAGCGGCAGGTTCAGCGCGATGTTGCGGGTGAGTCGGGTGGCGAGGCTCGTGTCGCGGGGCAGGACCTGCGAGTAGGCAGGCACCAGCAGCACGTCGTCGAAGGTCAGCGCTTTGCCCAGAAGGCGCATGCTCGGGGGCTCCAGACGCAAAGCGGAATTATAGAAGCCGGCCGCGACGACGGCGGGCCGGCGTGATGCAGTGCACGGCCGCACCGCGGGGGCTGCGGTCTACACTGAATGGATGCGAACGCCGATCGCGATTGCCGCTGCCGACCCTGCGGGCGCCGTGCGCCAGCGCGGCCAGGCCTTCCACCGCCCCGCTCGGGATGCCGGCCAAGGCCGCGGAACGATCCGCGGGGCGCTGCTGCTGGGGACGCTTCTCGCGGCCACGTCCTGGACCGCACCGGCGCTGGCCCAGTGGAAGTGGCGCGACGCCACCGGCCAGGTCACCGCGAGCGACCGGCCGCCGCCCAAGGAGATCCCGGACAAGGACATCCTCACCCGACCGCAGGCGCCCGGCACGCCGCGCCGCAGTGCGGCAGGCAGCGAGGCACCGCCCGCCGGAGCAGCCACGGCTGCGGCGGCCAGCGCCACGGCTGCAGCGGCACCCGCGGCCTCGGCAGCCGCGTCGGCGCCGCGCGCCGGGGCCCGCGGCGGGCTGGCCGGCGAGGTCGAAGCGCGCCGGCAGGCAGCCGCGCGGGAGGCCGCCGCCAAGGCCGCGGCGCAGGAGCAGAAGGACAACGAGCAACGCGCCGAGAATTGCCAGCGTGCCCGCTCGCACCTGGCGGCGCTGGACAGCGGCCAGCGCATCTCGCGCTTCAACGACAAGGGCGAGCGCGAGGTCCTCGACGACAAGGGCCGGGCGGACGAGTCTCGCCGCGCGCGCGAGACGATCGCTGCCAACTGCCGCTGAGCGTCTGCCGGGCTGGGCGGGGCGGGGCTGGGCGGGCCCGCCCCGCCGGCCTCACGCGGCAGCCGGCCGTACCGGGGGCCCGGTGCGCTGTCGCCGGTAGCGCAGCCGCCGCGCTTCCTTCGGATCCACCGTCAGGGGACGCAGCACCTCGACGCGGTCACGGTCGCGCAGCACGGCCTGCAGCGGCCGGCCGCGGCCCCACACGCCGTACGTGACATCCGCGCCCAGCGCGTGGCGCGCGGCCAACCCGCTCGCGGCCAGCGCCTCGGCGAGCGTCGAGCCGGCTGGCAGCCGCAGCGTAGTGCAGTCGGCCGCGCCCGGCGCCGGGCAATACACCACCTCGACCTCGATCGTCTCAGCGGCTGCCATGGATCTCCTCGGCGCGGCGCACGAACGAGTCGACGAAGGTGTCGGCGACGCGGTCGAACACCGGCGCCACCACCGACTCGAGCGCGCGGCTGCTGAAGGCGTAGCGCAGGTCGAACTCGATGCGGCAGGCCGGTTGCTCCACGCCCGGCCGCCCGAGCGGCTTGAACAGCCAGGTCCCGTCCAGCCGCGAAAAGGGGCCGTCGACCAGGCTGACCGTGACCGACTCATCGGGCACGTGCTGGTTGCGGGTGGTGAAGGCGTGGCGCACGCCCATGTAGGCGAGCGACAGCCGCGCGGTCACGCCGTCGTCGTGGCTGTGCAGCACCTCGGCCTTCTCGCACCAGGGCAAGAAGCGCGGGTAGTCCTGCACGGCGGTGACGAGCTGGTACATCTCACTGGGTGCGTACCACAGCAGCACCGACCTGCGCACATGCTTCATAGAATGCGGCGATTCTAGAAGCGGCCCCGCATGCGGCGCCCCGGCTGGCGCACCGAGCGCCGCCGGCGCCCCGTGCAGCCGCCCCACCGATGCCCCCGATCGCCGAGAACCGCCGCGCCCGCTTCGACTACCACATCGAGGAGACGCACGAGGCCGGGCTGGTGCTGGAGGGCTGGGAGGTCAAGGCCGTACGCGCCGGCCAGGTGCAGCTCACCGACGGCTACGTGCTGATCCGCGACGGCGAGCTCTACCTGATCGGCTGCCGCATCAGCCCGCTGCGCACCGCCTCGACGCACGTCGTCCCCGAGGCCGAGCGCACGCGCAAGCTGCTGATGCACAAGGACGAGATCCGGCGCCTGGTGGGCAAGGTCGAGCAGCGCGGCTACACGCTGGTGCCGCTGAACCTGCACTACCGGGGGGCGCGTGTGAAGGTCGACGTCGCGCTGGCCAAGGGCAAGGCGCAGCACGACAAGCGCGAGACCGAGAAGAAGCGCGAGTGGGAGCGCGAGAAGGGCCGCCTGATGCGGCACAAAGTGTCCGCACCCGGCGCCGGAGGCGCCGGACGGTAGGTCGGCGCCGGAGGAGCCGGACGGTAGGTCGGCGCCGGAGGAGCCGGACGGTAGGTCGGCGCCAGGGGCGCCGGTCCGCTAGGCTGCGCCGAAGGCGCGTTCCAGCGCCTGCTCGAGGTCGGCGCGCAGCGCCTGTTCCTCCTCGAGGCCGATCGACAGCCGCACGAGGTGGCCCTGCGGCGCGCGCTCGCCCCGCATCGCAGCCAGGTCGTACGGCACCGCCAGGCTCACCGGGCCGGCCCACGAGTAGCCGATGCGGAACAGCCGCAACGCGTCGACGAAGGCATCGACGCGAGCCGCGTCGTGCCGGGCGTCGAACAGCACCGAGAAGAGACCCGCTGCGTCGGTGCACAGGCTGCGCCAGTGCTCGTGGCCGGGCGAGCCCTCGAGCGCGGGGTGCCGCACCTCGGTCACCTCGGGCCGTCCGGCCAACCAGCGCGCCAGCGCGCGGCCCACGGCGTCCTGCGCACGGTAGCGCAGCGGCAGCGACGCAAGGCCGCGCAGCACCGCCTCGACGTCATTGGCGCCGACGCCCAGGCCCAGGTGCATGTGGGTGGACTTGATGCGCTCGTGCAGCGGCGCCTCGCGCGTGACCACCGCGCCCATCAGCACGTCGCCACCGCCGCTCGGGTACTTGGTCAGCGCCTGCATCACGATGTCGATGCCGAGCGCAAAGCCGTCGAACGCGAGGCCGCTGCCCCAGGTGTCGTCGAGGGCCGTCGTCACGCCGTGGCGCTGTGCCACCGCGACCAGGCCGCGAAGGTCGGGGAACTCCATCGTCACCGAGCCCGGCGCCTCGAGCCAGACCAGGCGGCTGCGCTCGCCGAGCTGCGCCTCCAGGCTGGCCGGGTCGAGCGGGTCGTAAAGCCGATGGACGATGCCCTGGCGCGCCAGCTCGTGCCGCGCCAGCTCGCGGCTCGGCCCGTAGACGTTGGCCGGCAGCAGCAGTTCGTCGCCGGGCGCGAGCAGCGCGAGGTCGACCAGCGCGATCGCCGCCAGCCCGCTGGGCGCCAGCACGCAGTGACAGCCGCCCTCGAGCGCGGCGATCCGCTCCTCGAGCACGAAGGTGGTCGGCGTGCCGTGCAGGCCATAGGTGTAGGCGTCGCGGCGCCGCCAGTCGCGCGCGCGCAGCGCGGCCACGTCCGGGAAGAACACCGTCGAGGCCTTGTGCACCGCGACCTGCGGCGACTCGAACCCGGCCGGCGGCCGGTAGGGGTGATGGATCAGCGCGGTGGCGGCGTCGTCTTTCATCGTGCTTCGGGGTCTGGTTTCATGCCGGCACCGCGACCAGGTCGTGCCCCTGGGCGGCGACGATGCGGGCGCTGACGAAGTCGCCCGTGCGATAGGTGCGGCTCGCCTTGGACGGCGGCTGCAGGTGCACCAGGCCGTCGATGCCCGGCGCGTCGGCGTAGCTGCGGCCGGTGCCGCCCCGGCGGCCGAGCGCACGGGCCTCGTCGACGAGCACCTGCATCGTCGCGCCCACGCGCCGCTCGAGCCGCTGCGCCGACACGCGCTCGGCCACCGCCATGAAGCGCGAGCGCCGCTCCTCGCGCACGTCGGCGGGCAGCATGCCGGGCAGCCCGTTGGCCGCCGCACCCTGAACCGGCGAGTAGGCGAAGCATCCGGCGCGGTCGATGCCGGCCTCGCGCACGAACTCCAGCAGGTGCTCGAATTCGTCCTCGGTCTCACCCGGGAAGCCGGCGATGAAGGTCGAGCGCACGACCAGCTGCGGGCACGCCGCGCGCCACGCCTGCAGCCGCTCGAGGTTGCGCTCGCCGCTGGCCGGCCGCTTCATGCGGCGCAGCACGTCGGGGTGCGAGTGCTGCAGCGGCACGTCGAGGTAGGGCAGCACCAGACCCTCGGCCATCAAAGGCAGCAGCTCGTCGACGTGCGGGTACGGGTAGACGTAGTGCAGCCGGATCCACGCGCCGTACGGCTCGGCCAGCCGCCCGAGCTGCTCGCAGAGATCGACGATGCGGGTGCGCACCGGGCGCCCGTCCCAGAACCCGGTGCGGAACTTCTGGTCGACGCCGTAGGCCGAGGTGTCCTGGCTGACGACGAGCAGCTCGCGCACGCCGTTGTCGAGCAGCGCGCGCGCCTCACCGAGCACGTCGCCGACCGGGCGCGAGACCAGGTCGCCGCGCAGGCTCGGGATGATGCAGAAGGTGCAGCGGTGGTTGCAGCCCTCGCTGATCTTCAGGTAGGCGTAGTGGCGCGGCGTCAGCTTGATCCCGGCCTCGCCGCGGAACTGCGCCCGCACCTCGGGCACCAGGTCGACGAAGGGATCGTGCGGCTTCGGGCAGTGAGCGTGCACCGCCTGCAGCACCTCGTCGGTGGCGTGAGGGCCGGTCACGGCGAGCACCTTGGTGTGCGTGCTGCGCACGAGGTTGGCGCCGTCGGCGCCGGTCTTCGCGCCCAGGCAGCCGGTGACGATCACGCGGCCGTTGTCGGCCAGCGCCTCGCCGATGGCGTCCAGGCTCTCGCGCACCGCGTCGTCGATGAAGCCGCAGGTGTTGACGATCACCAGGTCGGCGCCGGCGCAGCTGCGGCTCGTGGCGTAGCCTTCGGCGGTGAGCCGGGTCAGGATCAGCTCGGAGTCGGTCAGCGCCTTCGGGCAGCCGAGCGAGACGAAACCGATGGTCGGCGCGGCCTGCGGCGCCTGGAGGGGGGAGGAATCGGGCATGGCCGCGATTGTCGGCCCGCCGGCGGGACTCACTTGCGCGGCGGGAAGCCCGGCATGCCGGGGAAGACGGCACCGCGCTGCAGCTGTTCGACCAGCGCGCGGCTCTGCTCGACGTAGGCGCTCATCAGGTTCTGCAGCACCGGTGCCTGGCCGCCGAGGAACTGCGTCCAGGCCTCGGGCGTCAGGTGCTTGGGGTCGTACAGGCCCTTGCCCTGCTCGAGGAAGCGGTTCTGCATCTCGGCAAAGGCCGCGAGGTTCTTCTCCAGCAGCGTGCCCATCATCCCCTGCATCGAGTGGCCGTAGAAGCGGATGATCTGGGCCAGCGTCTGCGTACTGAACATCGGCACGCCGCCCGACTCCTCCTCGAGGATGATCTGCAGCAGGATGCTGCGGGTCAGGTCGTCGCCGCTGCGGGCCTCGCGCACCTCGAAAGGCTCGCCCGCCAGCACCATCTCCTTGACGTCGGCCAGCGTGACGTAGCTGCTCGTGCGCGTGTCGTAGAGGCGCCGGTTCGGGTACTTCTTGAGGATGCGCAGGCCGGCCGCCGGCTGCGGCGCCCCAGGCGATCGCCCGGGCGGTGAACCCCCGTCGGCGCCGGTGGCGGCGTCGGCCGGGGCAGCGCGGCGGCGGGATGCGGGCATCGTTCGATCCTCGGGAGCCGGTTGCGGGAGCGCGACCGCGCACCACCTCAGGGCATTCTAGGAGGCGCACCGCCGCGGTGCCGGCCGGAGTTACCCCGCCGGCGACAGGGTCGGCCCGGGCGCCCGGGCCCAGGCCACGAAGTCCGGGTTGCGGTAGCCGGGCTTGCCGTAGCGCAGCGGCTGCCCCTGCAGGTCGAGCACGCAGCCACCGGCGGCCGCCAGCACGGCATGGCCGGCGGCCGTGTCCCACTCCATCGTCGGCCCGAGCCGCGGGTAGACGTCGGCTTGGCCGGCGGCGAGCAGTCCGAACTTCAGCGCCGAGCCCACCGCGATCCGGTCGGCCACCGGCCACGCGGAAAGCCACCGCTCGGTGCGGTCGTCGCGGTGCGAGCGGCTGTAGGCCACGCTCAGACCCTGAGGCGGCACCGCCCGGGCGGCGAGCGCCGACCGCTGACCGCCGGCCACGCGCCACGCCCCAAGCCCCGGCACCCCGAGGTAGAGCAGGTCGAGTGCCGGGGCGAGCACCGCGCCAAGCACCGGCAGGCCGGCATCGACCAGCGCCACGTTGACGGTGAACTCGCCGTTGCGGGCGACGAACTCGCGGGTGCCATCCAGCGGATCGACGAGCCAGAAGCGCCCTGCTGGCGCAACGGGCGGAGCGCCCGGCTCGGACATCGCCTCCTCGGCCACCACCGGCACGCCGGGCAGCAGCGCGGCCAGCCCCGGCGCGAGGATGGCTTCGGCGGCGCGGTCGGCCGCGGTGACGGGCGAGCCGTCGGCCTTGCGTTCGACCGCAAAGGGCACGGCGTAGGCAGCCATCACCTCCGCACCGGCACGGCGCACGAGTGCCTCGAGCGGAGCCAGCAGCGACGGCAGGTCGGGGGCGGGAGCGGGAGCGGTCACCGGCAGGCTCGGGGCGGCCCCCGAATGGAGAGGCCGCCAGCGCGGCCCGGCAATCCGGGCGCCCTGGCGGCCTGTCGTTGTCTGGTAGGCGCGAGAGGACTCGAACCTCCGACCCCCACCATGTCAAGGTGGTGCTCTAACCAGCTGAGCTACACGCCTGCGCGAGCCAAGCAGTTTACAACACCACGCGCGCCGCGGCGCCGCGCCCCGGTGCGCAAGGGTGCCGCGGCCGTGCCCTACTTGCGCCGCGCGTGCCGTACGCCAGGCACGCGCGCCACCTGCGCCAGCACCGCGGCCAGCCGCGCCGCGTCGACCACCTCGACGGTGAAGGTCATCCAGGCGGTCGAACGGTCCTTCGTGCTCTGGCTGTTCACGCCAGTCACGTTGATCCGCTCCTTGGCGAAGACCTCCGACACGTCGCGCAGCAGCCCGCTGCGATCAGCCGCCTCGACCAGCACGTCCACCGGGTAGACGGCGCCCTGCCCGTCCCGGCCCTCGCCCCACTGCACTTCGATGACGCGCCCCGCCTGCACCGAGGCCATGTGGCGGAAGTTCGGGCAGTCGGCGCGGTGGATCGCCACGCCGCGGCCGCGCGTGACGAAGCCGCAGATCGCGTCGGGCGGCGCCGGCCGGCAGCAGCGCGCCAGCGTCGTCAGCAGCGAGTCGACGCCCACGACCAGCACGCCGCCGCGGCCTGCCGCGTCGCTGCGCGGCCGGTGCAGCGGAATGCGGGTCTCCTCGGGTGGCGGGGCGGCCGGCCGCAACAGGTTCTCGATCTGGCGCAGCGAATACTCGTCCTTGCCCACGGCCTCGAACAGCGCTTCGGCGTCGCGGAAGCCCAGCTGCGCCGCCAGCGCGTCGCGCTCCAGAGCGGTGCGGCCCTCCCGCTGCAGCAGCCGCTCGACCGCGTCGCGGCCGCGGGCCACCGTCTCCTGCATCTGGCGCGCGTTGAACCACGCGCGCACCTTGGCACGCGCGCGCGGGCTTCGCAGGTAGCCGAGCTCGGCGTTCAGCCAGTCGAGCGACGGCCCGCCCTCGCGGGCCGCGACGATCTCCACCGTCTGCCCGCTGCGCAACGGGGTGTTCAGCGGCACCATCGCACCGTCGACCCGCGCGCCACGGCAGCGGTGGCCAAGGTCGGTGTGGAGGCTGTACGCGAAGTCGACCGGCGTGCCGCCGGCCGGCAGGTCGATCACGGTGGCCTGGGGCGTGAAGACGTAGATGCGGTCGTCGAAGGCCGCCGGCGTTGCGCCGGCAGGATCGGCGCCCTCCTCTCCGGCACCGCCCTGCCCGGCCGCGGAGAAGTCGCGCTCCCAGGCCAGCAGCTCGCGCAGCACCGCCTTGCGCGCCTCGGCCACGCGCTCCTCGAACTCGCCGCTCGCCGCGACGCCGGCGTAGCCGCGCGCGCCGGCCTCCTTGTACATCCAGTGCGCGGCCACGCCGTGCTCGGCGTGCTCGTGCATCGCGCGGCTGCGGATCTGCACCTCGAGCGGCCGGCCGTCGTCGGCGAGCACGACGGTGTGCAGGCTCTGGTAGCCGTTCGGCTTGGGCCGCGCGACGTAGTCGGCGTACTCCTCGGGCAGCGCGCGCCAGCGCTCGTGCACGCGGGCCAGCGCCGCGTAGCACTGCGGCACGTCGTCGACGATCACGCGCAGCGCCCGCGCGTCGAACACGCGGGCGAAGCCCACGCCCTTGCCTTGCATCTTCTTCCAGATGCCGTACAGGTGCTTGGGCCGGCCGGCCACCTCGGCGGCGATGCCGTGACGCGCCAGCAGCGCGGCCAGCTCGGCGCGCACCGCCGCCACGCCCTGCTCGCGCGCGGCACGGGTCTCGTCCACCAGCCGCGCCACCTGCTGGTACTGCGCGGGCTGCAGGAAGCGGAACGCGAGGTCCTCGAGCTCCCACTTCACCTGCCAGATGCCGAGCCGGTTGGCCAGCGGCGCGAACACCTGGAGCGACTCCTCGGCCAGACCGGGAGGGCACGGCACGCGGCCGGCGGCGAACCAGCGCATCGTCTGCAGGCGCGAGGCCAGCCGCAGCAGCACCACCCGCAGGTCGCGCGAGAAGGCGAGCAGCATCTTGCGCACGCGCTCGGTCTGCTGCCCGCGCGGGTCGTGCTGGCCCTGGGCGCGCCGCGCCGCGCGCTGGATCTGCACCAGCTGCCACGTCAGCGTGACCAGGCTCGCATAGCTGTCGCCGAAGGCCTTGCGCACCACCTCCTCGGGCCGCTGCAGGTAGTCGCCCGCGTACACCAGGTAGGCGGCGGCGCGCAGCGTGGGTGCGGCGCCGATCGACTCCAGCACCTGGGCCACGCCGTCGGCGTGGGCGAGCACCTCCTCGCCGGTGTCGAGCCGCTCGCCGGCCAGAAGCGGCTCGGCGAAGGCGCGCGCGCGCGCGAGCGCGTCGGCCGCCCCCAGGCCCCCGGTCTCGGCGAGGTGGACGATGGCCGCCGTGCCGGCTTCGGCCGGCGCGCGCGTCTTCATCGCCTGCCCCCGGCGGCCGTCAGGGCGCGAGCAGGAACTCGCGCACCAGCTGGCGCTGCCCAGGCGCCACCAGCGTGGGGGCGTGGCCGACCCCGGGGAGCTCGACCAGCCGCGCGCGCGGCCCGCGCGCGGTCATCGCCTGCGCCGTCGCGGGCGACAGCAGGTCGGAGTCGGCGCCCCGCAGCAGCAGCGTGGGCGCGCTGACGCGGTCGTAGGCCTGCCACAGCGCCGCCTCGCCGGCACGCGCAATCTCGGGCGTCAGCGCGCGCAGCGGCAGGGCGATAGCCGGGTCGTAATGCGGCACGAGGCCATCGCCGTCGGACGCCGGCACCACCTGGGGGCGCGAGAGCTCGAGCCACTCCTCCCGCGTGTGCGGCCCGAAACCCTGGGACACCGCCCGCATGGCGTCGGCCGCCTCCTCGAGGGAGCGCCAGCGCACGGGCACGCCGAGGTAGGTGCCGATGCGGGCCAGCGCGACCGGCTCGATGGCCGGCCCGACGTCGTTCAGGACGAGGCGCCGCACCGGCGAGCCGGGCAACGCGGCCAGGCCGAGGCCGATCAGGCCACCCATCGAGGTGCCGACCCAGTCGACCCGCTCGACGCCCAGCCGCGCCACCAGCGTCACCATGTCGGCCACGTAATGCGGGATCGCATAGCCGGCGGGGTCGGCCAGCCGGTCGCTGCGGCCGCGGCCCACGACGTCGGGGCAGATCACGCGGCAGCGCGGCGCGAGGTCGCGCGCCAGGGTGTCGAAGTCCCTGCCCTGCCGGCTCAGGCCGTGCACGCAGACCACCGCCTGCTCCGCATCGGCCGGTCCCCACTCCCAGTAGGCCATGCGGTGCAGGCCGCGGCCGTCCAGGCAGAGGACGTGGCGCAGGGCGGGCTCGGCGGCGTTCATGCTCGTGCAAATCGGGGTTCGATAATTGGCCCATCCTAACAACCCGATCCGACCCAGGAGTACCCCATGCTCACCGGCAAGACCGCCCTCGTCACCGGCTCCACCAGCGGCATCGGCCTGGGCATCGCCCGGACCCTGGCGCTGCACGGCGCGCGGGTCATGCTCAACGGCTTCGGCGACGTCGCCCAGGCGCTGGGCGTCGTGCGCGAGTTCGACCCCGGGGCCGCCCACCACGGGGCCGACGTCAGCCGGCCGGCCGACATCGAGACCATGGTGCGGGCCTGCGAGGAGCAGTTCGGCTGTCTGGACATCCTGGTCAACAACGCCGGCATCCAGCACGTGGCCAACGTGGAGGACTTCCCGGTCGAGCGCTGGGACGCGATCATGGCCATCAACCTGAGCTCGGCGTTCCACGCGATGCGATGCGCGCTGCCGGGCATGAAGCGGCGCGGCTGGGGACGCGTGATCAACATCGCCTCGGCGCACGGCCTGGTGGCCAGCGCCGGCAAGAGCGCCTACGTCGCGGCCAAGCACGGGATCGTCGGCCTGACCAAGGCCGCGGCACTGGAGAACGCCACCAGCGGCGTCACGGTCAACGCCATCTGCCCCGGCTGGGTGCTGACCCCTCTGGTGCAGAAGCAGGTGGACGCGCGCGCGGCGCGTGACGGCGTCGACGACGCGGAGGCCAAGCGGCGGCTGCTCGCCGACAAGCAGCCGTCGCTGCGCTTCACGACGCCCGAGCAGCTGGCCGAGCTGGCGGTGTTCCTGTGCTCGCCGGCGGCAGACAACGTGATGGGCGTGGCGTGGCAGATGGACGGCGGCTGGACCGCGCAGTAAGCCCACCCGCCGAGCCGGGCACAGGCCGCTAGCGGCCCAGCTGCACGCTGCCGCTCACCGTCACGCTGACCAGCGTGCGCCCGGCCTCGACCGGTAGCGCCTCGTCGGCGCCCGGCGCGCGCATGGCCTGAGCCCGCATCAGCTGGGGCGGCAGGCCCGGGGCCTCGCCGCCGCCGACACTGACCTCGCGCAGCGTGTAGGCCGTGAAGCCGAAGGCGCGCGCCAGGGCGTCGGCCCGCTCGCGGAAGCCGGCCACGGCCTGGGCCTGCACCTCCGCCTCGACGCGCTCGCGCGTCTCGCGCGACAGCGACCACTGCACGCGCCCGATCGTCAGCGTCTGGATCCGCCCGCCGAGCTGGGCGATGGCCGCGGTGTCGCGCCCCTCGACGACCAGCTCCGCGCTGCCCTGCCATCCGGTGATGCCGCCGCGCGGCGCGTAGCGCGGATGCAGCGCGAAGGCCCCGGTGCGCACCAGCACCTCGCCGGGCCGCGCCGCCTTGCGCGCCTCGGCCAGCGCCACGTCCAGGGCCTGGCGCAACTGGGCCTGCACCGCGCCGGCGTCGGCCCCCTCGCGCGTGGTGCTGAAGGTCACCGTCAGCCAGTCCATCGCCACCTCGCGGGCGGCGCTGGCGCTGAGCGAGACGACGTTCTGAGGCGGGGGCGTCGTCTGCGCCTGCACCGCGGCGGGCAGCCATGCCGCCGCGGCGAACGACAGCACGAGAGCGGAGCGCCGCAGGAAGGCGACGGGCTGGATGGTGAGCATGACGGTCTCCTGTGGCCCGGCGCGGGCGTTGCGGCTGTGGTGCGCGAGCATCTCACGCGTGAACAACGCCACGGGTTGACACGCTACGTGCGCGCGGGTGCGGCAAAGTTCGTGCTCCTGCGCCCGTTCCGCGGCACGGCACGGTCCCTCGGCCTCCACAATGCGGCTGTTACAAATTCGGGAGAGGGCATGAGCCCGACAGGCAACCCGCGCGCGGACCGGATCGTCGTCGTCGACGACGACGCGCGCATCCGCGACCTGCTGCGCCGCTACCTGTCGCAGGAGGGCTTCGAGGTGCTGCTGGCCGAGGACGCCAAAGCCCTGAACCGCCTGCTCACGCGCGAGACGATCGACCTCATCGTGCTGGACCTGATGCTGCCCGGCGAGGACGGGCTGTCGATCTGCCGGCGGCTGCGCGCGGCCAGCGACCCGACCCCGATCATCATGCTGACGGCCAAGGTCGAGGACGTCGACCGCATCGTTGGCCTGGAGGTCGGCGCCGACGACTACCTGCCCAAGCCGTTCAACCCGCGCGAGCTGCTCGCCCGCATCCATGCCGTGCTGCGGCGTCGGCCGGCGGCCGAGGCCCCGGGCGCGCCAAGCAAGGAGGCGCAGGTGGTCAGCTTCGGGCCGTTCGAGTTCGACCTGTCGCTGCGGCGCCTGTCCAAGAACGGCGAGCAGATCTCCCTGACCACGGGCGAGTTCAGCATGCTGAAGGCACTGGTGCGCCACCCACGCCAGCCGCTGTCGCGCGACAAGCTGGCGCAGCTGGCGCGCGGCCGCGAGTTCGAGCCCTTCGACCGCAGCCTCGACGTGCAGATCTCGCGCCTGCGCAAGATGATCGAGCCCGACCCCTCGCAGCCGCGCTACATCCAGACCGTCTGGGGCGTGGGCTACGTGTTCGTGCCGGACGGCGCCGGGTGAACCCGGGCGCGCCGCGGCGCTCGGGCAGCGGCGGGCACCCCCGTCCCCAGCAGCCCGTCTTTCCTGACGCTCACCCGCCCCGACCGTGAGCCTCCTGTGGCGCACCCTGGCGCTGCTGGCCCTGCTGCTGGCGGGGCTGGCCGTCATCTGGCTGCCGGTGCTGCGCGAGCTCGACCAGGAGCCACGCGCCGTGCAGGCGGGGCAGCAGGCCGCGGCGCTGGTTCGGATGGCCCGTGCCGCGCTGGCCGCGCCGCGCGACCCCGGGCGGCCGGCGGCCCTCGAGGCCGCGCTCGAGGCGGTCCTGGGGCCCCCGACCGGGTCCGCGCCGGGTCGGGCCGTCGGTGCAGGACCCGACGCCGCGGTGGCCGGACGGGTGGCAGTGGCCGTCGCCACACGCGCCGCGACCGACTCCTGGGAGCCCTACGAGACCGACCGCTACAGCCGGCGCGTGGCCGAGGAGGTGCGCGCCGCGCTCGGCCCCGACACGCTCGTCGCGCGCCGCTTCGGCGAGCGCGCCGGGCTGTGGATCGGGTTCGACGCCGGCCGCGGCAGCTACTGGCTGCGCACCGAGGCCGGCCCGCCGGCCGCGCCGCTGCCTGCAGGCGGCGTGGCCTGGATCGGCGTTGCGCTGCTGCTGACGCTCGCGGCTGCCGCCGCTGTCGGCGCCCTGATCAATCGGCCGCTGCGACAGCTGTCCTTCGCCGCCAGCCGCATCAGCAGCGGCAACCTCGAGTCGCGCCTGGACGAGAGCACGCTGACCAGCGAGATCCGGGAGGTCAACCGCGGCTTCAACCGGATGGCGCGCGAACTGGCGCGGGTCGAGGAGGACCGTGCAGTGATGCTGGCCGGCATCAGCCACGACCTGCGCACGCCGCTGGCGCGGCTGCGCCTGGAGACCGAGATGAGCGTCGCCGACGAGGAGGCGCGCCGCAACATGGCCAGCGACATCGACCAGCTCGACGCGATCATCGACAAGTTCATGGAGTACGCGCGGCCCGGAGAGACGCAGACGCGGCCGCTGCTGCTGGCGCCGCTGATCGAGCGCGAGATGTCGCGCCTGCGCGACCAGACGCAGGTCCGGATCGTGTCGCGGGTGCCGGACGACCTGGCCGTGATGGCCGACGAGACCGAACTCGGGCGCGTGTTCCTGAACCTGTTCGAGAACGCCCGCCGCTACGGCCGCAGCATCGACAGCGGCGTGGCCGAGGTCAGCGTCAGCTCGGTGCGGGCCGGCACCTGGACCATCGTCAGCGTGCGCGACAAGGGGCTGGGCGTGGCGCCGGAGAAGCTCTCGCAGCTGACCACGCCCTTCTTCCGCGGCGACGCCGCGCGCACCGCGGCCACCGGCGCCGGCCTGGGGCTGGCGATCGTCGACAAGTCGATGCAGCGCATGGGCGGCACGCTGGAGCTGGCCAACGCGCCCGAGGGCGGGCTCGTCGCGCACCTGCGCCTGCGGCGCGCCGGCACCGCCGCCTGAGCCAGCACCCGCGGGCGGGTGGGGCGCCCCGGCGCGCGGCGCGTCAGGCCGGCCGTGCCGGCAGCGCCGCGCGCCGCACGAGCAGCGCGACCGCACGCGCCTCGATCGCGCGGCCTTCGCCGACCGGGCCCATGCGCTCGGCGGTCTTGGCCTTGACGTTGACCGCGTCGGCCGGCAGGCCGAGCACGGCGGCGATGCGCTCCTGCATGGCCGGGATGTGGGGCGCCAGGCGCGGCGCCTGGGCCACGACCGTGCTGTCGACGTTGACGATCTCGTGGCCGGCCGCGCGCACGCGCCGCGCCGCCTCGGCCAGCAGCATGGCGCTGTCGGCGCCCGCGAACTCGGCCGCCGTGTCGGGGAAGTGGCGCCCGATGTCGCCCAGCCCGGCCGCGCCCAGCAGCGCATCGGTGATCGCGTGCAGCAGCGCGTCGGCGTCGCTGTGCCCGAGCAGGCCGTGCGTGTGCGGGATCGTCACGCCGCCGAGCCGCAGCGGCCGGTCCGTCACGAGCCGGTGCGTGTCCCAGCCCTCGCCCACGCGCAGCTGCAGCGGATCCATCGGCATGCCTTCCTCAGCGGGAGGCCAGCAGCCGCGCGGCAAGCGCGAAGTCCGCAGGCCAGGTGATCTTCAGGTTCTCGAGGTCGCCGGGCACCAGGCGCGGCCGCAGGCCGAGCGCCTCGACCGCACCGGCCTCGTCGGTGACCGCGTCGCCGGCTGCGGCGAGCGCGCGCTTGAGCAGCCCGAGCCGGAACATCTGCGGCGTCTGCGCCAGCCACTTGTCCGCGCGCCCGACCGTCGCGGCGACGCGGTCGCCCTCGGCCTGCTTCAGCGTGTCGGCCAGCGGCAGCGCGAGCAGGCCGCCGACGGCATCGCCGCGGCAGGCCTCGATCAGGCGCTCGACCCAGGCCGGCCGCAGCAGGCAGCGAGCCGCGTCGTGCACCAGCACCCAGTCGTCCGCGCCGGCGCCGTGCCCGCGCAGCGCCTGAAGGCCGGCAGCGACGCTGGCCGCGCGCGTCGCGCCGCCGCAGCGCGCGACCCAGCCGCGCGGCCCCGCGAAGCCGCCCGCGTGGCGCTCGAACGCGTCGTCCCCCGGGGCCAGGACGACGAGCGTCGCGTGGAGCGCCGGCACCGCCTGCAGCGCCGCCAGGGTGTGCGCAACCACCGCGCGCCCGGCCAGCGGCTCGTACTGCTTGGGCACCGCCGTGCCCGCGCGCAGACCCGCGCCGGCACAGGGCACGAGGGCGAAGCAGCGCGCCTGCGGGTCGGTCATCGGGGTGGATTCTAGAATTCGCCCCCGCATGCAACTGCCAACCGTCGCGCCGGGCAAGCGCCACACCCTTCCCCGGCCGCCCGGCTCGGCCGATGCGCTGTGGCTCGCCCACGTCGCCCGCGAGGCCGCCGACCGGGGACGGGCACTGGCGGTGTTCACCGCCGAGCCGGCCGATGCGCTGCGACTGGCCGACGAGCTGCCCTTCTTCGACCCGGCGCTGCGCGTGGCGATGTTCCCGGACTGGGAGACGCTGCCCTACGACCGCTTCAGCCCGCACCAGGACCTGGTCTCGGAGCGCCTGGCCACGCTGTGGCGGGTGCGCCAGCGCGACGTCGACGTGCTGGTGCTGCCGGCCGTGACGGCGCTCGCCAGGCTGGCGCCGCCGTCCTTCCTCGCGGCCTACACCTTCCACTTCCGGCACAAGGCCAGGCTCGACGAGGCGTCGCTGAAGGCCCAGCTCGTGCAGGCCGGCTACCAGCACGTCAGCCAGGTCGTGGCGCCCGGCGAGTACGCCGTGCGCGGCGGGCTGATCGACCTGTACCCGATGGGCTCGCTGGTGCCCTACCGCGTGGACCTGTTCGGCGACGAGATCGATTCGATCCGCACCTTCGACCCCGACACCCAGCGCAGCCTGTACCCGGTGCCGGAGGTCCGGCTGCTGCCCGGGCGCGAGTTCCCGCTCGACGAGGCCGCGCGCACCGCGTTCCGCGCCCGCTGGCGCGAGAAGATGGAGGGCGACCCGAGCCGCTGCCGCATCTACAAGGACATCGCCAGCGGCGTGGCCGCCGGCGGCATCGAGTACTACCTGCCGCTGTTCTTCGACCGCGCGGCAACGCTGTTCGACCACCTGCACGCCGACACCACGCTCGTGCTTCACGGCGAGGTCGCCGACGCCGTCGAGCGCTTCTGGACCGACACCCGCGAGCGGCACCGCTTCCTGCAGCACGACCCCGAGCGGCCGGTCCTGCCGCCGGCCGAGATCTTCCTGCCGGCCGAGGAATTCTTCGCGAGCACGCAGCCGCACGCCACGTTCGCGCTGCGCGGCCGCGAGCCGGTGGACTGGGCCCGGCCGCTGCCCGACCTGGCCATCGACCGCGGCGCCACCGCGCCGCTCGGCCGCTTCGAGCGCCACGTCGAGACGACGTCCGCGCGCGTGCTCGTCGTGGCCGAGAGCGAGGGCCGGCGCGAGAGCGTGCTCGAGCTGCTGCGCGAGCACCGTCTCGCGGTGCCGAGCGTGGCCACGCTGGCGGAGTTCCTCGCCGGCGACGAGAAGGTCGCGATCGCGGCGGCGCCGCTGGCCGATGGCTTCCATTGGCACGGGCCCGGCGCTGCCGGCGGTGCCGCCGGCGTGCAGTTCGTCACCGAGACCGAGCTCTTCGCCACCACGCGCGAAGCGCGCCGGCGCCGCAAGCAGGAGCAGGTCAGCAACGTCGATGCGTTGATCAAGGACCTGGCCGAGTTGAACGTCGGCGACCCGGTCGTGCACCTGAACCACGGCATCGGGCGCTACAAGGGTCTGGTCCACATCGACTTGGCCGACGGCCAGGACGGCGGCGCCAGCGAGTTCCTGCACCTGGAGTACGCCGACAAGGCGACGCTGTACGTGCCGGTCGCGCAGCTGCACCTGATCAGCCGCTACACCGGCGTGGGCGCCGACGAGGCGCCGCTGCACCGGCTGGGCAGCGGCCAGTGGGACAAGGCGCGCCGCAAGGCCGCCGAGCAGGTGCGCGACACCGCGGCCGAGCTGCTCGACCTGTACGCCAGGCGCGCCGCGCGCCAGGGCATGACGCACCGCTTCAGCGCCCACGACTACGAGGCCTTCGCGGCCAGCTTCGGCTTCGAGGAGACCGCCGACCAGCGTGCCGCGATCCACGCGGTGATCCAGGACATGATCAGCCCCAGGCCGATGGACCGGCTGGTCTGCGGCGACGTCGGCTTCGGCAAGACCGAGGTGGCACTGAGGGCGGCGTTCGTCGCCGTGCACGGCGGGCGCCAGGTGGCGATCCTGGCGCCGACCACGCTGCTGGCCGAGCAGCACTTCCAGACCATCGCCGACCGCTTCGGCAAGTGGCCGGTCAAGGTGGCCGAGCTGTCGCGCTTCCGCAGCCCGAAGGAGGTGCGCACGGCGCTGGACGGGCTGGCCGACGGCTCGATCGACATCGTCGTCGGCACCCACAAGCTGCTGAGTCCGGACGTGAAGTTCGCGCGCCTGGGCCTGCTCGTCGTCGACGAGGAGCACCGCTTCGGCGTGCGCCACAAGGAGGCGATCAAGGCGCTGCGCAGCGAGGTCGACGTGCTGACGCTGACGGCCACCCCGATACCGCGCACGCTCGGCATGGCGCTGGAAGGCCTGCGCGACCTGTCGGTGATCGCCACCGCACCCCAGAGGCGCCTGGCGATCAAGACCTTCGTGCGCAACGAAGGCAACTCAGTGATTCGCGAGGCGGTGCTGCGCGAGCTCAAGCGCGGCGGGCAGGTGTACTTCCTGCACAACGAGGTCGAGACCATCCTGGCCCGGCGCGACCGGCTCGCCGAGCTGCTGCCCGAGGCACGCATCGCGGTGGCACACGGCCAGATGCCCGAGCGCGAGCTCGAGCGCGTGATGCGCGACTTCGTCGCCCAGCGCCACAACGTGCTGCTGTGCTCGACCATCATCGAGACCGGCATCGACGTGCCGAGCGCCAACACCATCGTGATCAGCCGGGCCGACAAGTTCGGCCTGGCGCAGCTGCACCAGCTGCGCGGCCGCGTCGGGCGCAGCCACCACCAGGCCTACGCCTACCTGCTCGTGCCCGACGTCGAGGCGCTGCCCAAGGCCGCGGCACAGCGGCTGGACGCGATCCAGCAGATGGAGGAACTCGGCAGCGGCTTCTACCTGGCGATGCACGACCTCGAGATCCGCGGTGCGGGCGAGGTGCTCGGCGAGCACCAGAGCGGCAACATGATGGAGGTCGGCTTCCAGCTCTACAACGACATGCTGGCCGAGGCGGTGCGCGCGCTGAAGTCCGGCCGCGAGCCCGACCTGATGGCGCCGCTGGGCACGGCCACCGAGATCAACCTTCACTCGCCCGCGCTGCTGCCCGAGGCCTACTGCGGCGACGTGCACGTGCGCCTGTCGCTGTACAAGCGGCTGGCGATCGCCGAGCAGCCCGAGCAGATCGAGGCGATGCTGGAGGAGATCACCGACCGCTTCGGCAAGCTGCCGCCGCAGGGTCGCACCTTGTTCGACACGCACCGGCTGCGCGTGCTGGCGCGCGGCTATGGGGTGCTGAAGATCGACGCCGGGCCGCGGCTGATGAACATCACCTTCCGGGCCGACGCCCCGATCGACCCGCAGTCGATCGTGTCGCTGGTGCAGAAGAACCGCGCGGTCAAGCTGGCGGGCAACGCGCGGCTGCGCGTCGAGCGCGAGATCGCCGCGCCCGCCGAGCGCGCGCAGTACCTGCGCGACCTGCTGCGCGCGCTCGGGCAGCCGCGGGCGGTGGCGGCATGACGGCAGCCGCGCAGGCGCGCGAGGTCGAGCCGGGCCTGTTCGTGCGCGGCCTCGAGCCGCCGCTGCGGCTGGCCGACTACCGGCTGGTCGCGTTCGACATGGACTCGACACTGATCAACATCGAGTGCATCGACGAGATCGCCGACGCCGCCGGCCGCCGCGCCGAGGTGGCCGCGATCACCGAGGCGGCGATGCGCGGCGACATCGCCGACTACCGTGAGAGCCTGCGCCGGCGCATGGCGCTGCTGGCCGGCGTGCCCGAGAGCGCGCTGGAGCGCGTGTGGACCGAGAAGCTGCAGCTCAACCCCGGCGTGGAGACCTTCGTGCAGGCCTGCCAGCGCGCCGGGCTGAAGACGCTGCTGGTCTCCGGCGGCTTCACGTTCTTCAGCGAGCGCGTGCGCCGGCGCCTGGGCCTGGACTTCGCGCGCGCCAACACGCTGGGCATTGCCGGTGGGCGGCTCACCGGCACGCTGCTGGAGCGTCCCTGGGGCGACATCGTCGACGGTGCCGAGAAGCGGCGCGTGCTGCTGGAGGTGGCCGAGCTGATGGGCATCGAGCCGCGGCAGACCATCGCGGTGGGCGACGGCGCCAACGACCTGCCGATGATGACCGCGGCCGGGCTGTCGATCGCCTACCACGCCAAGCCGGCGGTGCGCGAGCAGGCGTCGATCACGATCGCCAGCGGCGGGATGGACCGCGCGCTGGCGCTGTTCGGGCGCTGAGCAGGCGGCGGACGGCCGCCGCCGGGTGGTCGGCGGCCACCGGCCGCACATCAGCAGTGCCCGCGCCGAGCGCCGCGCCGCATCCGCAGACATCCGGGTGGCGCCCGGTCGCGACGGCGCCTAGCATCGTTCTCGTCAGCCCCTGCAAGCACGGAAGGAACCCCGATGGCCGCCACCAAGTACCTGCTCGACGAGTCGCGCATGCCCACGCACTGGTACAACATCATGGCCGATCTGCCGGTGCCGCCCCCGCCCCCCCTGCACCCGGGCACGCTGCAGCCGGTGGGTCCGGACGACCTCGCGCCGCTGTTCCCGATGGCGCTGATCGCCCAGGAGGTGGCGACCGAGCGCGAGATCGAGATCCCCGAGCCGGTGCGCGAGGTGTTCCGGCTGTGGCGACCGAGCCCGCTGGTGCGCGCGCATCGGCTCGAGAAGGCCCTCGGCACGCCGGCGAGGATCTACTACAAGTACGAGGGCGTCTCGCCCGCCGGCAGCCACAAGCCCAACACCGCCGTGCCGCAGGCCTGGTACAACGCCCAGGCCGGCATCCGCAAGATCACCACCGAGACCGGCGCCGGCCAGTGGGGCAGTTCGCTCGCGTTCGCGGGCGCGCTGTTCGGGCTCGAGATCACGGTCTTCCAGGTGCGGATCAGCTACGACCAGAAGCCGTACCGCCGCGCGCTGATGGAGACCTACGGCGCGACCTGCCACCCGTCGCCGTCCAACCTGACGAACTCGGGCCGCGCGATCCTCGCCAAGGACCCGAACCACCCCGGTTCGCTCGGCATCGCCATCAGCGAGGCGGTCGAGGTGGCGGCGACGCACGACGACACCAAGTACGCGCTCGGCTCGGTGCTCAATCACGTGCTGATGCACCAGACCATCATCGGCCAGGAGGCGATGCTGCAGCTCGAGATGGCCGGGGACGATCCCGATGTCGTCGTCGGCTGCACCGGCGGCGGCAGCAACTTCGCGGGCATCGCCTTCCCGTTCATCGGCCAGCAACTGCGCGGCAAGGGCAAGACCAAGCAGCGGCGCATCGTCGCCGTGGAGCCGGCCGCCTGCCCCTCGCTCACCCGCGGCACCTACGCCTACGACTTCGGCGACACGGCGCACCTGACGCCGCTGACGAAGATGCACACGCTGGGCAGCACCTTCACGCCGCCGGGCTTCCATGCCGGCGGGCTGCGCTACCACGGCATGGCGCCGCTGGTCAGCCACCTCAAGCAGCTCGGCCTGATCGAGGCCACCGCCTACCACCAGAACGACTGCTTCGCCGCCGGCGTGCTGTTCGCGCGCGCCGAGGGCATCGTGCCGGCGCCGGAGGCCAACCACGCCGTGAAGGGCGCGATCGTCGAGGCACTGCGCTGCAAGGAGCAGGGCCGCAGCGAGGTCATCCTGCTGAACCTGTGCGGCCACGGTCACTTCGACATGACCGCCTACTCCAACTACGCCGCCGGCAAGCTGGTGGACCAGGCCTACGACGAAGGCGAGCTCGCGATGGCGCTGTCGGGCCTGCCGAGCGTGCCCGAGCCGGCCTGACCCGGCCCCCGCGTCCCGGAGCGCCCGGGCCGGCGACCCGGTCGAGCCGGCCAGCGTGCCGGCGGATCGGCTTGCCAGCGGACTAGCGGAATCCCACCCGGTCGAGCATCTGCTGGACGGCCGCGGTGTTGGCGCCGACGCGGGCGACCGGCACGGTCTCCGATTTGAAGCGGCCGAGCGCGGCCAGCGCCGGGTTCTCGGTGCGCACGCCTGGCACCACCGGGTACTCGTTGTTGCCGTCGGCCAGCATGCGCTGGGCGTCGTCGCCGGTCAGGTACTCGATGAACTGCTGCGCCGCCTCGCGGTTCTTCGCGTTGCGGGCGACGGCCGCGCCCGAGATGTTGACGTGCGTGCCGGCGCCCGCCTGCTCGGGGAACACGACGCCCACGCGCGCGACCAGGTCGCGGTCGGCCGCACTGCCGCTCTGCATCAGGCGCGCGAAGTAGTAGGTGTTGGTCACCGCGACGGCGCACTCGCCCGCCGCCACCGAGCGGATCTGGTCGGTGTCGCCGCCGCGCGGCGGCCGGGCGAGGTTGTCGACCACGCCCTTGAGCCAGGCTTCGGTGCGCTGCGGTCCGAGCCGCTCGAGCATCGAGCCGAACAGGCTCAGGTTGTACGGGTGCGATCCGGAGCGGATGCAGACCTGCCCCTTCAGCGCTGGAGCGGCGATTTCCTCGTAGGTGTCGACCTGTTCGGGCTTGACGCGCGCCTTGTCGTAGACGACCACCCTCGCGCGCGTGGAGATGCCGATCCACTGCGGCCCCTGTCCGGTATCGGCGCCGCGGAACTGCGCGGGCACGCGCCGCTCGACGATGGCCGACTTCATCGGCTGGAACAGGCCGTCCTGCTCGCCGCGCCACAGGCGCGCCGCATCGACCAGGAGGATCACGTCGGCGGGGCTCGCGGCGCCCTCGGCCTTCAGCCGGGCGAGGATGCCTGCGTCGTCGGCCTCGACCCGGTTGATTCGGATGCCGGTGGCCTTGGTGAAGTTGGTGTAGAGCGCTTCGTCGGTCTGGTAGTGGCGGGCCGAGTACAGGTTCAGCACCTTCTCCTGGGCCCGGGCGGGCGCGGCGAAGGCCAGGCAGGCGGCCGCGCCGAGCACGGCGGCGATCAGCGGGACTCGGGGTGAGATTCGGGGCTGGTTCATCGGTGCGTCCTCGCGCAGGGTCTGGATTGGCGACGCGCCCATGTTAATGCAATTGCGAATGATTGTCATTTGTGATCATTGCTCAGGGTCAATCCCCTCGGTTCTGCCCTCCCGCCCGACACGGCGCGAACGGCGCCGGGCGCCGCTCGACTTTCGAGCGGCCTTCGAGCGGCGCCCAGGCCGGATCAGGCATCGATCTGCGCCCAGACGCGGTCCAGCCGCTTGGCGCTCACCGGCTGCGGGGTCCGCAGCTCCTGGGCGAACAGACCCACGCGCAGTTCCTCGAGCAGCCAGCGGTACTCGTCCAGCCGCGCGTGCGGCGCCCCCTTCAACTCGGCCACGCGGCGAAGCCAGCGCTGCTCGAGCGGCCGCAGCTCGGCCATGCGCTGAGCGTCGCGCGCGGGATCGGCCCGCAGCTTGTCGAGCCGCAGCACGACGGCCTTGAGGTACCGCGGCAGGTGCTGCAGGCTCGGCCACGGCGTGGCCGTCAGGAAGTTCCTGCCGACCAGCCGCGCGAGTTGCGCCTGCACGTCCTCGGCCACCTCGCGCGGCGGCCGGGCATCCTTGAGCTTGCGCTGGGCCCCGCCGTACTCCAGCAGCACCGCGGCCGCCTGCCGCGCCACCTCGTGCGCGATCAGGTTCAGCCGCGAGCGCCCCTCGTCGATCCGGTGCCGGAACGAAGCCGCGTCGGCAGGCAGGGGCTCGGCCAGGAAGGCCCGGTCGAGCGCCAGCGCGACGATCTGCGCCCGCAGCTCCTCCAGCGTGCCCAGGCCGACGTAGGCCCCCGCCATCGCCTGCAACTCCGGGATGTTCTTCTCCAGGTACTTGAGCGGCTCCTTCAGCTGCAGCGCGAAGAGCCGGCGCAGCCCGTCGCGATGCCGCCGCGCCGCCACGTCGGGCTCGTCGAAGACCTCGATCTCGACGTGCGTGCGGCGGTCGACCAGGGCCGGAAAACCGATCAGGGTCTGGCCGCCGCGTCGCAGCTCGAGCAGCTCGGGCAGCTCGCCGAAGGTCCAGTCGGTGATCTTTCCGGCCGACGCCGCGGCGGCTGCCGGGGATGCGGCCTCCGGGCGGATCTCGGCGCGCACGCCGCCCGTCCGGTCGGGCCCCGGGGCGGCCGGGCGTGCAGCCGCAGCGGGCGCGCCAGTGGCGGCGGCACCGGCGTCCGCGCCCGGCCCTGGCCGCCTCAGCGCCGCCAGGGCCTGGAACGCGCTGCGTGCCTGCCCGCCGAGCTGCGCCTTCAAGGCAGCCACGTCGCGGCCCATGCCGAGCTGCCGGCCGTGCTCGTCGACGACGCGCAGGTTCATGAACAGGTGCGGCGCCAGCTGCTCGGGCTTGAAGTCGGCCCGCTGCACCGGCAGCTGCGTGCGCTCGCGTACCGCCCGCAGCAGCGCCTCCTGCAGCGAGCCCTGACCGAAGCCAGCCGCCGCGCAGAACGCCGCCGCGTACTCCGGCAGCGGCACCAGCCGCGAGCGCGGCCTCTGGGGGAGGCTCTTGACCAGCGCCTGCACCTTGGCGGCCAGCATGCCCGGCACCAGCCACTCGCAGCGCTCCTCGCTGACCTGGTTGAGGGCGTAGATCGGCACCGTCACCGTGAGTCCGTCCCGGGCGTCGCCGGGCTCGTGCAGGTAGCTCGCCGCGCAGTCGATGCCGCCCAGGCGGATCACCTTCGGGAAGGCCTCGGTCGTGATGCCGGCCGCCTCGTGCCGCATCAGCTCCTCGCGCGTGAGCTGCAGCAGCTTCGGCTCGGTCCGGGCCGCCGCGCGGTACCAGCGCTCGAAGCTCGCCGTGCCGCAGACGTCGGCCGGCATCTGCGCGTCGTAGAAGGCGAAGATCAGCTCGTCGTCCACCAGCACGTCCTGCCGCCGCGCCTTGTGCTCGAGCTCCTGCACCTCGCGCACGACGCGCCGGTTGTGGGCGAGGAAGGGGTGTCGCGCGTCCCAGCTGTCCTCGTGCAGGTGCGCCACCAGGCCCTCGCGCAGGAAGATCTCGCGCGCCGCCGCCGGGTCGACCTCGGCGTAGGGCACGCGCCGGTCGGCGTAGACCACCAGGCCGTACAGCGTCGCGCGCTCCAGCGCGATCACCTCGCCGGCCTTCTTCTCCCAGTGCGGCTCGAGCAGCTGCCTCTTCAACAGGTGGCCGGCCAGCGGCGGCAGCCACTGCGGCTCGATGGCCGCGATGCCGCGGCCAAACAGGCGCGTCGTCTCCACCAGTTCCGCGGCGACGATCCAGCGGCCCGGCTTCCGGGAGAGGTTCGCGCCCGGGTGGCGCCAGAAGCGGATGCCGCGCGCACCGAGGTACGCCTCGTCGTCTTCGGCCCTGCAGCCCACGTTGCCCAGCAGGCCGGCCAGCAGCGACTGATGCAGCTGCTCGTAGGTGGCCGGCAGCGTGTTGGGCCGCCAGCCGTGCTCGGCGACGACGGTGGCGAGCTGGGCGTGGATGTCGCGCCACTCGCGCACGCGGCGCGGGCTGATGAACTGGTCGCGCAGCCGCTGCTCCTGCTGGCGGTTCGACAGCCGCGGCTGGTCCACCTGCGCGCCCCGGCCCTCGGCGTGGCCGTGCACGCCCCGGCCGGCCTCGATCCACTTCCACAGCTTGAGCGTGCCGACGAACTCCGAGCGCTCGTCGTCGAACGGCCGGTGCTTCTCGTCGGCGGCCTGCTGCTGCTCCAGCGGGCGGTCGCGCACGTCCTGCACCGACAGCGCCGCGGCGATCACCAGCACCTCGGCCAGCGCCTGGCGCTGGCGTGCCTCGAGGATCATCCGGCCCACGCGCGGGTCGAGCGGCAGCCGGGCCAGCTCGGCGCCGGTCGGCGTCAGCTCGTTGCCGTCGTCCACCGCGCCGAGCTCGGCGAGCAGCGCATAGCCGTCGGCGACGGCCTTCCGCGGCGGCGGCTCGAGGAAGGGGAAGTCCTCCACCGCGCCCAGGCCGAGCGACTTCATGCGCAGGATCACGCCCGCGAGCGAGCTGCGCAGGATCTCGGGATCGGTGAAGCGCGGCCGCGCCGCGAAGCCCGCCTCGTCGTACAGGCGGATGCAGATGCCGTCGGCCAAGCGGCCGCAGCGGCCGGCACGCTGGTTCGCCGCGGCCTGGCTGATCGGCTCGACCTGCAGCTGCTCGACCTTGCTGCGGTAGCTGTAGCGCTTGACCCGCGCCAGGCCCGGGTCGATCACGTAGCGGATGCCGGGCACCGTGAGCGAGGTCTCGGCGACGTTGGTCGCCAGCACGATGCGCCGTCCGTTGCCGGGCCGGAACACGCGGTCCTGCTCGGCCTGCGACAGCCGCGCGAACAGCGGCAGGATCTCGGCCGGCGGCCCGCCGCGCTGGCGCTGCGAGAGGTGCCGGTGCAGATGGTCGGCCGCATCGCGGATCTCGCGCTCGCCGGGCAGGAAGACCAGGATGTCGCCCGGTCCCTCGCGCCACAGCTCGTCCACCGCCTCGGCGATGGCGTCGTCGAGATCGAAGTCCTTCCGCTCCTCGAAAGGCCGCCAGCGCTGCTCGACCGGGTACAGCCGGCCGCTGACGGCGATCACCGGGGCGGGGCCGCGCTCCGAGGCGAAGTGCTGCGCGAAGCGCTCGGCGTCGATCGTCGCCGACGTGACGATCACCTTCAGGTCGGGCCGCCTCGGCCGGGGCCCCTGCAGCAGCTGCCGCAGGTAGCCGAGCAGGAAGTCGATGTTGAGGCTGCGTTCGTGCGCCTCGTCGATGATCAGCGTGTCGTAGGCGGTGAGCAGCGGGTCGCCCTGCGTCTCGGCGAGGAGGATGCCGTCCGTCATCAGCTTGACGCTGGCGCCGGGCTGCAGCCGGTCGTGGAAGCGCACCTTGTAGCCGACCACCTCGCCGAGCGGCGTGTCCAGCTCCGAGGCGATGCGCTGCGCGACGCTGCTGGCGGCAATGCGCCGCGGCTGCGTGTGGCCGATCAGGCCGTGCCCGCCCTTGTCCCGGTTCGCCAGCCCGCGGCCGAGTTCCAGCACGATCTTGGGCAGCTGCGTCGTCTTGCCCGACCCGGTCTCGCCGCTGACGATGACCACCGGGTGCTCGCGGATCGCGCGCGCGATCTCCTCGCGCCGGGCGCTGACGGGCAGCGACTCGGGGTAGGCGATGGGCGCGACGGGGTTCGGCGCGGCACGCTGCCGTGCCGCGCCGGCAGCGGCCGGCGCCACGGGTGCGGGGCGGCGGGACACGGGGCCGGGATTATCCGCGTCGGCCCGGGGGGCTGCGGCACAATCCCCCAGCCCTGCTGCGCGTCGCGATGAGCCTCGTCTTCCCCCACACCTTCGTGCCGTGGTTCCGCGCCGTGGCGCCCTACATCCACGCCTACCGCGGCAAGACCTTCGTCGTCGGCCTGGTCGGCGAGGCCGTCGCCGCGGGCAAGCTCAGCGTCTTCGTGCAGGACCTGGCCATCCTGCACGCGATGGGCGTCAAGCTGGTGCTGGTGCACGGCTTCCGGCCGCAGGTCAACGAGCAGCTCGCCGCCAAGGGCCACGTCTCGCGCTTCCACCGTGGCGTCCGCGTGACCGACGCCGTGGCGCTGGACGCCGCGCAGGAGGCCGCCGGCCAGCTGCGCTTCGAGATCGAGGCGGCGTTCTCGCAGGGCCTGCCCAACACGCCGATGGCCAACGCCACGGTGCGCGTCGTGTCGGGCAACTTCCTGACCGCGCGCCCGGTGGGCATCGTCGACGGCGTGGACATGATGCACAGCGGCGTCGTGCGCCGCGTCGACCACGCGGCGATCCGGCGCGCGATCGAGAACGAAGGGATCGTGCTGCTGTCGCCGTTCGGCTTCTCGCCCACGGGCGAGGCCTTCAACCTGACGATGGAGGACGTGGCCACCGCCACGGCCGTCGCGCTGCGGGCCGACAAGCTGGTGTTCATGACCGAGATGCCCGGCATCCGCGAGCACGCCGCCGAGCGCCCCGACGACGCCTCGGCGCCGATCGACACCGAGCTCGCGCTGGCCGACGCGCGGCGCATCCTCGGCGCGCTGCCCCCGCCCGCGCTGCCCACCGACACCGCGTTCTACCTGCAGCACTGCGTGCGGGCCTGCGAGGGCGGCGTCGAGCGCTCGCACATCCTGCCCTTCGCCGTCGACGGGGCCCTGCTGCTCGAGGTGTTCACGCACGACGGCATCGGCACGATGGTGGTCGACGAGAAGCTCGAGAGCCTGCGCGAGGCCGCCAGCGACGATGTCGCCGGCATCCTGACGCTGATCGAGCCCTTCGAGCGCGACGGCACGCTGGTGCGGCGGGGCCGCACCGAGATCGAGCGTGACATCGGCAACTACACGGTGATCGAGCACGACGGCATCATCTTCGGGTGCGCGGCCCTGTATCCTTTCCCCGAGGCGCGCACCGGCGAGATGGCGGCGCTGACGGTCAGCCCGCTCTCGCAGGGCCAGGGCGATGGCGAGCGTCTGCTCAAGCGCATCGAGCAACGGGCGCGGGCACAGGGTCTCGACAGCCTGTTCGTGCTGACCACCCGCACGATGCACTGGTTCATCAAGCGCGGATTCGTGCAGGTCGACACCGACTGGCTCCCCGAGGCGCGCAAGCGAAAGTACGATTGGGACCGGCGCTCTCAGGTGCTGGTCAAGAAGCTCACCTGAACGCCCCGGAGTACGTCGATGGCCCGCATGGTCCAGTGTGTCTATCTGGAGAAGGAATCCGAGGGGCTGGTCTACCCGCCCTACCCGGGCGAGCTGGGCAAGCGCATCTACGACCAGGTCTCCAAGGAGGCGTTCGAGATGTGGAAGCGGCACCAGACGATGCTGGTCAACGAGAACCGGCTGAACCTTGCCGACGCGCGTGCGCGGCAGTATCTGGCGCGGCAGATGGAGCAGTTCTTCTTCGGCGACGGCGCCGACAAGCCGGCAGGCTTCGTCCCGCCATCGGACTGAAGGCCACAGACGCCGTGCCGCGCACCCGCCCCGCGGCGCTGGATCGTGCATGAACACCTCGTCGCCGCCGCCTGAGCAGCCCGCCGATCGACCCCACGGGCCGGCAGCGCAGCAAGCGGTCACGCGCAAGGCCGCCGCGGCCCCCGACGCCACGCCCACGGCCGCAGGCAGCCGCCCGCGGGTGGGGCCACTGCTGCGCCTCGCGGCACTGGCCGCAAGCGCGTATCTCCTGGCCCGGGCTGGCGCGCTCAGCTGGCCTGGCGTGCCCGCGGTGGCATTGGCGCTGCCCTGCGGCCTGGCTCTCGCTGCCCTGGTCCGATGGGGCTGGCGGTCGCTGCCGGCGCCGGTCCTGGGGCTGTTCGTTGCGCTGCTGGGCTTGGCGCCGTCGGTCTTCGGTGCGGTGCTGGGCGCGGTGGCAGGGGGCGCCGCGGCGGCCACCGCGTGGATGCTGCTGCGGCGCCTGGGATTCGACCCCCGGCTCGAGCGCGGCCGGGATGCGCTCGCGCTCTCCGCTTCCGTTCCGGCGGCCGCGCTGCTGCCGGCGATCGCGCTCGGCCTGGCAGGCGACGCCTGGTTGGGCCGGGCAGTCCCCCCCGTGCCCGGCCCCTGGGCGGCGCAGGCGCTGCAGCACGCCGTGGCACTGAGCCTGGGCGGGCTGCTCGCGGCGTGGTCGGCGCTGGCCCTGGACCGGCGGCTGTTGCCGTCGCTCAAGCCCACCGGCGCCTGGGGCGAAGCCGTGCTCGGGGTCGCCGTGTGGCTGCTCTGCGCCGCGCTGCTGCAGGCGACCGGCAGCGGCACGGCGCTCGCGCTCCTGGCCCTGCTGCTGCCGCACGTGGCGCTGGCCGTGATGGCGCTGCGCGGCCAGCTGGCGCTTGCCGCCGGCGGAGCCCTCGTGGCCGTGGCGGCCGCCAGCTCGCCGTGGCGGGCCGGGGCGTTGCTGCCCGGGGCCGATGCGGCGGGCTTCGCGGTCTGGGTGACCAGCCTTCTGGTGCTGCTGCTGGTGACGCAGGGCGCGGCGAGCGAGGCGCAGGCCCGCAGCCAGCGCTGGGAGTGGGCGCTGGACGGTTCGCGCCTGGGCGTGGCCGACTGGCACCTGCAGCGGCAAGAGGGCTTCGCGTCGATCGCCTGGCGCGCACTGGCCGCCTTCCACGACCGCCGCTGGACGCCGGCGGCGTGGCTCGAGCGCGTGCACGTCGACGACCGCGCCGCCGTCGAGCAGGCCCTGGTCGCCGTCACCGAGGGCAGCGCAGGCCGCATGTTGATCGAGCTCCGGATGAGCCCGGCAGGCACGGCGTGGCGCTGGTTCGAGAGCACGCTGCTGGTCATCGAGCGCGACGCCGACGGCCGGCCGACCCGGCTGCTTGCCACGCTGGCCGACGTGCAGGAGCGACGCGATGCCCAGGAGCGGCAGCTGATGTCGGTCAACCTGTTCCGGCACCTGCACGAGGGCATGCTGGTCACCGACCCCGAACTGCGCGTGCTGGACGTCAACCCCGCCTACAGCGAGATCGTCGGCGTCCAGCCCGAGGACCTGCTGGGCACGGTGCCGTCGCTGCTGCGCCCCACCGCGGATGACCCGGTGGCGCGAGAGCAGCGGGCTGCGATGTGGGTCGCGCTGCACCGCGAGGGACGCTGGCGCGGCGAGCTCGTCGAGCGCTGCGGCGGCGAGCTTCGCACTCTGCAGGCCACGATCTCGGCGGTGCGCGGCAGCGCGGGCGAGCTGCGCTACCACGTGGTGGTGATCGCCGACGTCACCGAGCAGCGCGCGCAGCGCGCGCAGCTCGAGCGCCAGGCGCTGTACGACGAGCTGACCCGGCTGCCCAACCGCGCGCACCTGACGCAGCTGCTCGACGACGCGATGCGGGCGGCCGACCGCGACGGCTACCTGCTGGTCGTGTGCTACCTGGACCTCGACCGCTTCAAGCCCGTCAACGACAAGTTCGGGCACGCTGCCGGCGACCGGCTGCTGTCGATGCTGGCCGGCCGGCTGCGCAGCGCGCTGCGCAGCCGGCAGGACTGGACCGACAGCGCGGCCCGGCTGGGCGGCGACGAGTTCGTGCTGCTGCTGCGTGCCGGCACGCTGGAGGAGGCCCGGCTCGCCGTCGAGCGTGTGCTGCGGGTGGTCGGCCAGCCCTACCTGCTCGACCCCCGGCAGGATCCGGTGCAGGTCACCGCGAGCATGGGCGCCACCGTGTACCCGATCGACCGCAGCGACGCCGACACGCTGCTGCGCCACGCCGACCACGCGATGTACCAGGCCAAGCAGTCCGGCCGCAACGGCTGGCTGTTCTTCGATCCCGAGCACCGCCGCCGCACCGAGGAGCGCGTGATGGCCATCGGGCGCGTGCAGGAGGCGCTCGACCAGCGCGAGTTCGCGCTGTTCTACCAGCCCAAGGTGGACATGCGCAGCGGCCGCGTGCTGGGCTTCGAGGCGCTGCTGCGCTGGGAACACCCGCAGCAGGGCCTGATCGCGCCGCTCCAGTTCCTGCCGCTGATCGAGAACACCGGGCTGTCCTCGCGCATCGGCGACTGGGTGATCGCGCAGGCGCTCGAGCACCTGACGCAATGGGTCCTCGGCGGGCTCGACATCGCGGTCAGCGTCAACGTGTCCGCGCGCCACCTGCAGGAGCCGGACTTCGCGCAGCGCCTGTCCGAGCTGCTTGCCCGCCAGGGCGAGCCGCTGGCCCGCCGGCTCGAGATCGAGATGCTCGAGAGCGCGGCTCACGCCGACATCGAGGCCACCTCGGCGCTGCTGGCGCGCTGCCGCGCCCTCGGCGTGCGCTTCGCGCTCGACGACTTCGGCACCGGCTACTCGACGCTCACCTACCTGAAGCGGCTGCCGGTGGACGTGCTGAAGATCGACCGCAGCTTCGTGCACCACATGCTGGACGACCCGCAGGACCGGGCCATCGTCGAAGGCGTCGTCGGGCTGGCGCGCACCTTCGGCTGCACCGTCGTGGCCGAGGGGGTCGAGTCGCCGGCGCAGGCGCGTGCGCTGCTCGAGCTGGGCTGCGACGTCGGCCAGGGCAACGGCATCGCGGCCCCGATGCCCCCGGAGCAGGTGGCCGGCTGGGTGCGGGACTACCGCGGGATGTTCGCCCTCGTGCCGACGCCGGGCTTGCCGGCCGAGGCGGTGCGCCCCGCCCGTTCCTGAGCCGGGAAGGAACCGGCCGCCGCGACGGCCGGCCTACACTGCCGACGTGATTCCGGCCGGCTTCATCCAGGACCTGCTCGCGCGCACCGACATCGCCGAGGTGATCGGCCCCCATGTCGAGCTCAAGCGCAGCGGCGCGAGCCTGATGGGCCTGTGCCCGTTCCATGCCGAGAGGAGCCCGAGCTTCTCGGTCACCCCGGGCAAGGGCATGTACTACTGCTTCGGCTGCGGGGCGGGCGGGGACGCGATCCGCTTCCTGATGGAGCACCTCGGCCTGAGCTTCGTGGACGCCGTGCGCGACCTCGCCCAGCGCGTCGGCATGCAGGTGCCCGAGGAGCAGGTCAGCCCCGAGGAACGCGAGCGCCGGGCCACGCTGCGCGAGCGCCGGCTCGGGCTGGGCGAAGTGCTGGAGAGGGCCGCGGCGTTCTACCGCGAGCAGCTCAAGGCCAGCCCGCGGGCGGTCGCCTACCTGAAGGGCCGCGGGCTCACCGGCACGGTGGCGGCCCGCTTCGGGCTCGGGTACGCGCCGGCCGCCTGGCGGTCGCTGGCCGGTGTCTTCGGCTCCTACGACGACCCGCGTCTCGAGGAGGCCGGCCTGGTGCGCAGCCGCGACGCCGAGGCCGAGGACGGCGCCCCCGCGGTCGCCGGGGGAGCGGAGGCCACGGCAGGGCGCGGCCGCTACGACTGGTTCCGCGACCGCGTGATGTTCCCGATCCGCGGCGTCGGCGGCGAGGTCATCGGCTTCGGCGGCCGCGTGCTCGACGACAGCCGGCCCAAGTACATGAACTCGCCGGAGACACCGCTGTTCAGCAAGGGGCGCGAGCTGTATGGCCTGTACGAGGCTCGCCAGGCGCTGCGCGAGAAGGGCTACGCACTGGTCGTCGAGGGCTACATGGACGTCGTCGCGCTGGCGCAGAACGGGTTCGCCAACGCGGTGGCCACTCTCGGCACGGCTTGCACGGCCGACCACGTGCTCAAGCTGTTCCGCTTCACCGACTCGGTGGTGTTCAGCTTCGACGGCGACGCCGCCGGGCGCCGCGCCGCGGCGCGCGCGCTGGAGGCCGCCCTGCCCCACGCGACCGACCTGCGCGCCGTGAAGTTCCTGTTCCTGCCGCCCGAGCACGACCCGGACTCGTACGTGCGCGAGCGCGGCGCCGCCGCCTTCGAGCAGGCCGTCGCGCAGGCCGTCCCGCTGTCGCGCCAGCTGATCGAGCAGGCCGCCGAGGGCCAGGACCTCGAGACCGCCGAAGGGCGGGCACGGCTGCTGGCGCAGGCGCGCCCGCTGTGGGACGCCCTGCCCGCCGGTCTTCTGCGCGAGCAGCTGCTGTCCGAGCTGGCCGAGCGCGCCAGGCTGCCGCGCGAGGATCTCGCGCGGCGCTGGCTCCCGGGCGGCGGTACCCGCACCCCGGTGGCGCCACGCGGCGACGCGCCGCCGCGGCGCGCGCCGCCGGTGCGGGCGGTGGCGCGCACGGCGGCCGACCGGGTGGCGCAGATGCTGCTGCAGCGCGCCGACTGGTGGCACGAGCTCGGGGCCGAGCAGCACGAGCAGCTGACCGCGCTGCCCGGGTGGCACGCCGAGCTCTTCCGCTGGCTCGAGCGGCGGCTGGCCGAGCACGGCCCGGCCGGCTGGGCCGAGTTGCGCGAGCCCGTCGCCGCGGAGCCCTGGGGCGCGCAGGCGATCGCCTTGCTCGATGGCGACGCGCTGCCGATCGAGCTGGAGCTCGACGCGCTGCGCACCGCCATCACCCAGGCGCACCGGGCCGCCGCCACGCGCGATGCGATGCAGCTGCTCGGGCGCGCCTGAGCGGCGTGGCCCGGGGCGCCCGGACGGTCGCCTACAATCCGTGATGCCGGGCCTCTCCGCATGGAAGCGCGCCCAACCGGGTCAGGTGGGGAACCAAGCAGCCCTAAGCGTTGCAACCAGTGCCGGGGTAAGGCTCGGCACCCGATGCGCGGCGTGACGTCGTCGCGCGGACCTGGCCAGCCGCCGAGGCCTCTGGGTGTCGGCCCGAAACGCTGCCGGACCCCTCAGACGCCGCGCTCGAAGACCGACAACAGCTGGTCCCGCAAGGCCCGCAGCAGTTCCAGCTCGCGCTCGCCAAGCTGCAGGGAGCCGGGTTCGGCCTTGTCGAGATAGAGCAGGCCCACCGCAGCGCCCTTGAGCATCAGCGGCAGCAGCACGAAGCTGCCCGCGTCGACCTGCCTGCGGTACCAGGCCGGCAGCTTGCCGGCCACGGTGCGGGCATCGGCCACGTGCAGGTCGGCACCCTTGGCCAGAAGCGCGGCAAACACGTCGCCACTGGCCTGCGGACGGATCCGGAACGCGGACGGCTCGGCAGCACCCAGGCCGATTCGCCCGGCGACGGTCCCGTCCTGGGGGTCGCGCAGGCACAGCACCGTCGAGCGCAGGCCGAGCGCCCGGTGCGTTCCCGCCAGCGCCGACTGCAGGGCGTCGTTGAGACGCTGCCGGCGCTCGTCGAGGACGCTGCCCAGCTGCTGCAGCGCATCGGCCAGCAGCCCCTCGGCGGCGGTGCGCGATGGCGCGCCGGCAGCCGGGGCGCCCAGCTCCGCGGCCGCCTCCGGGCGCGGCAGAAAGACGGTCGGCGCCAACGCGGTCGACCCCGGGGGCGACCCAGGGGTCGATGCCCCGGTGTCGGTCGCGGGCGGGGTGTCGGCCAGCAGGCGGCGCGCCTTGGCGGAGCGCGGCAGCTGCAGTCCGAGCGCTCCGGTGATCTGCGCCACGCGCCCGCGCGCCGCCTGGGCCGCATTGGCGATGTCCTGCGCCGTCATCCCGAGCATCGGCACATAGGCCTCGGCCGCTTGCAGCAGCCGTTGATCCGCCCCGTCGGCACGCGCCTGCAGCAGCGTGTCGGTGAGGCCGTTGGCGGCGCGGCCGAGCCAGCGCAGTCGCTCCGCGCCTCGCGGCAGGGGCCGGCCCGGCACCGCGCCGGCCGGCGGGCGCATCGCCTGCTGCAGCACCTGAGGCAGGCCCCAGGCCCTGGCCACGCCGACACCCAGGTCCTCCAGTCCGATGCCCAGCACGCGCAGCGCGGCCGCCTCCCGCGCCGCCACCGGGGCGTCCGGTCCGGGCAGCAGCTTGCGGATCTGCAGCACCTCCTCCGGGAAGTAGTACTCCGCAAGGAGCCGACCGAGGTTCTGGAACATCGAGCCGAGGAAGGCCTCCTCGGCGTCGCGCTGCATCGGTGTCAGCTCCGCAGCCAGCGCGCCGGCCATCAGGGCGCGCACGAACTCCTCGCGCAGGTGGGCGGCGTGCGCCTTGTCGTGCATGTGCTCGAGCAGCAGCACCGACAGGGCCATGTTGCGGATGCCGCCGAACCCCACCAGCGACACCGCGCGGGAGACGGTCGTGATCGGCCCGCCGGTCGCCGCGGTGTAATGCGCCGAGTTCACCAGCCGCAGCAGCTTGTTGGTGAGCGACACGTCGCGCAGGATCTCGTCGGCCAGCGCCTGCAGATTGGCCGTCTCGGAGCCGGCCACGCGCTGGATGCGCAGCACGGCGTCGGACAGCGCCGGGAAGTCGGTCTTGTGCCGCATCCGCCGCAGCAGGAACTCCAGCGTGCCGTTGCTCGACTCGGGCGCGGGCGCCGCGGCCGGTTCCAGCCAGCCCTGCAGCGCCGCGTGCATCGACTGCGCCCCGTCGTAACGCTGCCGCGGGTCGCGCGCGAGCGCGCGCTGCACGATGCCACGCAGCGTCTCGTCGACCCGCAGGTCGCCGGGCAGCCGCAGGTCCTCGCGCTGCACGCGGTCGACCGCGCGCCACGGGTCGGTCTCGCGCATCAGCGGCATGCCGGCCAGCAGCTCGGCCAGCATCATCCCGGCCGCGAACACGTCCATCTGCGGCTGCGGCGCCTCGCCGCGCGCGGCCTCCGGCGACATGTAGCCCGCCGTGCCGACGATGCGCCCCTCGGCGCCGGCAGCCGCGTGCCCGGCGCGGGCCGCGATGCCGAAGTCCATGACCCGCGGGCGGCCGTCGCTTCCGAGCAGCACGTTGCTCGGCTTCAGGTCGCGGTGCACGATGCCCTGCGCGTGGGCCGCCGCCAATGCGTCGAGGATGCCCAGCATCAGCTGCACCGCCTCGCGCTCCGGCCACTTGGGCCGGCTGCGGCGCAGCTCGGCCAGCGTCGGCCCGTCGACATACTCGAAGACGAGGTAGGGCTGGCGCTCGGCGCGGTCGGCCTCGAAGACGGGCACGATGTTCGGGTGTCCGAGGCGACTCACGGCGCGCGCCTCGTGCAGCCAGTGCTCGAGCTGGGCCGCGTCGGCGCCCGGGTCGAGCAGCTTCAGCGCCACCTCGCGGTCCAGCCGCGGGTCGTGCGCCAGCCAGACCGTCGCCTGCGCGCCGCGGCCGAGCTGGCGCAGCAACGCGAAGCGTCCGATGCGCCGCGACGCCGCGGCGGGCGCACTCGATGCGAGCGGGATCGTCGCCATCGATCGAGGCCGGCAGTTCAGGCGCGCGCGCCGGGCGCCGGCGTGTCCAGGGGCGCCGGCTGGGTCAGGCCCATGGGCGCGGTGAGCCCGGGCGTCGTCAGGTCGCGCAGCGGCATGCCACGCAGCGCCCCTTGGAGGCTGCGCATCGAAAGCTGCAGCACGCGCCCGTAGCGCGACAGCACGCGCTGCAGCGCGGCCGGGGCCGGCGCCTGGCCCTGGGGCGGCCCACCGACGGCCTCCACCGCCTCGTGGGCCACGCTGCCCAGCAGGCGCAACCACTCGTCGTCGCTGGTTGGCGTGCGGACCGGCGTCGACAACGGCAGGCGGCGCAGCAGCGGCAGCACATCGGGGTCGACGCCAAGCCAGCGCGCGGCGGCCAGGCCCAGCACCTCGGGCTCGACACCGAGGACGGCACAGATCGCGGCCTCGCTGCGGGACGACGGATCCTGCCGCTCGGCTGCCGTGGCCGAGCCCCCCGGCTGGCACACCCGCAGCACCTGCAAGGCCTGGTCCGGGAAGTGGTGGTGGGCGACCAGCGGGCCGAGCGCCTGCAGCAGCGTCACCAAGCGCACCACTTCGGCGTTGAAGGCAGCCGGCCGCAGCGCGACGGCCACGCGACCTGCCCACTGCACGCGCTCGACCACGGCCGCCAGCGCCTGGGCAGCATCCGGGTCGAGCGCGCCGGGCCAGGGCGGCAGTTGCTGAGCCACCTGGAGCAGCCCCTGCATGCCGTGCATCGCGATGGCACGCCGCACGGTCAGCAGCGGCCCGCTGCCGGCGAGCCGACCACCACGCTGCCTCGCCGCGTTCACCGCGCGCAGCAGCGCCAGGCTCAGCCCGAGATCCTCGAGTACGACCTCGGCCAGCTCGGTCGTGCTCTCGCCGCCCATCCGCGCCAGCCGCGCCGTGCGCACCCCCGCGTCTCGGGCAGCCGGCAGCGCGCCGGCCGCTGCCAGCCGTGGCACGAGCTGCGCCAGCGCACCGACCGAATCGCCGGACTCCGCGCCGAGCCAGCCCTCCAGCGCCCCAAGCAGTGTGCGGGCGCTGCGATAGCGCCGCTGCGCGTCGGTCTCCGTGGCGCGGTCGATGATCGACCTCAGCGCCAGCGGGATCTGCCGGCCGCCGCCGTCGCGCGGCAGGCGCAGAGTGAAGCCTCCGGCCGCGCCTTGTGCGAGGACCAGCCGGTCGGCGACGCGCCCGGCATCGGTCTCGCCTTCCGGCAGCCGTCCCACCAGCAACCCGTGGGCCAGCACGCCGAGTGCGGTCAAGTCGCGCTCGGCCGCGGCACGGTCCAGCGGCAGGCGGTCGCGGTCGGCGCGCGCGTCCTGCGCGGGCAGCGCCGCGGCCAGGCCGCAGAGCTGCGCCTCGCCGGCGTCATCGAGCAGCAGCATCCAGCGCTGGACGTCGTGGTGGGCGACGCCCCCATCGTGCGCACCAGCCAGCGCCCGGGCCGCCTGCAGCATCAGCCGGCCCACCAGCGACGCCGACAGCCCACCCGGCGGCGCGCGGTCCGCGAGCGTCGCGCGCCCGCGCAGCTCGTGCAGCATGAAGGGCCAGCCGTCCTGCTCGCCGATCTCGACGACAGGGGCGATCTGCGGATGTCCGAGGCGGGCGGCACGGGAGGCCTGCTCGTGCCAGCGCCGCAGCACCAGGGCGTCGCCGGGCTGCGCCCGCGGCAACACGACGATGCGCTCTGCGCCGTCGGGCTCGAGCGCCAGCCAGGACATCGTGCGGGCGCTCTTTCCCAGCAGTCGCAGCAGCTGCAGGCGACCGAACATGCGCACCGCGGCGCGCTCGTCGCCTTGGGGCTTGGGGGAAGACATGATCGATTGCATTGCACCGCAGCGGGCCGCCCGGCGAAGGCCGGAACAGCGGCCGGAACAGCGGTCGGTTCGGCGCCCTGGCCGCGCGCCTGCCGAGCGGGCACGCGAGGGCGTGGGCGGGCCCTCGTCTGGCGCGCGGGTCAGGCGGCCCCGTCGGCCTCCGGACGGAGCTCGACCAGGACCCCGGCTCCGGTGACGAAGGCAGCCCGGACGACCGCGCCGGGTTGCGCCGCGGCGAGTGCCGCCGCGTAGCGGCCCAGCTGCGCGCGCAACGCGGGATCGCGTTGCGGCTCGGCCTCGAGCTTGTAGTCGAGCACCCACCACTGCGGCCCGCCAGGCGTGTCGAGCAGGACGACCCGGTCGGGGCGCATGACCTCTCCATCCTGGCCGAGCGAGACCTCCGCGCCCGCCCAGCGCAGCGCAGCGCGGTCGAAGAACGGCGCCGAGTCGGCGCTGCCGAGGATCGCCGCGACCGCGCTGCGCAGCAGCGCCGCAGCGGCAGCCTGCAGGCCGAAGCCCGCGGCCGCCGCGTCGCAAGCCGCATCGCGCTGCGCCAGGCTCCATCGTTCGGGCGCGGCCCCCGCCCACTCGAGCACCCGATGCAGCGCCTGGCCGAGACGTGCCGCGGCCGGATCGCGCGCCGCGCCCAGGGCACCGGCGGGTGATGACGGCGCAGCGTCGCCGGCCGCCGCCTCCGCAGGGTCCGCGGCGGCGGCTGCCGTGCCCCGCCATGGTCGCAGCACCGGCACCGCAGCCTGGGGCTCCGGGCGCGCCGGCGCCGGCATGGCCGCCGCAGCGCCCTTCGGGCTTGCCGCAGGGCCTGCTGCGCTCGCTGAGCCCTCCCCGCCCCCGCCGCCCGCCGCCGTCGGACCAGGCGGCGCGGCGGGCTCCCAAGGCTGCGCATGCGGCGCCAGCCGGTCCCACCAGCTGGGCCCGTCCCCGCTGCGGGCGGGCGCCACGGCGCTGACGATCAACCACTGGCGCGCCCGCGTCATCGCCACATACAGGGCGTTGAGTTCCTCGCGCCCCGCCTCGGCACGGCGCTGCGCGCACAGCGGCTGCAGCGACGGGGCCGGATGGGCCTCGCTGCGGACGAAGGCCGCCGCCCGTGGGGCTGCGGCCTCGGCCGGCCAGTCCACCAGGAGGGTTGCGCCGCCGTCGGCCGGGGGCGCCGCATCGCAGTCGAGCAACAGCACCGCACGCGCTTCGAGGCCCTTGGCGCCGTGCACCGTCAGCAGCCGCACGGCGGCCGCGGCCGTCGGTCGCTGCGCCCGCACGCGTCCGGCACGCAGGTCGCGGACGAAACGATAGGCGGATGCGAAGCGGCCGCCCTCGTGCTCCAGCGCGGCCTCGAGCAGTGCACCCAGGGCCTGAAGCGCGAAGTCGCGCCGCGCCGGCGGCACGGCGGCGGCGTAGCGCGCCATCGCGTCGCAGTCCTGGCAGATGCGGTCGAGCATGTCATGCGGCGGCAGGAGCAGGACCCACTCGCGCCACGCCGCGAGCAGGCCGCGGGCGCGCTCCAGCGCGGGGCGATCGGGCCACGGCTGCGCAAGCAGCACCTCGAGCCACGGCAGCGCCACCGGTGCGGCGTGCCGGCCCTGTGCGGTGGCGGGAGTCCCTGCGGTGCCTCGCACGCCTTCCGCGCTGCCGGCAGCGGCTGCGCCGGCCGCACCGTTGGCGCCGCTCGCCCCATGCGCGGCGGCCGCACCCTCGGCAGCCCCTGCACCCGCCGCCGTGGCGAGGCCGTCGGCGCGGCCCGCAGAGCCGCGGGCCGCCGCAGCCAGCGCAAGCAGCGCCTCGTCGTCGGCACCGAACAGGGGGCTCCTCAGGGCACGCGCCAGAGCCAGGTCGTGCCCCGGGGACACGAGAACGTCGAGCACGGCCACCAGGTCCAGCACCTCGGGCACCTGCGCCAGGTCGAGCGGCTCGGCCAGTGCGTGCGGCACGCCGAGCGCGGCCAGCGCCGTGGCCATCTCGCCCAGGGCGACGCGGCGCCGCGCGAGCACCATCACTTCGCCGGGCCCGAGGCGCCAGGGGCCCCGCGGGTCGACCAGCGCCGCCACTGCGCGGGCCGCCTGCGCCGCCTCGGCCGCCCGCGCCTGCTGCTCGGGCTCGCGCCGCGGTTCGGTCAGCGAGTCCCGCCAGCGCTCGGCGACACCGCCACCCGCCCGCTGCGGCCGCGGCAGCCTGGGCAGCCGCCAGACGGCGCCGCCCGCCCCGACCTCGGTGGTGTGGTGCCGGAACGGCCCGAACGCGAGCGCACCGTCGTCTGAGTGGGACGCCGCCGCCAGCGGCCCGAACACCGCGTTGACCGCATCGACGACCTCCTGCGCGCTGCGCCGGGTGTGGTCGCAGGACAGCGCGAGCCCGTCCAGCGCACCCACGACGAGGTCCCGCGCCGCCGCGAACACGCGCGGCTCGGCGCCGCGGAAGCGGTAGATGCTCTGCTTCGGATCGCCGACGAAGAACAGCGCCAGCGGCCGCTGCCCGCTGGCACCCCCTCCGGCGCCCGCGTAGGACTCCAGCCATCCTCGCAGCACCTGCCACTGCGCCGGGCTGGTGTCCTGGAACTCGTCGATCAGCAGGTGGCGCAGCCGCAGATCGAGCCGCTCCTGCAGCCACGCGGCGTGCGCGCCGTCGCCGAGCAGCTGCTGCGCAACCCGCTCGAGGTCGTTCATGTCGACCAGCCCGCGTTCGCGCTTGAGCGCGGCGTATTCGTCCAGCAGCACCCGCGACAGCAGCACGAGCGAGCGGTGATCGACGTGGGCCCACTGCTGCGCGCGCATCTGCTGCATCTCCTGCAGCCGCCCGACGACCTCGTCGCGCAGCATGCTGTCGCCCAGCTGCTTGCGAGGCGCTCCTTCGTCGGTGAACAAGGCCGACCACGCCAGCCCGAATGCCGCTCCCGGGTCGCAGGCCGCTGCGCCGGGGGCCGCCTCGGGGGTGGCCCCGGCTGAGGTAGCCTGGCCCGGGCCGGCAGCCGCCGAGGTGTCGGGGCTCTCGAGGGCGTCCAATGCCTCCAGCGCCGCCACGAGCCCTGCCGCGGCCTGCTGCGGCCTGACCTTCGGGGACCGACCGAGCTCGCGTGCCAGCGCGGCGAGCTGCGCGCGCGCGGCCGGCTCGGCAAGCAACTCTGCCGGGTCGTCCAGGCCCTCGCACTGAGGCCACAGCGCGGCCGCCGGCGGCACCGTGTCGGCCAGCGTCTGCGCAGCCTCGGCACGGGCAAGGTCGCCGGCGGCCCGCCACGCGTCCTCGATCCAGGCCAGCACCGATGCGCGCCCGTGCCGCTGCACCAGCCCGGCGTAAAGGCTCCGCAGCCCGGCATCGCGGCGCACGCGGTCGTGGAAGCGGCGCAGCAGTGGCGCGCGCAGGGGCCCGACCTCCTCGATCAGCTCGTGGCGTGCCGGCAACCCGAGCGCCGCACGCAGCCCGAGCGGCGAGTGCGTCAGCAGCTGCGCGAACCAGGCGTGGAAGGTCAGCACCTGCACGCCGGCGGCGGCCTGCAGCACCCGCAGAGGCAGCGCGCCCAGCGCACCGGCCTGCGCGGCGGCCGTCGCCGCGTCGAGCCCGCGCTCGACCAGCGCCTGCGCGCGCGCGGCGTCGCCGCCCCGCCCGAGGGCATCGGCCTGGACCGCAAAGGCCGACAGCCACTCCTCGAGCCGGGCACGCATCTCGCCGGCGGCCTTGCGCGTGAACGTGATGGCGACGATCTGCGACGGCTCGGCCCCGTCGAGCAGCGCACGCAGGATGCGCGACACCAGCAGCCAGGTCTTGCCGGCGCCCGCACAGGCCTCGACGACGATGCTGCGCCGCGGGTCGCAGGCGGCCGCGTAGAAGGCCTCGCGCGGCACCGGCCGACCGTCGATCGCGTAGGCGGCCGGGGGCAACGGCACGGACGCGGGCGATGAGCTCATTGCGGAGAAGCCCAGTGGTCGCGCCGGCACAGCCCGCGTGACTCGCAGGTCTCGCAGACCGCGCCTTCGCCGAGCGCCGGCAGTGGCGTGCCCCGGCGCAGCCGCGCGAGCTCGCCGCCGAGGCCGGTGAGCAGCGCGTTGGCACTGTCGCGCACGCGCTCGTGCACGACGCGCTGCGGCGCGCCGCGGCCGTCGAGCGCGAGGTACGACGCCTGCAGTCGCTCCTCGGGACCCAGCAGCGCGGCGTAGAACGCGAGCTGCGTGTCCTCGAGCGGATTGGCGACGAGGCGGCGGAACTTCCCGGCGTCGCCGGTCTTGTAGTCGATCACCTCCCGCACCGGGCCGGGGCCATCTTCGCAGCCGGTGGCGCAGGTGGCGCCGCCGTCGTTGCGGTCGATGCGGTCGATGCGGCCGGCGAGCCGCGTGGCCCCGAGCTGCGGCGCGGCAAGCTCGAACGCCGCCTCGCCCTGCTCGAACCGCCACCCGGCGGCCTCGCGCCCGGCGAGCCAGGTCAGATAGGCAGGCACGAAGGCCTCGAAGCTCGCGCGGAACGGGAGCAGCTGCGCCGCGTCCAGCGCCAGTTCCTGGGTGGCCCGCTCGGCCGCGCGGTGCAGCCGGGCGGCATCGTCGATGGCCGGCGCGTCGGGTGCGCGCCCGACGTGGAAGTGCTGCAGGACGAGGTGCAGCCAGTCGCCGTAGTCGCGCTTGGCCAGCGCGGCATCGAACTCGGCCGGCTCGTCCAGCCGCAGCACCGAGCGCGAGAAGAAGCGGTAGGGGCAGTCGCGCAGCGCTCCCACCGCGCTGGCGCTCAGCACCGCGGGCAGATGGTAGGGGGCTCGCGGGAGCGGCCGGGGCACCGGCTGCAGTCCGACGCTGCGCAGCCGGACGGGAGCAGCGAGCTCCGGCAGGTCGCCCGCACCCGCTGCCAGCGAGTGCAGCCGCAGCACGGCGAGCTCCGGACTCTCGGCCACTGCCTCGTCGGCCTGCTGGCGCCGGCGCACGAAGGTCACCGAGGGCAGGCGCAGCAACTGGGCCAGCGCGAGGCGCTGCCGCCGGCGCTCGCCGGCACGGTCCTCCAGGCCGAGCGCGGCCGCGAGCCGGTCGTCGATCAGTGCCGGCCGCGGGGCCGGGGCGCCGAGCCGCTCCTGGTCGGACGACGGAACGACCACGGCGCCGAACGGGCGTCCGATCGCGCGCGCCAGCGGCGTCAGGACGACCAGCGCCCCCGGATCGGGCGGAGGATCGAAGGTCGCGGCGTCCAGCGCCGACTCGAGCCAGCCGGTGAACCCCGCGAGGTCGAACCGCATCGCCGCGGTGATCCGCTGCCAGGCGGCCGGACCGGTGACGCCGGGCTGAAGCCGAAGCGCAACCAGCAGTTGCCGGCCGGCAGCGTCGGCGGCCAGTTCTGCCAGCGTGCCGTCGCGCTCGAGTTGCGACACGAGCAGGTCGAGCCAGTCGCGCAGCGGTCGCCGCACCGGGGCCGCGCACCAGGGCCGCAGCCAGGCCTGCGCCTGCCGCCACAGTGCAGCGGCCGCCTGCCGGTCGCGGACGCGGCGGCGGCCACGCCACGCCGCCTCGAGGGACTGCAGCGCGACCGGCCGTGCCCGCGCCGGTGGCCAGGCCTTGAGCCACTCGAGCACGGTGTCGCCAGCCGCCCCGGCGGGACTCGCAGCGGCATCGAGGCCGTCAGCGTCGGCCTCGGAACTGTCGAGCCCGATGCCAACCCAGTCGTCGGCCCCGCCCTCACCCGCCTCGCCGGCATCAAGGCCGAGCTCTTTGTCGACCCGAGCGCCAACCTGCGTTCCGACCCCAGTGCCAACCCCAGTGCCGGCCAGCGCGGCCGCCGCGGGCAGCAAGGCGCGAACCCGCACCGCGGCAGCGCTCGTCGACAGCCGCCAGCCGGTCTCGTCCAGGAGCGGCACGCCCTGACGCGCGAGCAGCGCGCGCACGCGCCGCGTGCGCATGCGGTCCAGAGCCACCAGCGCGACCGGCGCTTGGCCCGCTTCGAGCGCCTCGATCACCGCGTCGGCTGCCGCGCAGGCCTCGGCCTCGGCGTCGGCCGCGACCAGCCGTCGCGGGGGTGCCGCGGCTTGGACGGCCGCCAGCGGGTCGTCTCCGGGCGGGTCGGCGATCAGCCGCAACGCGGGAACGCCGCCCTGGGAAAGCAAGGCCTCGGCCAGCGGATCGGCGCCCCCGAGCTGCACGGCGATCCAGGCGGCGGGGTGCCAACCGAACAGGCGCTCGGCCGGATCGGGCACGGCCTGCAGCGCCAGCTCGCCCGCGATGGCCAGCAGCCGGTCTTCGACGACCAGCGGAGACCCGCCCTGGAACCCGTCGCCCGCCGCACCGCGGCCGTTGCCGGCGCCGGTGCGCTCGCGCACCAGGCGCCACCAGTCCGGCCGCTGCCCCGGCGGGCGCGCCGCCGCGCCGGCTCGCAGCACATCGACCGCGTCGTGCACGCGGGAGGCCAGCAGGCCGAAGCCGGCGGCATCGCGGGCGGCCCAGTCCCGCGCCCAGGGCTCGCGCTGCAGGCGTTGCGAAACGACGAGGGCGTCGACCAGCGGATCACCACAGCAGCGGCCCTGCGCGGACGTGTCCTGTGGCGCCATGGCGGCGGCCAGCGTCTGCACCGTCTCTACCCGCGGGAGCCAGCCGCCCTGCAAGGCCAGAGCCCCGCGCAGCGGCGGCAGCAGCGCCGCGAAGGGCAGCAGCACCACCGCATCGCGGGCCGGCAGCGTGCGCGCAGCGAGCCAGTCGCGGATCGCACGGGCCGCCGCGGCCCACAGCACGGCCGGGGCCACGCCGGCCGGCAGCGACCTCTCGTCCACGCCGGAAGCCGCGGCGCCTTCGGCAGCGCCTATCGCCGCCATAGCCGTTCCATGCGCCTGTTCCCCCTGCCCGCCGCGGCCCGCCGCGGACCCCTGTGAGAAAATCATTGTGCCCGTGGCCCGATCCCGTGCCTGGAGAACCCGATGAGCAGCGACCTGATCAAGCACGTCACCGACGACTCCTTCGCCGACGACGTCCTGCAGTCCGACAAGCCCGTGCTGGTCGATTACTGGGCCGAGTGGTGCGGCCCGTGCAAGATGATCGCCCCCATCCTCGACGAGGCGGCAGTGCAGTACGGCGACCGGCTGCAGATCGCCAAGATGAACGTCGACGAGAACCGCGAGATCCCGGGCAAGTTCGGCATCCGCGGCATCCCGACGCTGATGCTGTTCAAGGGCGGCGAGCTCGCCGCCACCAAGGTCGGCGCGATGAGCAAGCAACAGCTCGCCGCCTTCCTCGACGGCCATCTATAATCCGCGCAACCGGCCAGCGTCTGCGCACCCGCGCGGGTCGCCGTCCGGTCTGCTCCCCGGTCGTTTGCGTTCGCCCTCGCCGGCCACCCCGGCTCGAGGTCGCCGACCGGGCCCTCGCCCCCCAAGCTCCCAGGACCCCGCCGCGATCGACTCGCGGCCCGCGCGCGCCGCCAGGGCGGCAGCCCGCGGCCGGCACGGAGCCCGTCCCGTCCCCTAGGTGCCCCCGAGATGCATCTGTCCGAACTCAAGACCATGCACGTGTCCAAGCTCATCGAGATGGGCGAGGCACTGGAGATCGAGAACGTCAGCCGGCTGCGCAAGCAGGAGCTGATGTTCGCGATCATGAAGAAGCGGGCCAAGGCGGGCGAGCAGGTCTTCGGCGACGGCGTGCTCGAGGTGCTGCCCGACGGCTTCGGCTTCCTGCGCTCGATCGACACCAGCTACATGGCGTCCACCGACGACATCTACCTGAGCCCGAGCCAGATCCGCCGCTTCAACCTGCACACCGGCGACATGGTCGAAGGCGAGGTCCGCGTCCCCAAGGACGGCGAGCGCTACTTCGCCCTGGTCAAGGTCGACCGCGTCAACGGCCTGACGCCGGAGGAGAGCCGCCACAAGATCATGTTCGAGAACCTGACGCCCTTGTTCCCCAAGGAGCAGTTCAAGCTCGAACGCGACCTCGGCAAGGCCGACGCCAAGCTGATGGACGAGAACATCACCTGCCGCATCGTCGACCTGATCGCGCCGATCGGCAAGGGCCAGCGCGCGCTGCTCGTCGCGCAGCCCAAGACCGGCAAGACGGTGATGATGCAGCAGCTGGCGCACGCGCTGGTGGCCAACCACCCCGAGATCCACCTGATCGTGCTGCTGGTCGACGAGCGCCCCGAGGAAGTGACCGAGATGCTGCGTACCGTGCGCGGCGAGGTCATCAGTTCGACCTTCGACGAGCCCGCCGCACGCCACGTGCAGGTGGCCGAGATGGTGATCGAGCGAGCCAAGCGGCTGGTCGAGCTGAAGAAGGACGTCGTCATCCTGCTCGACAGCATCACGCGGCTTGCCCGCGCCTACAACAACGTGCTGCCGTCGTCGGGCAAGGTGCTGACCGGCGGCGTCGACGCCAACGCGCTGCAGCGTCCCAAGCGCTTCTTCGGCGCCGCCCGCAACACCGAGGAAGGCGGCACGCTGACCATCATCGGCACCGCGCTGATCGACACCGGCTCGAAGATGGACGAGGTCATCTACGAGGAGTTCAAGGGCACGGGCAACTGCGAGATCCACCTCGACCGGCGGATGGCCGAGAAGCGCGTCTACCCGTCGATCCTGATCAACAAGACCGGGACCCGACGCGAGGAGCTGCTGCTCAAGCCCGAGATCCTCCAGAAGACCTGGATCCTGCGCAAGCTGCTGTACCCGATGGACGAGATCGAGGCGATGGAGTTCGTGCTCGAGAAGATGAAGGCCACCAAGAGCAACCTCGACTTCTTCGACCTGATGCGCCGCGGCGGCTGAGCGGCCGTCCGGCAGCCCCCGGCCCGGCTATAATGCGCGGTTTACCGCCCTGCGGAAAGTGCGTCGCACCCGGCGACGCGGCTGCCGCCACCCCACGAGGCACCCCATGAAAGAAGGCATCCATCCCGCGTACCGCGAGGTCTGCTTCCAGGACCTCAGCAACGGCTTCAAGTTCGTCACCCGCTCCTGCGTGCAGACCCGCGAGACGACGACGATGGACGACGGCCGGGAGCTGCCGCTGGTCAAGCTCGAGGTGACCAGCGAGACGCATCCTTTCTACACCGGCACGCAGAAGAGCGTCGACAACCTCGGCGGCCGGGTCGAGAAGTTCCGCAACAAGTTCGCCAAGGTCGGTCTGAAGAAGTGACACGGCCCGGGCCGCGCGCGGAACCACGAAGGCAGCCCCGGCTGCCTTTTTTGTTGCCCGCCGCCGGCCGCGGCATGATGACGCCGTGAACCTGCCCAACCCCGCCCTCGTGCCGCAGACGGCCGTGCGCCGGCTGCCGCGCTGGCCACTGCTGCTACTGTGCGCCGCCTACGTGCTGCCGGGCGTGTTCGGGCGCGATCCGTGGCGCAACGCCGATCTCGCCGCCTTCGGCCGCATGGTCGCGATGGCCGAAGGCCGCACCTCGTGGTGGTCGCCGCTGCTGGGAGGGGTGGCGGGTGACAGTGCCCCGCTGCCGCACTGGCTGGGAGCGGCCGCGATCGCGCTCGGACAGCCCCTGCTCGGCGCACCGCTGGCCGCACGCGTCCCGTTCGCGCTGCTGCTGGCGGCAACGATGGCGCTGGTCTGGTACGCCGCCTTCCACCTCGCCCGGACCGAGGCCGCGCAGCCCGTGGCCTTCGCCTTCGGCGGGCAGGCCGAACCGGTGGACTACGCGCGCGCGATCGCGGACGCGGCGCTGCTGGCGCTGATCGCCACGCTCGGGCTGCTGCAGCTGGGCCACGAGACGACGCCAGAGCTGGCCCAGCTCGCCGCGGTCGCGCTGTTCGGCTACGGGCTGGCCGCCGCGCCGTTCCGCGTCGCGCGGGCGCGCCTCGCAGTGCTGTTCGCGCTGCCCGTCCTGGCGGGCAGCGGCGCCCCGGTCATGGCGCTGGCCATGGGCGTCGGCGGCGTGGTGGCTTGCGCCGCCTCGCGCCTGGCCCAGGTGCGCCGCTTCGCCCCCTGGGTCGGGGCCGCCGCGGCGGTCTCGGCACTGGCGGCCCAGGCCCTGGGCAGCTGGCAGTTCCGCGCCCAGCCGCTGGCACTGGACGATCTGGTCGGCATCGGCCGCCAGTGGCTCTGGTTCCTGTGGCCGGCCTGGCTGCTGGCGCTGTGGACACTGTGGCGCTGGCGTCGCCACCTGACCTACCGGCACCTGTCGGTGCCACTGGTGACCGTGGTGGTGGCTCTCGGCGCAAACCTGGCGCTGGCCGGCTCCGACCGCGCGCTGCTGCTCGCGCTTCCCGGGCTGGCGGTCCTGGCGGCATTCGCGCTGCCCACGCTGCGCCGCAGCGCCGCAGCGGCCATCGACTGGTTCTCGATGCTGTTCTTCACCTTCGGCGCGCTGTTCATCTGGGTCATGTACGCCGCGATGCAGACCGGCTTCCCTGCCAAGCCGGCTGCCAACGTCGCCAAGCTGGCCCCGGGCTTCGAGCCGACGTTCTCGCCGCTCGCGCTCGCGCTCGCGCTGGCCGGCACCGCTGCCTGGCTGTGGCTGCTGCGCTGGCGCACAGGCCGCCACCGGCAGGCGCTCTGGAAGAGCCTCGTGCTGCCTGCCGGTGGCGTGGCGCTGTGCTGGCTGCTCGCGATGACGCTGTGGCTGCCGGTGCTGGACTACGCGCGCAGCCTGCGCCCCTGGGTCCAGCGCCTCGCCCAGCACGTCCCACCCGCCACCTGCATCGCCGCGCCAGGCATGGCGGCTGCGGGCGTGGCGGCGCTCGAACACTTCGGCGGCTGGCGGGTCGAGGCGGCCCGGGATGCGCTCGGGTCCACCCGCTGCAGCCATCTGCTGCAGCTGACGCGCGCCCGGGCCGACCCAGCCGCGCCCACGGGCTGGACGCTCCAGGCCGAGGTGATGCGCCCGACCGACCGCGAGGAGCGCACCCTCGTGTACCGCCGCACCGGCACGCCCTGAAGCAGAGCCGGCCCGCTCAGGCGGTCGTCTGCGGCCAGCCCGCGGCCTGCGGCGCGGGTGCCGCCTCGATGCCCGCGCCGGCAGGTGCGGCACGCCGCCGCACGCGCAGCGAGGGCAGGGCAAGGCGGAACGTCGAGCCCTTGCCCGGCTCGCTCGAGATGACGATCTCGCCGCCGTGCCGCTGCACGACGTGCTTGACGATCGCCAGCCCCAGCCCGGTGCCGCCCGTGTCGCGCGAGCGGCTGCCGTCGACGCGATAGAAGCGTTCGGTCAGCCGCGGCAGGTGCTCGCGCGCGATGCCGATGCCGTCGTCGACGACCTCGAACACCGCACCGCCCTCGTCGCGCCAGGCGAAGCGCAGCTCCACGTGGCCGCCTGGCGGCGTGTAGCGCACGGCGTTATTCAGCAGGTTGGTCAGCGCGCTCAGCAGCTCCGGGTCGCTGCCGGCGACCTCGGCGTCCTCGCCACCGCTGCTGCGCAGTGCGTGCCGCCCGGCCGACAGCGCGGTCGCGTCGGCCAGCGCGCGCCGCATCAGATCGTCGACCGCCAGCCAGCGGTCGGGCTGCGGCAGCGGGCTGCCTTCGAGCTGCGCCAGCGTCAGCAGGTCGGCCACCAGCGTCTGCATGCGCGAGGCCTGCTGCTGCATCAGCGCGAGCACCCTCTGGCGCTCGACCTCCGACAGCGGCAGCTGCGCCAGGGTTTCGACGAAGCCCGCCAGCACGGTGAGCGGCGTGCGGATCTCGTGCGACACGTTGGCCACGAAGTTGCGCCGCATGGCGTCGGCACGCTCGCGCTCGGTGACGTCGGTCGAGAGCACCAGACGCCAGCCGTCGCCGTAGGGCCGCACCAGCACCGACAGCGTCGCCCGTCCGAGCGGATCGGTGAAGACCACCGGGTCGTCGTAGCTGCCCCCCTGGAGGTGGGCCACGAACGCGGGCGAGCGGATCAGGTTGGTGGCGCGCTGCAGGCGGTCGCGCTCGGGCTCCAGCCCGAAGTGCTGGGCCGCGGCCCCGTTGCACCATTCGATGCGGTCGGTGCCGTCGAGCAGCATCACACCGTTCGGCGACGCCTCGATCGCAGCGAGAAACTGCCGCAGCCGGTCGCGCTCCTGCTCGATGCGCCGCTCGCGTTGCCGAAGCGCACGCTCGATGCCATAGGCAAGCTCGCCCCACAGCCCGGCATCGCGGGGTGCGCGCCCGTCCTGGGGGCCGCGCAGCCACGTCATCAGGCGATTGCCGCGGACCAGGTCGCGCATCACGACAGCCCCGGACAGCGCCAGCCCGCCGGCGACCAGGCCGAGCCGCGGCCAGCCGGCCAGCGCACCGAGCAACGCGCCCAGCCCCATTCCTAGGGCTACGACGATCACCGACTTCAGCGTGCGCGACAGCATCCAGTTCATCGGCGGCTGCAGGCCGTGGCAGTGGTTTACGGCGAGCGGCCCGGATCCGCGTGCCGGCGGGTCGCACTCACAGGCCGGCGGAGCCTGCCGGCGCTGCAAGCTGCTGCGTCATCCGGTAACCGGCGCCCCGCACCGTCTCGACCAGCGCAGAGCAGTGTACCGGTGCCAGTGCCTCCCGCAGGCGTTTGACGTGGACATCGACCGTCCTCTCCTCGATGAACACGTGATCGCCCCAGACGCGGTCGAGCAGCTGCGCGCGGCTGTGCACGCGCTCCGGATGCGTCATCAGGAAGTGCAGCAGGCGGAACTCCGTGGGGCCGATCCGCACCTCGCGCGGCTGCCCGTCGACCGCGCGGGTCACGCGCCGCGTGGCCGGGTCGAGCCGCAGCCCGGCGATCTCGACCGCGGAGTCGAGCGCTTCCGGCGCGCGACGCCGCAGCACCGCGCGGATGCGGGCCATCAGCTCCTTGGGCGAGAACGGCTTGGTCAGGTAGTCGTCGGCGCCGGTGTCCAGCCCGGCCACCTTGTCGGTCTCCTCGGCGCGTGCCGTCAGCATGATCACCGGCAGGTCGCGCGTGCGCGCCTCGGCGCGCCAGCGCCGCGCCAGCTGCAGGCCGCTCTGCCCGGGCAGCATCCAGTCCAGCAGCACCAGGTCGGGCAGCACGCGGTCGACGGCCGCCTGCGCCTGCTCGGCATCGACCGCGACGGTGACCTGATAGCCGGCGTGGCGCAGGTGCAGCCGGATCAGCTCGGCGATCGCCGCCTCGTCCTCGACCACCAGCACCGTGCCCACGGCCTGCCCCGCTCAGCGCACGACGTTCTCGACATCCGCCATCGAGGCGTGCCGGACGTCCGTGCCCTTGACGACGTAGATGATGGCCTCGGCGACGTTCTTCGCGTGGTCGCCCACGCGCTCGACGGCCTTGGCCACGAACACGAGGTCGATGCTGGCGGAGATCGTGCGCGGATCCTCCATCATGAAGGTGATCAGCTTGCGCAGCAGGCCCTCGAACTCCTGGTCGATCTGGTCGTCCTGCTTCAGCACCTCGAGCGCGCGCGCCGTGTCCAGCCGGGCGAAGGCGTCGAGCGACTTTCGCAGCAGCGCGATCGCCAGCTCGCCGGCAAAGCCGATGTCCGACACCGGCATCCGCGTCGACACGCCGACGCTGATCAGGCGCTGCACGACGCGCGCGATCCGGGCCGCCTCGTCACCGGCGCGCTCCAGGTTGGCGATCGACTTGCTCACCGCGATCAGCAGCCGCAGGTCGCGCGCCGTCGGCTGGCGCCGCGCGATGATCGCCGACAGCTCGCGGTCGATCTCGACCTCCATCTGGTTGACGCGCTCCTCGGTCTTGAGCACCTGCTCGGCGGTCTCGCCGCTGAAGTGCGTCAGCGCGTGCAGCGCCTGGGCGACCTGGCTCTCGACCACGCCGCCCATCTCCAGCACGCGGTTGGATATGCCCGACAGCTCGGCGTCGAACTGGGTGGACATGTGCTTGTCGCTCATCGGTGGCTCCTGGTGTGGGCTGGCGTCTGCCACGCCGGCTGGGACGGAGCCCGGCCGCGGCGACGCCGGCGGGCTGTCAGCCGAAACGGCCCGTGATGTAGTCCTCGGTGTCCTTCTTCTTCGGCTTCATGAACAGCTCGGCCGTCGAGCCGAACTCGACCAGATCGCCCAGGTACATGTAGGCCGTGTAGTCGGAAACACGCGCGGCCTGCTGCATGTTGTGCGTGACGATGACCACCGTGTAGTCGGCCTTCAGCTCGTGGATCAGCTCCTCGATCTTTCCCGTGGAGATCGGGTCCAGCGCCGAGCAAGGCTCGTCGAGCAGCAGCACCTCGGGCTTGATCGCGATGCCGCGCGCGATGCACAGCCGCTGCTGCTGACCGCCCGACAGGCTGGCGCCGCTCTGGCCGAGCTTGTCCTTGACCTCGTTCCACAGCGCCGCCTTCTTCAGCGCCCACTCGACACGCTCGTCCATCTCCACCCGAGGCAGCGTCTCGAACAGGCGCACGCCGAAGGCGATGTTGTCGTAGATGGACATCGGGAACGGCGTCGGCTTCTGGAACACCATGCCGATCTTGGCGCGGATCAGCGACACGTCCAGCCGGCGCGACAGGATGTCCTGCCCGTCCAGCGTCACGCTGCCCTCGGCACGCTGCTCCGGGTACAGCTCGAACATCCGGTTGAACACGCGCAGCAGCGTGCTCTTCCCGCAGCCCGACGGCCCGATGAACGCGGTGACCTTGCGCTCGGGGATGTCGAGGTCGATGTGCTTGAGGGCGTGGAACTTGCCGTAGTAGAAGTTCAGGTCCCGCACCGCGACCTTGACCTTCTCGCCGGCGGGGGTGTCGACCTTCATGTCCATCGCAGGCCTCCCTTGCTGCTCAGTACTTGTTGCGGAACAGGACCCGGGCCAGGATGTTCAGCGTCAGCACGCCCAGCGTGATGATGAACACGCCCGCCCACGCCAGCTCGCGCCAGTTCTCGTACGGGCTCATCGCGAACTTGAAGATGGTCACCGGCAGGCTGGCCATCGGCTCGGCGAGATTGGCCGAGAAGAACTGGTTGTTAAGCGCGGTGAACAGCAGCGGCGCCGTCTCGCCGGCGATGCGCGCCAGCGCCAGCAGCACGCCCGTGACCACGCCGGCCCGGGCGGCGCGCAGCGTCACCGACCAGATCACCTTCCACTTCGGCGAGCCGAGCGCGTAGGCGGCCTCGCGCAGGGCGTTCGGGATCAGCACCAGCATGTTCTCTGTGGTGCGGATGACGACCGGCACGACGATCAGCGACAGCGCCGCGATGCCCGCCCAGCCCGAGAACGCCTTGAAGCGCGCGACGATCACCGCGTAGATGAACAGGCCGATCACGATCGACGGTGCCGACAGCAGGATGTCGTTGATGAACTGCGTCACGCGGCCGAGCCAGGTGCGCTGGCCGTACTCGGCCAGGTAGACGCCGGCCAGGATGCCCACCGGCGTGGCCAGGAAGGTGGCCATCAGCACCATGATCGCCGAGCCGGCGATGGCGTTGAGCAGGCCGCCCGTCTCGGCCTGAGGCGGCGGGGTCATCTCGGTGAAGACGGCCACCGACAGCCCGCCAATGCCCAGCCGGATGGTCTCGAACAGGATCCACGCCAGCCAGAACAGTCCGAAGCCCATCGCGCCGAGCGAAAGCGTCAGCGCGATCGCGTTGACGACCTTGCGCCGGCGGTGCAGGCGCAGCTTGGCAGGGTCGAAGTCGATGGCGGCGTTCACGTGCGCGCTCCCTCGCTGCGCTTGAGCCGCGACAGCAGCAGCTTGGACAGCGCCAGGACGACGAAGGTGATGAAGAAGAGGATCAGGCCGAGGTAGATCAGCGAGGCCTGGTGCAGGCCCGGATTGGCCTCGGCGAACTCGTTGGCCAGCGCCGAGGTGATGCTGTTGGCCGCCTCGAAGAGCGACAGCGACTCGAGCTGGTTGAAGTTGCCGATCACGAAGGTGACGGCCATCGTCTCGCCGAGCGCGCGGCCCAGGCCGAGCATGATGGCGCCGACGACGCCGGTCTTGGTGTACGGCAGCACCACCTTCCAGACCACCTCCCAGGTGGTCGAGCCGAGCCCGTAGGCGGACTCCTTCAGGAGCGCCGGGGTGGTCTCGAACACGTCGCGCATCACCGACGCGATGAAGGGGATCACCATGATCGCGAGGATGATGCCCGCCGATAGGATGCCGATGCCCACCGGCGCCCCGCTGACCAGGGCGCCCACCACGGGCACGTCGCCCACCAGGCGCTGCAGGGGCTGCTGGACGTAGGTGGCCAGGATCGGACCGAACACCAGCAGGCCCCACATGCCGTAGACGATCGAGGGCACCGCCGCCAGCAGCTCGATGGCCGTGCCCAGGGGCCGGCGCAGCCAGCCGGGCGACAGCTCCGTGAGGAACAGCGCGATGCCGAAGCTCACCGGCACGGCGATCAGCAGCGCGATGGCCGAGGTGGCCAGCGTGCCGTAGATCATCACGAGGCCGCCGTAGCGGTCCTCCACCGGGTCCCACTCGCTGCGCCACAGGAAGGACAGCCCGTACTCCTGGATCGCCGGCCAGGCGCCGACCACCAGCGAGGCGATGATGCCCGCCAGCAGGAGCAGCGTGACCCAGGCTGCCGCATGTGCGGCCAGGGAGAACGCCGCGTCGCCCCAGGGGGCCCGGCGCCGGCGGGGTGGCAGGCCGCCGCCTGCGGCGGCTGTCGGATCCATCGTGTTCCTGTCAGCGTCGAGCGGACCGGCAGGCAGTGTAGCGGCCACGGGGGGAACCTCCGGCGTGGGCAGACGAGGGCACCGCCGGGCGCCGGCAGCGTGCGGCGCCCGGCCTTCCCGGTCGACGGATCAGCGGAACGCGATCGGCTTGCCGGAGGCGTCCTTGATCTCGGCCCAGGCGCGGCGGACGAGGTTCTCGACCGCCTCCGGCAGCGGCACGTACTCGAGCTCGGAGGACATCCGATCGCCGTTCGTGAATGCCCAGTCGAAGAACTTCAGCGACTGCGCGGCCTGCGCCGGCTTGTCCTGGACCTTGTGCATCATGATGAAGGTCGCGCCGGTGATCGGCCAGGTGTCCTTGCCGGGCTGGTCGGTCAGGATCTGGAAGAACGAGCGATCCCACTGCGCGCCCGCGGCGGCCGCCTGGAAGGTCTTGTCGTCGGGGGCGACGAAGGTGCCTGCCTGGTTGCGCATCAGCACGTGAGACATCCGGTTCGTCTTGGCGTAGCTGTACTCGACGTAGCCGATCGAGTTCGGCAGGCGCTGCACGAAGGCGGCAACGCCCTCGTTGCCCTTGCCGCCGGCACCGGTCGGCCAGTTGACGGCCGTGCCTTCGCCAACCCGGCTCTTCCAGTCGGCGTTGACCTTGGAGAGGTAGTTCGTAAAGATGAAGGTCGTGCCGGAGCCGTCGGCGCGGCGGACCACGGCGATCGCGGTGTCGGGCAGCGCGACACCGGGGTTCAGCGCCGCGATGGCAGGGTCGTTCCACTTCGCGACCTTGCCCAGGTAGATGTCGCCCAGCACCTGGCCGGTCAGGCGCAGCTGGCCCGGGGCGATGCCGCGCACGTTGACCACCGGCACGACGCCGCCGATGACGGTGGGGAACTGCACCAGGCCGTCCTTGGCCAGGTCGGCGTCGGCCAGGGGCATGTCCGAGGCGCCGAAGTCGACGGTCTTGCCGCGGATCTGCCGCATGCCCGCGCCCGAGCCGACGGACTGGTAGTTGATCTTGACGCCTGTGGCCTTGTTGTAGGCATCGGCCCACTTGGCGTACAGCGGTGCCGGGAACGTCGCGCCGGCGCCGGTGACGTCCTGCGCCGACGCGGCGGAGGCAACCAGGGCGACCGAAAGCGCAGCGGTCTTCAGGATCTTGGACAGCATCGTCGAGCCTTTCTGGAAAGGATGGCGGAAGTCTGCGAGGGTTCGGCGGACCGGCCCGGCACCAGGGGCGACTCCCCTGGGGCACGCAACGGATCGCGATGGCGTGCACTCTAGGCAGGCGCTGTGACAGGCCGGTGACAGCAGCGCCGCCACGGGCTCCAGGCCCCGCGCGCCGCCATCGCAATGTCACGCCGCGGTCACGCTTCCGTCATGACGGGCCAATACCTTAAGCGGCAGTCCCATCCCGGAGATCGCCATGAGACGTCGCACCTCCCTCGCCCTGGCCACCATGGCCGCCCTCGCCCTGGCCGGTTGCGCCACCACGCCACCCCCGGCGCCGATCACGGACACCGCCGCACGCACCCCGCAGCTGTCGACGCTGACCCGGCTCGTCAACGAGGCCGGGCTGGCCGACACGCTCCGCGGTGCCGGGCCGTTCACGGTGTTCGCTCCTTCGGACGAGGCCTTCAAGGCCGTGCCGGCCGCGACGCTGGCCGAGCTCGCACGCGACAAGGAGCGCCTGCGGGCCGTGCTCACGTACCACGTGGTGCCCGGCAAACTGACGGCGGCCGACGTCAAGACGGCGGCCGTGAAGACGGTCAACGGCGCCAACATCGCGCTGTCCAGGGCCGGCACGTTCGTGACCGTCGAAGACGCGGTGGTTCAGACCGCCGACGTGGCGGCGACCAACGGCGTGGTGCACGTGATCGATCGCGTGCTGATGCCGCCGGCGCCGCCCCGGCGCTGAAGGCCCGGGCGGCCAGGCGGCGCCGCGAGGGCAAGGCCAGCGCGGCGCAGGCCAGGCCGGCCTGGCTGCCGCACCCGACGGCGTCGTCGTTCCGAGATCAGCCCTGCGCGGCGGCGGCCAGCCGCTCCGCGCAGCGCCTGCCGAGCGCGCCGTCCTGCGCCTCGACCATCACGCGCAGCACCGGCTCGGTGCCCGAAGGTCGGATCAGCACGCGGCCGTGGGCTCCGAGCTCGCGCTCGACGTCGGCCCGGGCACGCTCCAGCACCGCGTTGCGCTGCCAGTCGCCGCCCTCGCGCAGGCGCACGTTGATCATGGCCTGCGGGAACAGGTCGACGCCCTCCAGTAGCGCCGCCAGCGGCCGTTTCTGGCGCGCCACGGCCTGCATGATCTGCAGCGCGCTGACGATCCCGTCGCCGGTGGTGTGCCGGTCCAGCGCCAGCAGGTGGCCGGAACTCTCGCCGCCGAGCTGCCAGCCGCGGGCCAGCAACTCCTCGAGCACGTAGCGGTCGCCGACCCGGGCGCGGACCAGCCCGACCCCCAGGCGCCGCAGCGCGAGCTCGACGGCCATGTTGGTCATCAGCGTGCCGACGACGCCCTCAACGGCATGTCGCTGCGCCAGGCGGTCAGCCGCCATCACGTACAGCAGTTCGTCGCCGTTGAAGAGCCGCCCCTGGGCATCGACCATCTGCAGCCGGTCGGCGTCGCCGTCCAGGGCGATGCCGTAGTCGGCGCGGTGCTCGGCCACCGCGGCCACGAGCGCCGCCGGCGCGGTGGCGCCGCAGCCGTCGTTGATGTTGAAGCCGTCCGGCGCGCAGCCGATGCGCACGACGGTGGCGCCGAGCTCGTGGAAGACGTCGGGCGCCACGTGGTAGGCCGCGCCGTGCGCCGCATCGACCACCAGCTTCATGCCGCGCAGCGACAACGTGTGCGGCACGGTGCCCTTGCAGAACTCGACGTAGCGGCCGACGGCGTCTTCCAGGCGCCGCGCCCGCCCGA
>Ga0068877_10000155_pt1 | contig 59327 bp, 51 predicted proteins | sample NOAtaG_FD_66437 | JGI IMG/M metagenome (GOLD analysis project Ga0068877, IMG submission 66437) | Freshwater lake microbial communities from Lake Erie, under a cyanobacterial bloom - NOAA_Erie_Diel6S_1000h metaG | ecosystem: Environmental > Aquatic > Freshwater > Lake | place: USA: Ohio, Lake...
CAACACACAATGAAGAAACTGGCTCATTTTTTTGAATCAGAACGTGGAAAGCGTTTAAAAAACATGATTATCGGTATTGGAGCATCTGTAGTACTGATGGGAGCGCTATTTAAGCTCCAGCATTGGCCCGGTGCGTCTGAAATGCTTATTGCCGGAATGGTTACGGAAGCTGTAATTTTCCTATTGCTTGGTGTACTGCCTCCTCACAAAGATTACTACTGGGAAAAAATATATCCCGAAATTGATATAGCACCGGATGAAGAAGAATTAAAACGAGCACACTCAAAAGCTATTCATGGCGGTCAGGGTCTCACTCAACAACTGGATAATATGTTGGAGAATGCTAAAGTTGAACCTGATATGATTAAGCGATTAGGTGATAACCTTAAAAAGCTAGGTGAAAACATTGAAAAAATGAACCAGCTTGGTGATGCAGGAGCCGCAACTAAGGAGTATTCTGATAAGGCCAAACAGGCAGCTCAGGCCTTAGATGGCATGAAAACGGCATATGCAGGCGCAACCGAGGCCATGACTAAGTTGCAATCCGCTCAATCTGATACTGTAAAATACCACGAACAGGTTCAAATGGTAACCAAAAACCTTGCAAGCTTAAATGCTATGTATGAATTGGAGTTACAGGGAACAAACAACCACCTGAAGTCAATGAATAAGTTTGTAGGTAGCTTATCTGAGGCCTTAAATAACCTTACAGACTCTGTTGAGGACACCAAGAAATTCAGAAATGAAATGAACGGTTTGGCTAAAAATCTGAACAATCTGAATACCATTTACGGTAACATGTTGTCGGCGATGCAAATTGGTCATTCCAAATAATTTTTTAACCTAAGTACGTTTATAAAATAACACCATAGAAAATGAGTATACCTAAGGAACCCAGGCAAATGATGATTAACATGATGTATCTCGTGTTAACGGCACTGCTTGCATTAAACGTTTCCGCTGAAATCCTGAACGCATTCCACGTCGTTAATGAAGGTATTATTAACTCCAATAAATCAGTTGATAATAAGAACGACAAATCGATGCAGGCTTTTCAGTCATCAATGGAAAAAGATGCTGCAAAAACAAAACCCTGGCTAGATAAAGCAAATATTGTTAAATCGGAATCTGAGAAAATAGTAAAAGAGTTAGCCGCTCTATCAGATGAGATTGTTAAGTTGACAGGTGGTTGGGCAGACGAAGCCGGTAATCATTTCGATACAGGTTGGACATCGGATAAGGGTAAACTTTCCGACGAAAAAAATCTTGATGTATCTACCAGACTTCTTGTTGAAGAGAAGAAAGGTTATGAACTACAGGATAAACTTCTTGCTTTGCGAAATAAAATGATCTCCCTGGTTGATGATCCGGGTAAAAAGAAAGAAATTGAATTACAATTGCCCTTAAACATACCCGGTAAGGAGGTTATGTTTAAAAATGCTGAAGGACAGCAGAAAGACTGGGTTAATATGAACTTTCACATGATACCAACTGTAGCCGCAATTACCCTGCTAAACAAGTTTCAGAATGATATTAAAAACTCTGAATCGATGATGATCGATTATTTCCTGCAACAGATCAATGCTAAGGATTTTAAATTCGATAAACTCACTGCACGTGTTATTGCGCCTACAAGTTATGTAATGCAGGGTCAAAAGTATACTGCAGACATATTCGTAGCCGCGTTTAATACAACACAAAATCCTGAAGTAATCATAGGCTCATTAAATGCTAACGCGAAAAAAGATCCCGATGGAGGATATCTTGAAACTAAAGAAAATCCTGTAAACGGGGGGCGCACTATTGATGTCAAAGGCGGTATGGGTAAATATGAAGTTGGTGCAAGTGGCGAAGGCGAACAAAAATATGCCGGTGCAGTTAAAGTGATTGGTCCTGACGGAACGCCTACATATTATCCATTTGAGGCAGCATATACTTCAGCTAAAGGATCAGCCGTTGTATCATCGGATAATCTAAATCTAATCTATGCGGGTGTTCCAAACCCTTTCTCTGTGTCAGTTCCCGGCTTTGCCTCCGATAAGGTAACTGCTTCAGCCAGCATCGGTTCATTTTCCGGTTCTAAAGGTAAATACATTGCCAACATGACTGCCCAAGACATTGGTAAAGAAACAACCATATCTGTTACAGTAGATGATCAGGGAGCCAAAAAAACAATTGGTACAACAGTATTTAAAATCAAGCGAATTCCAGATCCGCAAGCCGTTGTTGCCGGAAAGTATGAGGGAAACATCAAATCAGGTGAATTAAAAGCCACCCCCGGAGTAATCGCTCAATTAAAAGATTTTTACTTTCAGGGTGTTACATTCTCCGTTACTTCTTATGATTTTATTTTCATTGCCAAGCGTCAGGATCCCTGGATTAAAGAAAACAAGGGGATGAAGTGGGAATCAGATGTCGTTTCTAAAATTCAAGGAGCCAAACCCGGTGATCAGATCATCATTCGTAACATCAAAGCTAAAGGCCCTGATGGTCAAACCCGTTCACTGAATCCTATCACCCTTTCAATTAACTAACAAATCCTTTTTGTTATGAAAACCATACGTCAATTCCTATTGTTCATCGTTGTCAGCTTGCCTTTTGTTGCAATAGCTCAGCAAACGAACAGCGACAAACCACTCGATGGATTTTATGAGCGCGTCTCCCCAATGGAACGCGAGGTAATTCCTTATGATCACATTCGTGAATCGGATGTGTTCTGGCATCGCAGAGTTTGGCGTGTAATTGACGTTAATGAAAAGATGAATTTTCCATTTCAATATAATAATAGCGATTGGCTGGATGTAAAACCGCTAATCGTCGTATTGATGGATGGTTTAAAATCGGGAGAGATTACCGGTTTTAACGAAGATAACTTCAAAACAAAAACAGACTTTCAGGAGGCATCCAAACGCGGCGGAGCCGGTTATGATACGGTACCTAAATATGATCCTTCAACAGGCGAGGTTATTGGTGATACCGTTGTATATAATGACTTTGATAATTCTGCAGTTAAGAGATACCGTATAAAGGAAGACTGGTTTATCGACGAAGAAACATCAACTATGCAATGCAGAATTATAGCCATAGCTCCACTATACAAAGACGAACAACTTGGAGACATACCATTGTTTTGGGCAGCATATAATGACTTAAGAAAAGTATTAGTTAAAAATGATGTATTTAATCCTAAAAATGATGCAATTCGGTTTAGCTGGGACGATTTATTTGAAGCCCGTATGTTCAGTAGTTACATCATCAAAGAATCAAACGTTTTTGATAGAAAAATATCAGAATATTCATCCGGTATTGATGCCTTAATGGAATCTGAACGAATAAAAAGTGATGTTTTCGAAAAAGAACACAACATGTGGTCGTTCTAATTAAAAATCTTTAACTATTTCGAAGCCCTGTTGAAAGACAGGGCTTCTTTATTTTATGGCATGCAGGTAATCAAATACCAATTCTGCTTTCGACTTTCCCACACACGATTCGATTTCCTCAAAAGGCGCCATAGAAAGTTTTTTCGTACTCTTAAAATGTTTCATCAGCATTTCAAATGTCTTTAGGCCGATTCCATCAATTTGTGTGAGAGTTGATTTCAAGGTGTTCTTGTTACGTACTTTTCTGTGAAAGGTAATAGCAAATCGGTGTGCTTCATTTCTAATTTGCTGAATCAGTTTTAAGCTTTCAGACTTTTTGTTGATATACAGTGGAAGTGAGTCATCAGGATAGTATATTTCTTCCAGTTTTTTTGCAATTCCAATTACAGGTACTTTCCCTGTTAGTCCCAATCGATCCAGGCTTTCGCAGGCGGCACTCAACTGACCTTTACCACCATCAATGATGATTAAATCAGCTAGTGGAAGATTTTCGTCAAGCACTCTTTTGTATCGCCGGTATACAATTTCGCGCATGCTGGCAAAATCATCGGGCCCTTCTACACCTTTAATATGAAAATGACGATATTCCTTTTTTGCGGTCTTACCATCTATAAAACAAACCATGGAGGCTACCGGATTTGTGCCATGAATATTTGAGTTGTCGAAACATTCTATCCGCCGCGGTATTTGATTCAGGCGTAAATCATCTTTAAGTGTATTTAGAATTCTTTGAGCAGGAGGCACTTTTTGTTGAGCCAATAAAATGGTTTTTTTTGCCTGTATGTAGTAGAATAAATTTTTATCTGCAAGCTCAAGCAGTTTTAGTTTATCGCCGCGCTGTGGGATAGTAATGGTTATATTTTTGCCTAATGATTCAACAGCAAAAGGTAGAATGATTTCATTAGAGCTGCTGCTGAACATTTCACGTAATTCAATGATGCCGAACTCCAGTACCTGCTCATCATCCTCTTCTATCTTTTCCTGCAACTCCAGTGTTTTAGTCTGTACGATTGATCCGTTCACTACTTTCATGTAGTTAATGTAAACTACATCTTTATCTTTCTTAAAACCAAAGACATCGATATTATCTATATTAGGATTAACAATTGTGCTTTTGTTCTGATATTGTTTTAAGGCCTCTACTTTTTGTCTTAAAATTTCAGCCTGCTCAAAATGCATTTTTCCGGAGGCCTCTTCCATTTGTTCCGTGAAATAATTAATTATCGGATTTATATGACCTTTTAGTATGCTACGGACTTGCTTGATGGTCTCATTATAGTCTGCTTCAGTCTGTAACTTTTGACACGGGCCTTTACAATGACCTATATGATATTCCAAACATACCCTGTACTTACTTTTATCCAATGCTTTTGAAGATAAATTCAAGGTGCAGTTGCGAAGAGGAAATACGTCACGAAAAAACTCAAGCATGGCATAAACCCGTTGTACGGATGTATATGGTCCCATATACTCCGAACCATCACGAATTATTCTACGTGTAAGGAAAACACGTGGGAATGGCTCCTTCTTAATACAGATATACGGATAAGTTTTATCATCTTTCAGATTGATATTGTAGCGAGGCTGAAATTTTTTTATCAGGGCATTTTCGAGCAAGAGTGCATCTTGTTCAGTATCAACAACTGTAAATTCAATATTCTTAGCTGTAAACACCATTCTTTCCGTTTTAACGGAGTTCTGTGTTTTTAAGAAGTAAGAACTGATTCGTTTCTTTAGACTTTTTGCCTTACCAATGTATATCGGGTAATTGGTTTCGTCAAGAAATCGGTAAATACCGGGCGCATCGGGTAATCCGGGTTGAATGATTTTATAATCATCGACATTCATGGCAGATTATTCACGGAGTAATTTGCCTATATGTTCAGCCACTAATTCAGCATTGGGCAATATTTCTTTTTCGAGTCCCATATTTAGAGGTATGGCCGGAACAGGTTTTGAGCCAATAATACAAACAGGGGCATCCAGTTGCTTAAAGCACGCCGAACTAATTTTACCTGCCAAAGCCTGTGCGAATGAGTTTTCAATAGGTTCTTCGGTCAGTACAATGCATTTACCATGTTTTTTTACGGTCGACAAAACCAAAGATTCATCAAGTGGATGTAGGGTTCTTAAGTCGATTACTTCAACCTGCCCCGGATAATATTTTGCGGCATTCAAGGACCAGTGTATGCCCATTCCGTAAGAAATAATACACAGGCTTTCTCCGTAGTCAATCATTTCCTCATCTGCGTGAAGCACAACACGGCCTTTTCCCAGAGGGATAATATAATCCTCATCAGGCTCTATGGTCTTGGCTTCTTCAGTTCCGGGCACTTTACTCCAGTATAAGCCCTTATGTTCAAACATAACAACCGGGTTTGGGTCGTAGAATGCGCCCTTCATTAAACCTTTTAAGTCTGCCGCATTGGAAGGATAGCACACTTTAATGCCCCGAACGGCCAGAACACTGGACTCAATGCATCCACTATGATATGGACCTCCACCGCCATATGCTCCAATCGGTATTCGTATTAATGACTGGACAGGAAATTGACCTCGGGACAGATAACAGGATTTTGATAACTCAGTTACCAGTTGGTTTATACCCGGCCATATATAATCGGCGAATTGAATCTCAACAATGGGTTTCAGGCCTATAGCACTGAGCCCGGCGGTTGACCCAATGATGTATGCCTCCTGTATCGCTGTATTGAACACACGTTCATCGCCGTGCTTTTCTGCCAGAGTTGCCGCCTCACGAAAAACACCACCCAGACGTCTACCAACATCCTGCCCGTAAAACAAGGCTTCAGGATGTTGCCTTAGTATTTCATCAACTGCGTGAAGTGCGGCATCGACCATAACCGTTTTTTCAGAAACATGGTAAGGTGTTCGGGATCCTTGTTCATCTGTTACTGGGCTTTCAGCGAAGATGTGATTCATTACGGAACCGGATTCGGGCTCCGGTGCACGTTTTGCTTTTTCGAAACTCGAGTCGATGTAGTCTTTAGCTTCCGTGTTGATCTTGGTAATTAACTCTTTAGATAGCCCTGAACGAATCAGATATTGTTCTAGTTTGTTGAAAGGATCATCGGCCGCATGCTTCCTTAAATCTTCTTCAGACCGGTACCATTCTTTTCTTACGCCCGATGTGTGGTGACCCAGCAAAGGTACTTTTGCGTGGAGTAATATGGGTTTTCGTTGATTTCTGACAAATTGTATACAACTGTTTATTGCATTCCAAGACAGAATGAAGTCAGAGCCATCTACACGCATACGGTTAAGACCTTTGAACCCGGCGGCATATTCATAGGCATCCATAGCTCGGGCCTCGTCAGAGGATACAGAAATCCCCCAGTCATTATCCTGTACCAAGTAAATTATGGGCAGTTGTTTTAAGACGGCGAATTGCAGGGCCTCTGAAACTTCGCCTTCCGTCATCGCCCCGTCTCCAACAGAACATAATGTAACCGGTGGAGTAGGATATTCCTTTAATTTTTGTGTCTCGATATATTTTATTCCCTGAGCCAATCCGGTAGCCGGAATAACCTGCATGCCCGTTGCACTGGATTGATGTGGAATAAGCGGTCGGTTGTTACCCCGGTTAGCTGGATGTGAATAATAGGTTCGTCCGCCGGAAAAAGGGTCATCAGCTTTAGCAAGTAACTGCAACATAAGTTCGTATGGCGACCAACCCATTGCTAAGAGCATGGCCTCGTCTCGATAATAAGGGGCCGCACAATCGTGGGAGGCCAATTGCAGGCCGGCGGCAATCTGTATGGCCTCGTGCCCCCTTGAGGTACTATGTACATATTTACAAATCGATCGGTTATCGTCGTAGGTAGCGGCCATGTATCTGACATAACACATTATCTGATAGGCTTTTATAAGGTGATTTGGAGCAATTTTTTCAGTTTTCCCCGTAATAGTTTCTTGTGTATGTGGCAACGGTTTGTAAGTATTTATAAGTTGTAATATTATCGTAAAGAAAAATAAAATAAAAATCTATAGTTATTTCAGTCATTTATTAATGGGTATTTGCATAAATCAAGCAAAAAATGTTCTTAAGGCTTGCTTATCAAATAAAAAGAAATTACTTTTGCCTTCCCTTTTAAAAATGGGTTGACATTTAATGCCAAAAGAAGACCTGATTAAACAAGATGGAACCATAACAGAAGCCTTGTCAAATGCTATGTTCAGAGTTCGATTGGAAAATGGTCACGAAGTTTTGGCAACGATTTCAGGGAAAATGCGAATGAATTACATTCGTATTCTACCGGGCGATCGTGTAACTGTTGAGATGTCGGCCTATGATTTAAGCAGGGGAAGAATTACCTACAGGTTTAAATAAACGAAAATGAAAGTAAGAGCATCCATAAAAAGAAGAAGCCCGGAGTGCAAAATAGTGCGACGCAAGGGCAAATTGTATGTGATTAACAAGAAAAACCCTCGTTACAAACAACGTCAAGGATAAAAAATAAAAAAACATAATTAATGGCAAGAATAGCTGGTATCGATTTACCAAAAAATAAAAGAGGCGACATTGGGTTATCATACATCTTTGGAATAGGTGTATCAGCAGGTCGCAGTATTTTGGAAAAAGCGGGTATTGATGTTGAGAAGAAAGTTAAGGACTGGAATGATGATGATCTCAATGCAATACGTACAATCATTAATAACGAGTTTAAAGTAGAAGGTGCATTACGCTCCGAGATACAGTTAAACATTAAGCGTCTTATGGACATCGGTAGTTACCGTGGCATAAGACATCGTAAAGGGTTGCCTGTAAGGGGACAACGTACACGTACAAACTCCCGTACCCGTAAAGGAAAACGCAAAACAGTTGCAGGTAAGAAAAAAGCACCGGCCAAGAAGTAAACCATAGTTTAACATTAATCATCTATAACATAATGTCTGAAGCAAAAAAAACGGTTAAGAAAAGAACAGTTAAAACGGAGCCTGAAGGGAAACTTTTTATACAGGCGAGTTTCAACAACATCATCGTTTCATTCACTAATCGTAACGGGGATGTGATCAGTTGGTCATCAGCCGGTAAAGTAGGTTTTAAAGGTTCAAAGAAAAATACGCCCTATGCCGCACAAGTTGCCGCACAGGATGCTGCTAAGGTTGCATTTGACGCAGGGCTTCGTAAAGTTGAAGTGTTTGTTAATGGCCCCGGTTCCGGTCGCGAGTCGGCCATTCGCTCTGTTGCCGGTGCTGGCATTGATGTTACCATTATTCGCGACGTAACGCCATTGCCACACAATGGTTGTCGTCCACCAAAGAAAAGAAGAGTTTAATCCATAACATTTATCTGATTACCCCATGGCAAGATATTTAGGTTCTAAGTCAAAGATTTCAAGAAAGTTCGGTGAACCGGTTTTAGGTGCATCTAAGTCGCTGGAAAAAAAGAATTACCCTCCGGGAATTCACGGTCCGGCTAAGCGTAAAAAATCACTTTCTGAATACGGACAGCAATTAAAAGAAAAGCAAAAAGCAAAATATACATACGGCTTATTGGAAAGACAATTTGCAAAAGTGTATCACGAGGCGGCCCGTAAAAAAGGTGTTACCGGTGAGAACCTTTTAAAACTCCTTGAAGCCAGATTAGACAATACCATTTACCGCCTTGGCATCGCATCATCGCGTCGCTTTGCGCGTCAGTTGGTTGGTCATAAACATATTACTGTAAATGGCAAAGTTGCTAACATTCCGTCGTACACACTTCGTCCGGGGGACATCATTGGCATTAATAGTAGTACAAAAAATAAACAAGCCCTTACCGCTCGTTTTAATACAGCGCCATCCAAATTCCCCTGGCTTGAATGGAATGCCGATAAAATGGAAGGCACTTTCTTAGCGATGCCGGAGAAAGATCAAATACCGGAGAACATCAGAGAGCAACTCATTGTCGAGTTATACTCTAAGTAACAATTTCAAACAATAAAAAACACAACCCATAAGATAATGAGCATTCTCACTTTTCAAAAACCGGATAAAATAGTATTACAGAAAGCAACTGATTTTGATGGCTACTTTGAATTCAAACCATTGGAACCCGGCTTTGGTGTTACCATTGGTAATGCATTACGCAGAGTATTGCTCTCATCTCTTGAGGGATATGCTATTTCGGCTATCCGCATCAGCGGCGTTGATCACGAGTTCTCTACGATTAAAGGTGTAATTGAGGATGTAACTGAAATAATTCTTAATCTTAAACAGGTCCGCTTCAAAAAAGTAACGGAAGATGATATTCACAGCGAGAAGATTCTCGTTAGCATAAAAGGTAAAGATGAATTTACAGCCGCCGATATTGAGAAGTCAACAGCTTCTTTTAAAATAATGAATCCTGAGTTGGTTATTTGCAGAATCGACAACGACAAGGCCACAAAATTTGATCTTGAATTAACTGTTTCCAAAGGTCGCGGTTACCTGCCCGCAGAAGAAAATAAACTTAAAGATGCACCTGCCGGAATGATTGCTATCGATGCCATTTATACGCCGATTAAGAATGTTAAGTATATCGTTGAAAATACCCGTGTTGAACAAAAGACAGATTTTGAAAAACTAAACATCGAAATTCAAACTGACGGCACCATTCATCCTGATGAAGCCATCAAAGAAGCATCTAAAATTTTAATTCAACATTTGATGTTGATTTCTGATGAGAATATATCATTCGATAGTCAAGATCGTGTTGAGGAAGATGCTGTTGATGAGCAGGTATTACATATGCGTAAATTATTGAAAACTCCTCTGGAGGATATGGATTTATCTGTTCGCGCATATAACTGTCTTAAAGCAGCAAAAATCAACAGTTTGTCTGAACTGGTTAAATATGATACCAATGAATTATTAAAGTTCAGAAATTTCGGTCGTAAGTCATTAATGGAGATTGAATCCTTGATTAACGAGAAAGGCCTACATTTCGGAATGGATTTATCCAAATACAACATCGAAGACTAATATTATTACTGATAACGTACCATGAGACACGGAAATAAAATAAAACATTTGGGCAGAAAAAGTGAACACCGCAAAGCCCTTTTAAGCAATTTGGCAAGTTCATTAATAACGCATAAGCACATCATTACTACAACAGCAAAAGCAAAGGCTTTACGTGTGTTTATTGAGCCGCTTATCACCAAGTCGAAATCAAACACCACACATTCCCGCCGTATTGTTTTTTCCTATCTGCGTGATAAAGATGCTGTGGATACGTTATTCAGTGATGTGGCAGCTAAAGTGGCAACACGCCCCGGTGGATACACACGAATCATTAAACTAGAACCCAGACGTGGTGATGCCGCCGAGATGGCACTCATTGAGCTGGTTGACTTTAGTTTAACATCAGGCGTTTCCGGTGACTCAACTGAAGCAAAATCAACGGCACCAAAGAAACGTACACGTCGTGGAGGCGCCGCAAAAAAGCAAGCTGATACAACGTCTACTGCAGATAAGCCTAAAGTTGCTACAAAAAAGACAGCGGCTCCAAAATCTTCCGGTGGTTCTAATGCTCCTAAGATCAGACAGCGTAAGAGCGGAGGCGCTTAATTAGTCGTTATACCCCACATGGGTAATTTTTACTTTTTAAGTAACAAATTGCTATCAATTAGATTATTTTTGAAGGGTTATTAATTTAACAGACGTTTATTAATTTGCTAATTATACTTATCATATGCCATCAAAATCCAAATCTGCTCCGATTTTATCGAACAAAATCTTATTTATTGACTACCAATTAACCAACAAAGCTGCTCAGATCAGTCGCGCATTCAATAATACCTTCAGAAAGCGGATCCTTGATTTGTTAAATAAAAAAGGTTCTCAGACGGTTACAGAGATATATCGTACACTTAAACTTGAGCAATCGGTCGTATCGCAACACCTATCCATATTACGTAAAGCAGGAATCGTTAAGAGTGAGCGGGATGGCAAGCAGATTTATTATTCTCTAAACAAAATCCGAATCAAGCAATTACATCAGCTTTTCAGCGATATGCTTTAGCGATGGATGTAACACGAGGAAAGGATTATTTACCAGACTTTCTTTGTTGTAAACCATGGTTTGTTTTGTTTTAATGTCTAATACAGAACCACCAAAGTTGTGTATCAGGGCTTCTCCGGCGGCGGTATCCCATTCCATAGTTGGTGCAATTCGCGGATAGATATGCGCTTTATTTTCACATATTAAGCAAAATTTTAATGCACTTCCTGCATTTACGATATTAACTGAATAATTTAAGGCTTTGAGTTGCTCAATCATATTAGTAGTCTCCTCGTTCATATGAGAGCGACTGGCAACAACGTTAATTTGATCTACTGATGAATCTGCTACACTCAATGGAATTAACTCCTCAGATCCGGCATTAAGTTTAATTAACGAGCCGTTAAAATTGTGCCATAAAATTCCTGTAGCTGGTTGAGCAATTAAACCATAGACGGGTGTGCCATGTTTAACCAATGCTATATTGATAGTGAATTCGCCATTTCGTTTTACAAATTCTTTAGTTCCATCAAGAGGATCAACCAGCCAAAACTCCGTGTAGTGTTTTCGTATTGTGTATGGTGTGTTTTTTTGCTCTTCTGAAATAATTGGTATCTCAGGAAAAAGTTTATGTAGTGAGCGAACGATGATTTCATTGGAATGTAAATCTGCAAGGGTAAGTGGAGATTCATCCTGTTTAACCTCAACGTCAAAGCTTGTGTTGTAAACATTCATTATTGCCTCGGAAGCATTCTGTGCGGCAAGGACAAGCTGTTCTATTTGATCGGGGGAGAAATTCAACTATGGATTCAGATTTTTAAGGCATTGCGCCAGGCTTGATTGCCAGTTAGGAATAATCAGATTGAAATGTTGTTTTATTTTATCTGTGTTTAAAACACTGTACGAAGGTCTTCGGGCAGGTGTTGGAAACGCTGATGTACTGATTGGTATAATCGGTGTTTTACTGTGTTTTAGCTCAAGTATTTTTTTTGCAAAATCAAACCAGGTTATTGCTCCCTGATTACAATAATGGTAGATAGATGGTTCGTTGATGTGAATGGTTTGTGTTGCAATTTTTAGAAGGGCTTCCGCAAGATCGTGAGCATACGTTGGAGAACCAAATTGGTCATTAACGACGCGCAGTTCCGGCTTTTCGGAGGCAAGGCGCAACATCGTCTTAACAAAATTTTTACCGTGAGTAGAATAGACCCATGATGTTCTGAATACATATGCACGCTGATAGGATAGAGCGGCTTTTTCTCCTTCTAATTTAGATAAACCATAAACACTCAAGGGGTTTGTTGCAGCATCTTCCTTATAAGGTTCATTGGCTGTTCCGTCGAAAACAAAATCAGTGGAGATATGAAAGAGATTTGCCTCCTGTATTTCGCAGAATGAAGCAAGCATAGAAACAGCTTTACCATTAATTGCGTAGGCCATTTCGGTGTCTGTTTCTGCTTTATCAACAGCAGTATATGCCGCACAATTAATCACCGTGTTAAAACGATACCGATTAAATATTGAGGCAATAGATTTTTTATTAGTAATGTCCAGCGTGCTGCGATCAGTGAAAATCAGATTTAGCCAAGGATAGGTGTCAGACAATTTTGCTATTTCAAATCCCAGCTGTCCGTTTGCCCCTGTGACAAGAATATTTTGAAGTTTCCGCATGCTTAAAAGTTTGACTCGGCAGAATGAAATGACACATTCAATTTATCTTTCTGACTGACTATAGCATCCTGTTCATTAACCAACCAGTCTATCGCAAGATCAGGATCATTATAAAGTATACCGCGTTCCGATTCTTTGTGATAGAAACCATCGCACTTGTAAAAAAATATGGCTGTTTCACTCAATACGGAGTATCCGTGAGCAAAACCTCGAGGTATATATAGTTGCAGGTGATTATCGGCAGACAATCTTACAGAGAAATGTTTACCATAAGTTGGAGAATGTCTTCTCAAATCGACGGCTACATCAAGCACTTCTCCATAAATCACCCGAACCAGTTTAGCCTGTGCATTGGGATTAAGCTGATAATGTAATCCGCGGATTGTATTTTTTTTCGAGTAGGATTGATTATCCTGAACGAAGCGAGTTGTTATTCCAAAGTCGTTGAAAATATTTTCATTGTAACTCTCATAGAAATAACCGCGTTCATCTGACAGAACTTTAGGTTCAAATACATAAAGCCCTTGTATTCCGGTTTCTTTGAATGGCATTATTTATATCAATTTATTATTTAATAATTGGGGTTGGTTCAATAATTCAATAATATGTTTATCCTCTAAAGCCCGTTTGTTGAAATGAAGATGTTTTTCATTGTGCATGTCGGATCCAAGTAAATCAATCCAACCGTACTTAATGAGTTGTTTAGATACATTTTGGATGGGTTTAGAGTAATATCCAATGGGTGAAAGCAGATTCAATTGTAAAAGTACACCTCGGTTTTTCAATTTTTCATAAACATCAAGTCCCTTTGTATGCATATATAAATACCGTTCAGGATGGGCCAGCACCGGGATGAGGTTTCTTGTGGTAATTTCAAAGATGACATCTTCCAATTGAGGAGGTTTAAACATGACCGGTAACTCGAATAGAACGTACTTATCAGAAAATAATAACAACTTTTGATCGCTGATTTGTTTTATAAAATGATCATCAAAATAATATTCAGCGGCGGCCTCGACTTCAACCTGAATGCCGGATGATTTAATGGCTTCACGTATTTTTTGCAAACCATTATATATGATTTCAGGAGTGTTATTGTATGTGCCAAGCATGACGTGCGGCGTGGTAATAATTTTCTTATATCCAAGATCGCATAAACCTCGAATAAGTCTTAGAGACTCGTCTATACTCTGAGCACCGTCGTCTATTCCTGGTATTAGGTGCGAGTGTATATCGACATTGAGCAATGGTTTTGTTGATACCGAATTATTCCTATTAAACCAGCTCAAAAATTTCATTATACAAATAACGTAAAATTATTTACCTCTAATATCAGCAGATGCTAACTGGAGAAGAGCTTCATCATAAATAAAAGCCCCAATGCCATAACGAGCAGGATTATAGCACCAACTATTGATGCAACAATTGGGTCAAAATATTTCACTTCAACCGTGAAGTCAGGTTCATCAATAACCTGAATGACCGGCGCAGTGGATATTAAAGCAGTTTTGGAAGCCTCGAAATTATTTACAGCGGCAGAGTATTGGATATTGAGTAAGGTTTGTTCCCGAATGGCATTATTTAAGTCTATAAGACCAGATTGCTTAACCGTATTTGCGCTGTTATCCTTTAACCTTGCCACCTTTGAGTCCGCAATTCGAATTGCTTCAGCGAGTGAGTCAACTCTTCGGGTTGCCACATCAAAATTGAATGCGTTCATATTTTCAATCGACAACAAATAATGTTTATGGATTAACTCAATTTGGCTATTGAGAAAAGCTATGCTGAAGTCACGGTTTGGTGAAATGAAATTGATGTGATTGAATGCAAAGTTTTCTGCAGTGGTTAGGGTTAAATATTTATCAACGATGTAATCATAATAAACGGTTAATACGCTATCCTCCAACCGTGTCAGGCTTTTAATGGTATTATGTTTGAACTTAAATTGATAGAGTGGATCATCGGTATCGTCCCATTTTTTATGAAACTTAGAACAATAGTAGAAGTGGTTTGCAAGCAAATCTTCTTTTCCATTTATTTTAACTTTTTGCAGAAGCGTTTCTTTAATGATTTTGCTGGACTTACTTAACTCAGAAAAATAATTTACATCAAATGATCCGGTTGTCTTGCCGGCTATACCAAAACTCGAGGCTAATGACAAGGCTGATGAAATTGCACTACTTGTTGCATTATTTTGAATAGCGTATGATAAAGTTGATGAATAGTTAACACCAATAAACCAGGAAAATAAGCGACCAATACCGGCACCCAATATCAGTGCAATAACTAACACTTTCCAGCTTGATAATAAGCTCCTGAGATAGGATTTCAGAAAACGACTAATCAGCTTGAAATCAATTTCGTTTTTTTCTGTGTGTTGATTTTCCACTTCAATTATAGTTGAACTCGTGATAAGATAACCAATAAGGTTGCGATTGCAGTAACCTTTAATGTAATACTTTCAATGGTTCTGTTCCAGTCCACAGGGGTTCGTTCAGCTAGTGCACGTTGTTCTTTGCCGGGTATAGGAGGCACAACAATAATGGCATCCTGCTTAACTTTAGGGTAGGAACGAACGAACAAAATGTTTCTGCAAGTTCGTGTGTTGTTGCCGGGATTGATTACGTAGGTTGCTTTGCGTTTACTGTAGCTGTTGAATCCTAGGCCATATTTTTTAATGTAGTATCGAGCCCGTTTACCATATTCGAATGGTACATTAACATAATTAGAAGAATCGGATAATGTATACATTACCTCTCCGGTAATGGTCACAACATTTGATTTTGATTTCACGTCAATTAAATCACCTTTTTTTAAAATCACATCAAAACGGCTTCCCGGTTTTTTTAATATTTTATCTAATCGTAAGGCCACAATACCCCTCTCGCTTTCATTCCTGAATAATAGGGTGTTTTCTGCATAGGCAAATCCCGTTAACCCTCCTGCACGATTGATGAGGCTACTGATGCGCTCATTTTTATCCAGCAGTGAATAGGTTCCCGGAAATAAAACCTCACCTTTAACCGTTACGTTCAATACTTCACTGAAAGAGGATACGGAGCGAATAGCGACTACATCAAAAGGTTTAAGGAGATAGTTTGCATCGGTGGAAGATAATTTTGAATTGCTGAGTTGTATTGTTTTTACGATTACAGGAATTGGAGCAACATTATTTTCGCCATCATAGATTCTTGATATTTCTATGCGTTGTACATCCGCATTTGGGGTTAGGCCGCCGGCAATATGAATCAATTGTGATAGGGTCATGTTGGTGGCATATTCAACGGTGCCGGGATTTCTTACTGCACCATTTATAGTTACATTGAGTGCATCAATAAAATCTTTCTTTGATAAGAAGTGAATTACATCTCCGTTAATTAACGTCTGATTATCGGAGGAATTTGGATCGGCAAGTATGGCATTCAGAGAGAAAGGAATGTTAATTAAAGTATAATCACTCTGACGGCGGGTTAGAAATGCTTTATCCAAATAGGTTTCATCCAATAGAGGATTACGTTTAATCAGATCTGCGATTTTATCATTTGGTGCAAAACTTTGTTCGCCCGTAAAACTTATGGCACCTTTTACCGTGATGCTTATTGTGTTTTGAGATGGAATGGATTTAACTATAATGATATCGCCGGCTTGTAGGGTATAGTCCTGATTTTTTCTGGATAATGAGTCAGCAGGTATATCCAGATAGATAAATCCCTGAGGAGTAATTCGTTTAAGAATAAGGTGTTGTTTGTTTGCATTTGGTTTATAACCACCTGCAAACGCCAGTGCTTTTATTAGATTTTCACCGGCTGATAACTCAAATTCGAATGGCCGAATTACTTCGCCCTGAATTTCGATAGTTCGCGAAACGGCTGATATGAAGATATAGTCATTATCCTGCAGGTAATAGTTGTTTTTTGAATCAGGATTAAGCAGGAAATCATATACATCAAACGTGTACACGGTTGCACCGTTTCGTTTAACATAAATATTTCTGAAGGAACCATTTATCGTCGGACCACCTGCGGCAACCAAAGTATTGAACAAGGTATTATAAGCAGGAAGTGAATAGGACCCCGGCATTGTAATATCTCCAACAATATTTACTGTGATATTTCTGCTTCCGCTCAAGGTCACTTCGATATCATTATTAGAGAAGTTATAAGAGTCCGAAAAGCGACTTTTGATTAATGCACGTGCATCACGGAGTGTTAAACCTCTCAAGTATATTTTACCGATAGTGCTGGGAAAGATTGAGCCGGATTCATCAACTATAAAAGAGTTCGAATAATTCGAAAAGCCCCATATGGATATGTTAAGTCTGTCGCCTGTTCCAACAATATAATTTTCGGGAGCTACCAAATCGGAATTAAGTTTATACACTCTATAATCCTGATTGCGGAATAAACTCATACCAAACCTCCTATGATCGCTGTTAAGGTTTTTTGTGCTATCGGATGTCAATAATTTTGTGCTATCAAATTTTGTTGGATGATGTGTTATAGCATCCTGACTTACCGAACTCTTATTCACGTCGGTTTTAATTGTATCTGTTAATTTTTTATCCTGATTTTTTAACAGGATTTGACCGGCCTGGTCCTGGGTTATACCCATTGATTGCAATTGACCTGAATAGGATTGTATAATGGACTGGATTTTCATTGGGTCTATATTTTGCAGGTTAACCGGAATATCCTGAGCGGAAGCCGCAAAGCCCAATCCGAATAATATTAGGATTAAGATGATGTTACTTTTCATTTGGGTGCGAATATAGATTATCCCACCTTGCTATGCAATAATGAAATGCTTAGCTAATCATATAATTGTTACAATGAAAGAGCTATACTGATAATTTTAGTACTCCTTACCTGCTTTAGGTCCTTTAGGCTTTGGAGGATTGCTTGAACCGGTTTCGCCATCCTTGGCCCAACGGAAATCAACACGTCGGTTAACATATTGACGGGACTCATAAACAGGCGACCAACTATTGTCAGGCAGGCCGGGTATTTTAGGATTACTTTCACCCTTGAAATTAATAACGAAACGATTCCTGTCCACGCCATAAGTTGTAACAAGATAATCAACGACTTTATTAACCCGTTCCCAAGATAAAATGTCATTGTAGGCGTTGCTTTCTCGAACGTCAGCATTACCAACAGCAACCATCTTTTTGTCCGGACAAGAAATCATAGCCATGGCAATGATATGCAAATGTGAGTAAAACTCGGGTTGAATGAAATATTTATCGAGTTCAAAATGAACGGATGGGAAAGTGGTCGTATTACAATAGTTAGCGCCGCCAACATTGAGTTTTGGCAGATCGCTCATATAAACGATTTTATCTTTCATCACACCATTTGAGTCCGTTTTGGCACCTGGAGGTGTTAAACGTTCTTTATCCAAGAAATCAGGGATACCATCACCATCCTGATCCTGAGTAACACCGTGTGTATCTACTACTGCCCCTTTTGGTGAGCCGGATTCCCGGTCCAACTTATCTAAAACACCGTCATCGTCGGTATCCATCAGGTCGTCAACATTCTTTTTTATCAATGTGTTTAAAGCATCGTAAGTAAATTCTAATGGATTCTGCCAGTATAATTGTTCAACGCGTTTGTTACCACCTAATGCATAGCCAACACCAAGGGCAGTATATTGATAGCTATCAAAATCTCCGGATAAAGCAGGGTCGATATAAGGATGTTCCTGCCAACGCATACCGTCAATTAAATCATCTTTTGAGGCAGTAAATCGGGTTGTTAGAGAGAGGCTTACGTTCTTAGTTACATGATAACCCACACCAAACATTCCATTGAATACCGGTTTAAACGATCGGTTTAGGAAAGATGGATCTTCAGGTTGCCCTTCTACCGGGGTTTCATACGAGTCGTCCAGCAAGGCTCTGAGCTCTGAACGTATTTCCTTTTTGTCTTTGATGTTCTGAGTATTGGAAATTGGGCGAAAATCATATCGGTTGCCATTTGCATCCAATGCGTTATACCAGGATGCATATACCATTCCTCCTGCACCTACACCGATATAAAAGTTCAATTTCCTATCTAAGGCGCGTTTATGGAACCCGATATTGTTGATAGTAAGGATTAGGTTTGCCGTAAGTTCATCCGTAACATTTCGGTAGTTATAAAAAAATAAGCCTTCATTGTCGGCATAGTTTAAGTTTTGACCAGAAAACCCATTTAGTACTTTATTATTTAATAATCCAGAGTGAGGTTGAAAGTTTAAACCGTACGTTGTACCGTGGAAATAATGTAGTTGGGTAGATAAAGCATATCCGAATGATTTACGAACCGCAACGCCGAAGCCCATGCCACCTACAGATTTAACATCACCACCAATGGTAAAACCACCTATGTGAGCACCAACCTCCCATTTATCTCTTGGTTTTGGAGGATACAAGTAGGTTCCTTCCGTAAACTCTTTTTGTTGAGGTAATTTATTTTTTGAAATAACTGTAGTATCACCAACGATGTCGCGGTATACAGGTAGAACAGGCTTATATAATGAAGAGTCATTAGTAGTCTGACCCGAGGCCCAATCACTGATTCCGAGCAGAGAACCGATTAATATAAAAAGGTAAATGTTTCTCATCGACTTTGTTAAAGTTTTCAGGTTTATTAAAAAAGGTGATCAAAGGTATAATAAATGCTTAAATAATGCAATGCTCAGTGATATTTATTTATAGCAAGAGAAAGCCTATTTTTTTCTCGATGTCGTATACTCAATTAAGGATGCAATGGCGTCTTTACTTTGCGATGCCTCAAAAGATTCAAGAATCTTCAGGGCATCGGATTTCAGGTCATTCATCTTAGTAATCGCATATCGGATACCGCCTGACTCATTGACAAATGTTAACACGTCCTTAACCTTGTCCGGCTGCTTATTCTGATTTTTAATGATGTATATCATCTGTCGTTTAACCGGTCTGCTACTATTTTGCAAGGCATAAATTATGGGCAGGGTGAGTTTTTTTTCCTTGATATCGATACCTCGTGGTTTTCCGATATCGTCACTGCCAAAATCTAGCAGATCATCCTTAATCTGAAAGGCCAAGCCAATTAATTCCCCCATTCTTCGGGCTTTTTCAATTATGTCCTTTTCACAACCGGCAGAGGCGGCTCCGGTAGCGCAGGATGAAGCAATCAACGTGGCTGTTTTTTGTCTGATAATCTCGAAGTAGATATGTTCATCTATATCCAGTCGTCTTGATTTTTCCATCTGAAGCAACTCCCCCTCACTCATGTCTCTAACGGCTTCGGATACAATACGTAGTATTTCAAATTCATTGTTATTTATCGATAGTAAAAGCCCTTTTGCCAATAGGTAGTCGCCAACCAGCACAGCAATTTTATTTTTCCATAAGGCATTAATGGAAAAGAATCCTCTGCGTTCGTTTGAATCATCCACGACATCGTCGTGAACCAGTGTTGCCGTATGCAGAAGTTCTATCAGTGATGCGGCAGTGTAGGTTGATTCCGTAATGCCTCCCAACATTTTGGCCGTATGAAATACGAACATAGGCCTTACCTGTTTTCCTTTCCGTTTAATGATATATCGCATCACCACATCTAAAAGCGCAGTATTGCTTCTCAGGGCATCTCTGAACTTCTTTTCAAATACGTTCAGCTCATTTTGAATGGAATCATTGATATGGGAGGGTAAGGTACCTGACATGATGGCGGCCACGAAAATACTTTAATCGAGGCAGAGGTATTTGAAATTGCCTGAATACTGTTCGGTTTTGATTGTAAGCGTAGTCTTACATTTGTTTAATATGCAACATATAAATGGTTTAATAGCGGGGGTTAATCACCGCCCCATTTGCTACGATTTAACCTATGATGACACGATAACTGCCAAGGCTCTTGTCCTGTTCATACATGGGTTTAAGGGGTTTAAAAACTGGGGACATTATCCATTGCTTGCCTGTTCATTTGCTGAGCTCGGCTATCCTTTTCTGAAATTCAATTTTTCACACAATGGCACCACGCCCGATCAACTTCTTGATTTAACCGACACCGAGGCATTTGGTCATAACAATTTAACCATAGAGCTAACTGAGGTTGCGATCATGCTCCATCACATATCGAACCTGATAAGTCAGTATACAGGCTCGGTTCCTATAGTCCTTGTCGGACATAGTCGGGGTGGCGGAATTGCTATAATTAAAGCGGCTGAAGATGAACGCATAAAAGGGCTCATCACCCTGGCTTCATTAAGTCGTTATGGGCATTTCTTTGGAGCCGACCGTTATGAGGAGTGGCGTGAAACCGGAGTGATACATGTAATGAACAGCAGAACAAGGCAATATTTGCCCTTGTACTGGCAATATATGGAAGATCTTGAGCTAAACGGACAAAGACTAAATATTCAGGATAATGCAAAACGGATAACAGTGCCTTGGTTGATTGTGCACGGCACCGCCGATGAATCAGTTCCGGTCTCGCACGCTTTAGATCTTCACAAGGCTAATCCCCAAGCACAACTAATGATTATTGAAGGTGCCAACCATACATTCGGGGGGAAGCATCCTTATCAGTCGGATGCACTTCCTAAGCATACCTTACAGTGGTTTAAGCAGTCCATAGGCCTGCTGGATAAATATTTTAAAGCGTAATATTCTTAAAAATACCACGTGATTTATTCTGCGCCGTGGTTATATTCGCCGTTCTAAAAAAAAGACAAGTCATGAACTTTGAACTCAGTGAAGAGCATTTGATGATCCAACAAGCCGCACGCGATTTTGCCAGAAATATTTGTTTACCCGGTGTTATTGACCGAGATGAAAAACAGCAGTTTCCTAAAGAGCAGATAGAGGAGCTGGCTAAATTAGGTTTTATGGGGATGATGGTGTCGCCCGAATACGGTGGCGGAGGTATGGATACAATCAGTTATGTATTGGCCATGGAGGAAATCTCAAAGATTGACTCATCGGTATCTGTTTGTATGAGTGTAAATAACTCTCTGGTATGCTGGGGACTTGAGACTTACGGCAACGAAGAACAAAAAAGAAAATATCTGGTGCCGCTGGCAAAGGGAGATCTTATAGGGGCTTTTTTACTTTCTGAACCCGAAGCAGGCTCGGATGCTACTTCACAACGCACGACGGCTATTGATAAAGGCGATCATTACCTGCTCAATGGAACCAAAAACTGGATTACAAATGGTAATAGCGCGTCGGTATATCTGGTTATTGCTCACACGGATGTGTCTAAAGGAAGCCACGGTATCAATGCCTTCATCGTTGAAAAAAATACCAAGGGCATTACGGTAGGAGCCAAAGAAAATAAACTAGGTATTCGTGGGAGTGATACCCATTCCATCATGTTTCAGGATGTTGTGGTGCCGAAGGAGAACAGGATAGGAGAGGATGGATTCGGATTTAAATTTGCGATGAAGACCTTAGCCGGAGGGCGCATTGGTATTGCCTCTCAGGCATTGGGCATAGCCAGCGGCGCTTATGAACTGGCTCTTGAGTATTCTAAACAGCGTAAAGCATTCGGTAAAGAAATTAGTAAACATCAGGCAATACAATTCAAGCTTGCCGACATGGCTACGGAGATTGAAGCGGCTCGTTTACTGATACTCAAATCAGCCTGGGAGAAAGATCAGCATCTGGACTATACATTAAGCGGTTCCATAGCTAAGGTATTTGCATCAGAGGTTGCGATGAAAACGACCGTTGAAGCTGTTCAGATCCACGGCGGATATGGATACGTAAAAGAGTATCACGTTGAACGACTGATGCGTGACGCAAAAATTACACAGATTTATGAAGGTACATCCGAGGTTCAGCGCATTGTTATCAGCAGAAGCATTCTCAAATAAACCAATCCGTTAATCATACTTTCTGAAATTGGCATTATTTTTACACAACCTAAAATAAAAAAATATGAAACCTTTACTTACTACATGCCTACTGTTTTGTTTTTTGCAGGTTTTTTCCCAGCAACAGCCACCGGCGCCCTACAGCGCACAAATATTTGCCGAACAAGGTGAACGTTTTTGGGTGATTATCAATGGCGTAAAACAAAATTTAGATCCTCAAACGAATGTATTGGTGCAAGGCCTACGAGCCCCCAATTATAAAATGAAAATTATTTTTGAAAATAACAATCTGCCCGAACTTGATCAAAATCTGTTTTTTCAGGATCCCGGTGAATATATCTATAACATCAAAAGAAACAAAGAGGGTAAATATGTGATTCGCGCAAATTCTTTTGTTCCTATCGCTCAAATTATGCCACCTCCTCCCGGCCAAACCGTAATTGTATACGGCGCTCCGGCACCGGTAGGTCAAACAACCGTTACAACAACGACTCCCGGAGGCGTTGTCCAGCAAACCACTACCACCACAACCACCGGAGGTATTCCAGGTGACAATATCAGTATGGGAATGAGCGTTGGTGGCGTAAATGCCGGTGTTAATATTAACGTTAACGGTATGACAGGCAACTCTACCTATACTGAAACGACCACAACGACTACTACAGTGGGCGGAACAACGAGTATGACCACGACAACCGGAGCTCCTGTTCAGCAACAAATTATTTATGTGCCCGGATATGGTGGACCAATAGGTTGTCCTATTCCGATGGACCCCGGAGCATTTGCTAATGCAAAAAATAGTATAACTAATGCCAGCTTTGAATCGACCAAACAGGATATGGCCAAAAATATTATCGGAAATAATTGCTTTACTTCTGCACAGGTTCGTGAATTACTCACGCTATTTGATTTTGAATCTACCAAGCTGGAGATTGCTAAGTTTGCCTATCCCCGCACCTACGACAGAGGTAACTACTTTATGGTTAATGATGTATTTGATTTCGACAGCAGTCGCAGTGAACTTAGTAAGTTTACCGGCGGATACTAGAACCTATTCATCCAACAGTACACAAAGCCCTGCCGAGCAGGGCTTTTTTGTTATTATCATTGCAGGTATTAAAATATGATTTCCCGTCTAATCCGTTATGTAATCAGTTTTGTTATACCAATCCGTGTGACGAAGACATCGAGTAGCTATCACAACTATCTGGAAGTTGTGTATTCACAGGGCAGATTAATGCTTAATACCAGAAAGGCGAATTACTCATTCGGTGGTCTGCATCGGGTGTTTCAGATAGCATTCAAACACATCAACTATAAGGATATTGAGGCTGAACACATTTTGATACTTGGTTTTGGTGTTGGATCGGTAGCGTCAATTATTCAGGATGAGTATGGCAAGACGAATACATCAATTACAGGCGTTGAGTTGGATCCGGTTATTGTAGAATTAGGTAAAACCTATTTTAATACGGACCGTTTCAGGCAAACCGATATTATTTGCTGCGATGCACATGACTTTGTGAATCGAACTGATGAGCGCTTTGATCTTATTGTTGTTGATTTATATGAGGAAGTAAATGTTCCGGAAAAGTTTGAGACAAGTCAATTCTTGATCCGGTTAAAGGATATGCTATCTGCGAATGGACAGATTGTTTTTAATAAAGTAGCCCATGCTAAATTCCACTACAAGCAGTTCGAATTATTATATCAAAGAATGAATGAAATATATAAATCTGTTACGGTGATTGAGGCGTTGGGAATGAACAGAGTTTTAATAGCGAAAAATTAATCAGTCAGGTTTTCCTTAACCTGTATGGTGCCTCTTATCTTCTTGATTTTATAATTAGTAAGATCTTCATTTGCCTCAAGTCCGTCGCCATAGATAATCTCATCTTTAGTTTGTATGGTCACAAATTTTTCCGTGTATATTTTTTTGTTTTTGTTATTCCAGATCAGCTCTTCACTATTTAGTTTTTCTCCCTTAATGTTTATGACCTCAACATTGTTTCGGGCAATCATCTCATTGGTGGTTTCATCAATACGTCCGTAGCCTGCAGTAAGCCGGCTAGACTCCACGAGTTGTTCGTCGAAGAATAGTACACGAAGCCCATTATTAAATTCAAGGTATGGCTTTCGTGTATTAAAACGCTTGAGTTCGCTGGATAATAATCTGGCGCGTATGCTGGCATCTGTACTGTATAATATTTCAATATTATAGGCTATTTCAACTTCCGCATCAATTTTATCAGAAATCTTTTTTATTTCATTCCAATTATTTTCACAAGCATTGCATACAGTTAATAGTATAAATAAACTTAGTATACGAAGCAGTTGCTTAATCATACTTTCGCTTAATAAACCAACGGTCTGATATAGAAAAGCCGAGCGTTCCACGAAGGAAGCGCTCTTCAAGCAAATTATTACTCGTGGTTCCCATTTTTCCGATTTCAAATGCAAAATCGATATCGCTGAAAAAACGTTTTACAGGTATGCCAAAACCGGCAGTGATGGCGTATTGATTAATCTGCTGATTATTGAAGTAGATCGGTGTCTGTTGATAATAGCCGCCTAAACGAAATTTTAAACGATTGTATAAACCTTCAAGAGCTGTTTCGTTAGGTATCCACTGAATACCGGCCGCAACTTTATAGCTTGCTCTGAACGAGTCTATCTCATTAAAGCTTCTGTACGATTGTGCGTCGGTATAATTAAAGTTTACACCAACGAGCCATTTGTTTTTAAAATTGTACAGTAATCCTGCATCAAACGAGGCCGGTAAGATAACAGCGCCTCGCTGATTAAATGCAGCGGTTATCGTATCAAAAGCAACTTCAGCATTTGCGGAGTTGTAATAAAAACGATTCATCATCATATCTCTGGTACTTCGAATGCTATTGTTCAGATTTCCGGCAACTCCAACCGTAAGGGTGTTTTGTTCTTTCCATTTGATATCGTACTGAGCTCCGCCATAAAATGAAAAACCATTTAGGTGGCGATCATTGTAATATCTGGAATTAAATCCATTTAAGGTGTCATCAAATACTAACCGTGTAGCATTTCGGATGTTCCCGAATACGAATGCCGCCCGAGCGCCTATGCGTAAATTTTTGAAAAGAGAAACGCCTGTAGCCAAGTACGCCTCATTGACTGATCCTTCACCATTGAATATCTGAACATAACGGGGTAACCCGTTTGCCGATTCGTTAAACTCAAGAATGTTGTAGTTTACTCTCGAAAGTGGAAGCAGGCCAAAAGATACGGCACCGTGTTTAATGGGGAACGCTAATGTGATATAATCAACAGTTCCGTATCCAAAATTTTGTGAAGCACTATCGCTCCTCACGGTCATTCCCTTTGCGAATAATCCAATCTGATAGTTAGTTAATTTAAGTGCGCCGAGGGATGCCGGATTGGCTATGTTAAATCGATCTTTTGAAGAGTAGGTTGCCTGCATATTGCCCCATCCACGCATAGCGGCTGTGGTCATCGGGCGCATATCGCCAATACCAAACCGGGTATATGGGGAATTTTCCTGTGCCAGAATGGAAGCACTCGCGAATAGAAAAATGAATGTAATCAGGTGTTTATACAAAGTCGGGGTAGTTGAGTTTAAGAATGTGTTGTAGCCCTCTCAGAGCCAAATGATCGCCTGCAAATATCTTATAATTTATATGAGGCTCAAAATAGGAAGCATCGCCGCCGGTCAGAATGATATTTAGTTTCTTGTATTTCTTTTTGTATTCCCTGATGATGTAATTAAGTTCGCCTATAATACCATTAATTACGCCACTTTGCATAGACTGTTCGGTAGTGCGACCAATGAGGGATGCTGAGCGTGATACGGATACCAAAGGAAGACGGGCCGTCAAATGGTGCAGTGCTTTGAAGCGCATATATAATCCCGGACTGATACCACCGCCGAGATAGTCATTACGGGAATCGATAATATCGTAGGTGATACAGGTGCCTAATGAAATAATCAAAATATTAGACTTGCCTAATAGGTCGGTTGCTCCTGAAGCCAGGGCAATTCGATCTTGGCCCAGTGTGGCACTTTTATAGTTATTTCTGAACGGCAGTATCAATTGATTGTTTAGAGGAATAATAGTGATTTTATTATTTAGGCTTTGTAAGTACGGGACGTCCTTTTCGCTTACATTGGAATACAGCAGGCACTGTACATTATATTTTTTTATCAGTGTGTTGAGGAACGTTTTTGTTATTTCCTTAGTATTTGAAATCAGTGTTAATGCACCTTGATTGGAAACAGCAATTTTTGTTCGGGTATTACCAATATCTAATAACAATGCGGGCATGGCTTTGCTAAGGTAACAAACTGTATGATGTATAAATAACAAAGCCGGCGTAAGCCGGCTTTGTAGCAAATGTTATGCGGATTTTATTATTGATCCCACCAAACTTTTTGAAGCATATCTGATACGATGATTGCATTGGTATTATAAATGCGTTCATCAACAGGTGTGATTAATCTGCGGGGTATTTCGGTTAATTGAGCATCAGGATTGGGTGTTAATGCCGGCAATCCGGTTCTGCGCCAGTCTGCCCAAACTTCGGGTTGAGTAAATAGGTCAACATATTTTTGCGTCATAATCTTATCTTGAGTTATTGAGCCGGCTGTTTCATTGGCATACGTAGCCTCGTAAGTAGAATCTGACGCTCCTGTGGTGCGCAGAATACTTTCTTTTACGGCATCATTTAAAGCTGTTGCCGCCTCGGCATTTTGTCCAAGTCGCCAATGGGCTTCTGCTTTGATAAATAAGGCTTCTGAGTAGAGTGCCAAAGGAAGCGGAGAGTCATCGCCGCCATACAGGGAGCCTAAATTACTAGTTGTTATATCGAAACTATTTTTAGGAGTGCCACTATAGCCACCAGTATCATCAACACTGCAGTATAATGATAGTCTAGGATCATTTGTATTTTTTAGTAGATCTACAAAGTTTTCTCCCATTTTGATGTAATTAGCTCTGATTTGATTAAATGCTGACCAAAGATTTAACTCATTACCATTAAGACCATACACGGCAAATGCATCATCTCCGCTGGCAAGGCCCGATGCATTGTAAATATCCAGAACGGTTTGTGCTGATCCTGATCCGTCTTTTTTACTTAAGCGATTTGCATAGCGTAGTTTAATAATGTAGGCTGTTTTAATCCATGCCGCAGCGTCGCCGCCATGAATAAAATCATCTGTTGAAGGCAATAATTTATTTTCCTCATCAGCTGATTGCAAGTCTTCAATGGCAAGATCAAGTTCACTTTGAATATTCTTAATTATTTCCTCCTGCTTATCGTAATTCGGATTATAAAAATCATTTCCATCCAAACCTTTAAGCGCTTCGCTGTATGGAACATCGCCCCAATAATCGGTACATAGACCTATCGTCATGGATTTAAGCACTCTTCCTATGCCACGATAGCGGGGGTTATCATCTCCGGATAGTTCTATCAGTTCCTGCATATTGATGAGTCCATCCGCATAAATGGATTTCCATTCATTCAAATTTGCGGATTCATCGATTGAGTACAATGCTACATCCTGCATCTGAAAGTCTGTGCCTGCTGATTGTTGTGTAAAAATGGAAGCTGTACGGGCTAACTGACCATTATAGGCAGAAAAGACCGCAAGTTCTGATACAGATAAGAGTAGGGATGGGGTGTTTTTTGCGGGGCTGTTTGGAGAAACCCGATATCCATCAACCCACTTTTTACAACCGGTGCCTATAGTCACCAGAAGTATTGAAAAAATTATAATTGACTTTTTCATGGTATTAAAAGTTTTGTTTTTATGAATGATTAGAAACCTATGCTTAAACCGAATAACCAGGATTTGGTGCCGGGCATATTAAAGTAGTTGTATCCCTGAACATTTGATCCAGCTCCGTTTAGACTGGTTTCAGGATCTGTGCCGGGATATTTGGTTTTGAGCCACACGTTGCGTCCTGTGACACGCGCTGTTAACGACTTGATTGGTGTGTTCTTAAAGACTTTTGCCACTGGCAAATCGTATGCAAGGGTTAATTCTCTCAAACGAACCCATGATCCATCAAATATGGCATTCTCACGAACACCAAATGCACCATCGCCAACAACGTGATTGTAGTATGTGAATGCATCAATCTCGATATCGTTTTTTACATAGGTTATATTTCCATTGCCATCGTCAACTGCTTTTACGCCATCTACGATAAACGTTTTATCACGATTATCGCCTGACTCTTTGGTTGTGCCGATTCGATTCATGCGGGCAATGGTTCCATCCCATATATCGCCACCTTTGCGAATATCGAACAGCACTGTAAGAGAAAGCCCTTTGTAACTGAATGTATTGCGAATATTAGACAACCATTGCGGATAGGGAGAGCCAATGACACCAAAGGTGTCGGCAGCCAAAGGAATGCCGCTCTCATCAACGATAATATTTCCGTCAGGATCTCTGGCCCACATCGAGCCAAAGAGTACTCCATACTGCTGACCTACGTATGCATAGGGCTCGGGATCACCAAACGTAGATTCGACATTAAAACTATTTAGGCCGTCAGCAATTTTTGTAACCTCGTTTCTGTTTCTGGAAAAGTTGCCGCCAAGATTCCAAACAAAGGCTTTACTTCTGATGATATCTGCATCTGCAGACACTTCAATTCCTTTGTTAACCATCTCCCCGGCATTGGAATAAACATTAGAGAAACCTGATGATGAAGCAATGGGACGAGTTACTAAAATATCTTTCGATAGCTGATTGTAGTACGTTACATCTAAGTTGATTCGTCCATTCAGGAACTTTAATTCAAGACCGATTTCACGACCAATTTGTCTTTCGGGTTTTAGGTCAGGATTGCCAAGAATATTTGTTTGGCTGTAACCAAATCCGGATTGACCGAGATAAGGGAATCCAATTCCATCGGTAAATCCGTCTGTAAACAGCGGGCTTACATAATAAGTGGAAGATGAGTAGGCAGGTGGATTAATACCTACCTGAGCATAACCTAGTCGAACTTTTCCAAAAGAGAGTATTTTATTTTCTTCTAGTAATTCCGTAAACACAAAGCTACCGTTCACGCTGGGGTAAAATACTGAATTGATGTTGGGTCCCCAGGTGCTACTCCATTCATTACGTCCGGTGATGTTCAAGAACACCGTACTGCGCCAATCAAATCCAAAATCACCAAACCAGGCAGCTGTGCGAGTAGTTACGTTTGCTTCGCTTGCAAAAAGATTCGACGCATTGCTCAGATTGTAAAATTTAGGTATGGTAAGATCGCGGCCACGGGCATATAAATCCTGCGAATATATCTGAGTCAGGTTGTTACCGATAGTGCCGGTAAAGCCAATATCTTTAGTGAGATTATGTTTAACATTAATCAATAAATCTCCATATACCTGACGGTAACGCTTGGTGTTTTCCTCGATTTGACCACCCGGCGCATTTGCTGGATCATTACTGTAGATTGCAAATACTTGTTTACGAGAGTCTGTATAAACGTCGGTACCCACACGATAGCTGATATCCAGCCAATCGGTTGGGGTCAGGTTAAAATTAACATTACCTAATATGCGATTCGTGTTATCAGTATAAGGATTATTGTATACGGTCCAGTAGGGATTATCGTAGATGTAATAATAACTTCTGTTATCACCGGCATCTGTTTCATAACCTGCTGAGAGGTCATAGCTTGCAGGTGCGCGCATCAGCGAGAGCATAACCCCGGAAAGATTACTCCCATTTTGCGCACGCAGGCCGCCGCTGTTAATATAGTTTATAGATGCCCCTGCAGAGAAATAGTTAGTTATTTTATGATCAGCATTCAGTCGAATGGTCGTACGCTTGAATTCAGTATTTGGAACGATACCTTTATCGTTAGTATGGCCAAAGGATAAACGAAATGAACTGTTTTGCCCACTTCCGCTGATGGCAAAATTATTATTGAAGGTTACACCGGTTTCGAAGAAATTATTTGCATTATCAACCGGTGTTCTGTCAATGCTATTAATCAGCGGACCCCAGCTGTTAGGTGTACCGGAAGATACATCATCATCAGTAAACCATAAACCATCCGGACCTGGATCACCTTCATCGAAAGCTCCCTCTGCAATAACGTTTCCAAGAGAGTCAAATTTACCACCCCCTACACCTTGTGCGTATTGTAGCTGTCGCTGAGGTAATTTATTTACCTCGGAGAATTCCAAGGATGTGCTGTAGTTGAAATTAATTGACTTTTTACCCATGCCACCACCGCGCTTGGTGGTGATCAGAATAACGCCGGAACCGGCACGAGCCCCATAGAGTGCTGTAGCGGCAGGGCCTTTTAAAACGGAGACATTTTCAATATCATCCGGATTGATATCAACGGCACGGTTAGAATTATTTACTCCGCTTAAGGTTTCGTTAAACGGGTAATCGCCGGCAACTGTACCATCGGTTGAGTTATCTATGGGTACCCCATCAATGACAATAAGCGGTTGATTATTTCCGGTAAACGTTGAAGGCCCGCGAATAATGATTTTACTGCTGGCACCCGGAGTTCCACCTGACCCGTTTACAAACAACCCACTGAATTTGCTGGATAAGCCTTGTATGACATTCTCTTCACCACTTTGTGAAATAAGGCCACCTCCGACTTCCTGGGAACTATACCCGAGAGATTTTTTCTCTTTGGATACACCTAAGGCAGTTACCACAACCTCATCTAATCCGAGTACATCATCTTCCATTGAAATCATCAGACTGGTATTCGCACCAATTTCAACTTCTTTATTTTTCATGCCGAGATACTTCACCACTAATGTGGTAACATTTTGGCTTATAATCAGCGTAAACTTACCGGACGCATCGGTGTAGGTTCCGGTGGTTGTTCCCTTCGCCAGTACAGATGCTCCAATTATCGGTTCGCCTTTTTGGTCATTAACCACACCGGAGATGATGCGATTCTGAGCCGAAAGATGTTGCATAAAAAGCAAAAGCAACACCCCAATGAGTGGAATTTTTTTCTTCATTTTTTATTGGGTTTTAGTTAAAGAATGCACCCAATGTGTTTTTTTTTATAGAATTGTACAATGCATGGAGTTACATAGGGTAAAAAAAAACTTGTTCACATATGCGGCCAAAACACTATCTATTTCAAAACGCTTATCTGTATTTGTTTACAGCAAAATAGTTGCATTCCATATAAAATGAAAATGTATATAACTTATTAACTATTTGTGACCGGCTATTTTCTGTTCGATAGCGGTCGTGGAATAACCCTCAATTAATTTAATAATTTCAATACGACCACCATTAGCCAAAACATCCTCTGCTCCGATTATTGTTCCCCGGGTATAGTCTCCGCCTTTTACCAGCACCTCCGGTTTAATGGCTCGTATTAATTCAAGAGGTGTATCCTCATTAAAGATGATGATAGCATCTGTACAAGATAAGGCCGCCAGAACAAGTGCACGTGATGTTTGGTCCTGAATTGGGCGTCCATCTTTTTTAATTCGCCTGATGCTCTCATCGCTGTTTAAACCTATAACCAGATGTTTACCAAACGATGCAGCCTCGGTAAGACTGTGTATATGTCCTTTATGAAGCAGGTCAAAACAACCATTAGTAAATACAACGGGTTCACTTTTAAAGAGCCAGATATTTCTGAGTCTCAGTAAATCCTGAAGGGACATGATTTTCTGCTGAACGGCTTCGAGGTGATTCATGTTTCGGATTTTGATTTCGGCTTATTAATAATAGGTAAGGCGATGAGCGCTATCAGTCCGAAAAGAATTACACTGATGGTTTGCACCGAGTGATTAAGAAGGGCATAGCTTAGCCCATTGTTGATTTCAACGCCATACTGAGCAAGCGTTTGTGAAACGATAAAATGAAACACGCCAAATCCGCCCTGAACCGGAGCCGCAAAACCAAATCCGCCAAAAACCATAACCACGAAACCGGTAAGTGGAGAGAGCATTGCGGTGAAATCGAACGAATTGAAACACAAATAGGCCATCATCCAATACATCACCCACATCATGGCTGTATGAAATATCAGTAGCGGAATATTTTTCACTTTTCTTATGGATAGTAGTCCTTCATTAAATCCATTAAGAATTTTTATTATGCGTTCGTAATAGGATGATTTGAGTATAAACTTCCAGATCAGGAACAATAAAACAAGCAGTACTAACAGCACGCCCATTGCGATAAGATTTGTATTTGCTGAATGACCAAGGAGGGATTGTAGTTTATTTAAAATCGGATTTACGATAAAGTCATAAAATATATTGCTGACGCGTTCAAACTCAAATAGCAGTACGATAGCCAAACAAACAAACAGCGATATCACATCAATGATACGCTCGGTTACAACGGTACCAAACGATTTGTCAACGGGCACATTTTCATAACGGTTCAGAATACTGCAACGGAACACCTCGCCCATTCGGGGGAGACCCAGATTGGCAAAGTATCCAATTAATACAGCAATAAAGGTGTTGTACAATTTCGGTTTATAACCCAGAGGCTCCAGTAACATATTCCATCGAGCTGAGCGGTTAATATTACTGATGAATCCAAATACAAAAACCATGGAGGCCCAGTAGTAATTCGCTTTTTTAAGATTAGTGTATATGAGGTCTATATCTTGATTTCGAAAAATCAACCACAGCAATACAATGCCAAATGTTGCAAATAATAAAACACGCAGTACAGAGGAAAATTTGCGATACAACAGTTAAGTAAGTTTATTATCGGTTGGAAAAACAAGAGCGGGTTTAAACTGAGGGGCTTCTGATGCCGGAAGTAAGCCGTAAGCAATGATGATGACCAAATCGCCTACCAAAGCTTTTCTTGCGGCAGGTCCATTGAGGCAGATGATGCCACTATTTCGTTTGCCCTTGATAACGTATGTTTCAAGACGTTCGCCATTATTGATATTAACAACCTGAACTTTTTCATTTTCAATCAGATTCGCCGCTTCCATGAGCGCCTCATCAATGGTAATGCTACCCACATAATTGATGTCAGCCTCTGTAATCTTAACCCGGTGAATTTTAGATTTTAAAACTTCAATTAACATACTTGCAAAAGTAAACTTTATAAGGTAACGTCAGAATAACCCAAAAAGCAACGTTTTTCAAAATATTTAATATCAGAGACCCTACTATGGCATATATCATTTGATATATTTGAACGCATCAATACAAACATGATGCGCATACTTGTAATACTATGGCTAATCAGCCTGACACTCCACGTTCAGGCTCAGCAGGAACAACCTTTCTTTAAACCAATCAGCAGTGATGAGGCTCCAACTTTTCTGGAGAACATCATATTGCCCCGTGTAACTACGCCACCTCCTGTACCGGTTCGAGCCGCGGCTCAATGGGAAGAGATGAAAGGTGTTGTGATTTCTTGGAAGACCTATTCCGGTGTCGATTTATTTGCTACGCTGGCATCTATTTGTGATCACATTCAGGAAACGGCAACGGTATATATTCTATGCGAAGACTCCAATAGTGTTAAAAATTACTTAACTAGTAAAAATGTGCCGTTATACAATATAGAATATATAGTAACACCAACCAACTCCATTTGGGCACGCGATTATAGCGCCAATACCATTTATGAAAATGAAGTATTTACAAACTCACTTGTAGACTGGCAATATAACAGACCACAGCGTCCCGAGGACGATGCCAGTCCGGTTGCCTTGGCAGATTTCCTGAATCAGCCACTTTATGAAACGACTACGGCACCCAATAAACTAGTAAACACCGGAGGTAATTATATGAGTGACGGCCACGGCACTGCATTTTGCTCCAAACTGGTTTTAGAAGAGAATGCACCCGGCGGTGGCTTTAATAACAATCTAACGGAGGCCGATGTAGATAGTATAATGAAGAAGTACATGGGAATTAACCGATTCATAAAAATGGATATGCTGCCATACGATGGTATTCATCATATCGATATGCACATGAAACTGCTTGATGAGGAGACTTTGTTGGTTGGCTCTTATCCGGATGGGATCTCTGATGGTCCTCAGATAGAAGAAAATCTGCAGTATGTATTGGATAATTTTCAGAGTTGTTTTAATCGTCCTTACAAGGTTATTCGCATTCCCCAGCCACCTAGCCCATCGGGCAATTACCCCGGCCAGCCATTTGGAAACGGTTATTACCGTACATATACCAATGCATTAATCTGTAATGACTATGTACTTGTGCCAAACTATTATGAGAAATACGACACGACGGCATATCGAATTTGGACAGAGAGTATGCCCGGATACAAAATTAAAATGATAGACTGTAATGATATTATTCAATACAGCGGCGCCTTGCATTGCATCACACACGAGATTGGTGTAGATGACCCCATCTTTATTTCGCATGCCAAGCTATACGACACAAATAATACAAGCACTCCTTACGAGGTGAATGCCTATGTGAATACACAAAGCGGTGTTGCATCGGTTAATCTATTCTGGACTATCGATACGCTAAGTGGCTATGCTTCATTGCCAATGAGCTCTTTAGGCGCCGGAAACTATCAGGCATTTATTCCGGCGCAATCCGCCGGCACAAAAGTGTTTTATTACATCGAAGCATCAAGCAACAGTGGAAGAACTATACGCAAGCCTTTGGTAGCACCTGAGGGAGTTATTATGTTCAACGTTTTAGGGGGCACAACGTCGGTATGGAACGGTCAGAGCAAGGCTCAACTTTTTGTACCCTATCCGATTCCGGCTACGGATTTATTGAATGTTTCCTATTTCGCACCTGTGGGAGGTCAAACTACAATAAGTGTGTACAACCTTATAGGGCATCTGATATACACGGTATCTAACATCAACGCTCCCGGAATGCAACAATATGCTCTGGATATCAGCAATTTGAGTGAAGGAACCTATTTGTTAGAATTCAAGAACGGCGAATACACTCAGATGAAAAAGTTTATCAAAATCAAATAAATTAAATTATCGGTCATTTCAACAAAAGCGGACTAACAACGGTCCGCTTTTTTTACGTATTGTCTTGTGGTGTTAGCGCAAATTTGCGGATAATATGATTACAGACAGAAGCATTGCCCCCGAAATTCATCCTATATCCGGAATACGTTATCCTGATGTGAAATCGATTCAGTTAACGAACAAGATACCGGTACATATACTTGCGTCCGGTATGCAGGAAGTAGCAAAGATTGAATTGATTTTTTTTGCCGGTCGCTGGCAGGAACATAAGCGGGCAGTAGCAACCTGTACGGCCAGCCTGCTCAAGGAGGGTACCAGCAAACGCAGTTCGCTCGATATCGCCAATCTGATTGATTACTATGGAGCCAGTATTCAGGTAAGTAGTTTTATTGATTATTCGTCGCTGACGCTTTACTGTTTGAATAAACATCTGGAATATCTGTTGCCTCTAATGACAGAATTAATAACCGAAGCTTCTTTTCCGGAGAGTGAACTTGAATTATACATCCGAAATAACAAGCAAAAAATTGAAGTCAACGAGAAAAAAGTGGAACATCTCGGACAGCGATTGTTTACTTCTGTTTTATTCGGTAAAAACCATCCTATTGGCTACACCACATCCAAGCAAGACCTGGAAGTCCTGAGCCGCAAGGATCTGCTGATGTTCAAGCAACAACATTACCATCACGAGAATGCCTTCATCATTGCCTCCGGAAAATTAACCGATAGTCATATTCAATTGATCGATCGTTACTTAGGTGTTCCGTTAAATCAGCCTGCCGATAAAAAAACGAGCATCGTTTCATTAGATGCTTCACCCGTTGATTTATATATAGATGAGAAAGCTGATGCCCTGCAGAGTGCCATACGAGTAGGCAAGCGTTTCATCAACAAATTACATCCCGATTATCCTTTGGTTAAGGCCACGAACCTCGTTTTGGGAGAGTATTTCGGTTCCAGGCTTATGAGTAATCTCCGCGAGGATAAGGGCTTTTGCTACGGCATCTATTCAACCATAGCCAGTTTTGTTAATGAGGCCTATTTGTGTATTGCTACTGAAGTGGGCGCTGATGTAACTGAGTCGGCATTGCACGAAATAGAAAACGAAATTTTACGTTTACAGAATGATTTAATTGATGTGGATGAACTTCAGTCGGCGATGAACTACCGTATGGGTGTATTTCTTGGTGATCTTGATGGCGCATTTAATCAGCATGATTTCTTAAAAGGATTATTGCTTTTTGGTGCTGATAAGGAGTATATGCTCCATTACGTTGACCGTTTGCGCAGTGCAACCCCTCAGGCAATTCGGGATATTGCACAACGTTATTATCGTTCGGATACTTTTTATAAGGTGATTGCAGGAAAAAATATTAACGTATCGTGATTCGAATTATTCAGATATGGATTTTGAGTTTATGCTTCAGCACCCTTGCTAATGCTCAAACAATTAATCCCCCTAATCTGAAGTGCGCTACTGCTCAGGCTAACGGACAAGTGTTACTGGAATGGAGTGTACCGGATAATCCTTGCGGCCCGTTTATTTCATATGCCATTTATGTCGCTACCAATATTAATGGACCGTATAGTGTGCTCACAAACATCAACACCGAGTTGCAAACATCCTATCTTGATGTTTCGGCAAATGCGCTGGTTAATACCTATTATTATTACATGCTGTCATTTTATAATTGCCCCGGTGCCACACAGCCCACTTCGGATACATTAGACAGTAATCCTCCTGTAACACCGGAAATTGCCGTAGTTACGCTGAATGGAAGTTTTGCTCAGTTAAACTGGTTGCCCAGTCCGAGTCCCGAAACGGCGGGTTTTATCATTTACAAAGTAGTTGGTGGGGCTAACCTGCCCGTTGATACCGTCTATGGCGCCACAGTTAATTCATACACCGATGCAAGCAGTAATCCAAACAGTGCTTCAGAAGAATATACCATAGCCGCTTTCGACTCCTGCTGGAATGCCAGCCTCATTAATATTAAACCGCAACGAACCCTGTTTATGAGCGGAGTGCCAAGTGCGTGTAAAGGAATTGCCATTATAAACTGGACGAATTATATCAATTGGAATAATGGAGTGGAACAATATAAAATCTATCTGTCTTTTAACGGATCACCTTTTACGCTTTATGATTCTACTACACAGATTATTGATACGATTCCCTATACATCGGACAATATGTGCGTATATGTTACAGCCGAAGAGCTGGGCACCAATGAAGTTTCTGTATCCAATACCTTGTGTTTTTCACCTAATCCTCAGAATCCCTTAAGTGATGTTTATGTACATAATGCAACGGTATTGCAACCGGGGGTTAACCGTGTTTTTTATTCGGCTAATCCTGCTTCACAAGTCATTAACTTATTGATTGAACGCAGTGAGGATGGATTAGTATTTAATTCTATAGATGCTTTCAATCCGGGATCAGTTCCATCCGTTCAGTTTTATGACGATGAAGGTGCATTTAACGAATCGCGCAGTTATTACTATCGGGTTACAATGAAAGACAATTGCGGAAATGAACAAACATCCAATTATGCCAAAACTATTTTACTGCAGGGCTATGCATTTAGTAACCTTACCAATGAACTCAACTGGGATGATTACATTCATGAAAACGGAACGGTATTGCAATATGAAGTAAAACGGAACTCAGCCACAGGCTGGCAGAATGTGCTAACCTATGCGCCGCCTGAGAATCTCTTTTCGGAGGATGTGAGCGCACTGGTTGGTGATTCCGGCAATATATGTTACGTGGTTGAATCGCTTACTGCAACAAACCGTCCGGACGGAACTCTCGACACCGTAATCAGCAGATCGAATGAACTCTGCTTAAGTCAGCTGATAAAAATAGGTATGCCCAATGCCTTTGCTCCGGATGGTAAGAACCGGATATTTAAGCCGGTGATGCGTTTTACCGGAGATAAATCGTATCTGTTTGAAGTATTTGATCGCTGGGGTGCGGTACTCTTCAGTACAACTGATTTTGATCAGGGATGGGATGGCACATATAATGGTAAACCTGCCCAGCAAGGGGCTTATGTGTATTATGTTCGTGTAGTAGATAATCTCGGACAAACCACAGAACGGAAGGGCACTGTAGTGCTGATTCGATAATTATTTAACCGGTGTCGGCGGTTCCATCACGGTGCCGCATTGTTTACAGGTTCGTTTATGGATATCGCCGTAAAAACTTTGCATCAGGGGTGGAAACTGTGTCACAATGTCTGTAAGTTCAAAATAGACTTCGTGGAGTAAATGATCGCATTTTTCACAATACCATTGAAATCCATCTTTCATTCCGTTTTTTCGATGCATCTCCATCACCAGTCCCACGGTATTGGCAGGTCGTTGTGGTGAGTGGGGCACTCGGGCCGGAAGTAAAAATATTTCTCCTTCTTTTATGGGCACGTCAACCTGTTTACCATTTTCGATAATACGAATATTTACTTCACCTTCCAATTGATAAAAGAATTCTTCGCTTTCATTGTAGTGATAATCTTTTCTGGAGTTTGGACCTCCAACTACCATAACAATAAAATCATCATTGCCCTTGTATACGACCTGATTGCCAACAGGTGGCTTTAGAAGGTGTCGGTTATCATCAATCCATTTTTTAAAATCGAAGGGGCGTTGCAACATAGTCTTATGTTATTTCAATTATAAAAATAATATTTATACGGAATCGTGTTTTGTTGCGGCGGAATTATCGTTTTACCATGAAACTAAACGTAATGAGAAACTTATACCAACTCAGCAAGCATACACCGTAAACTGCCACCGCCATATTTTTCAATAGTATCTATCTGCGTGGCCAGAATGGTGCCGTCGTTTTCAAGGACTTTTATCTGTTGCGGGCTGTAGGATTTCATTGCCGTTGTACTCATCAGCCAGTATCCCTGACCATGTTGGTTGGTAACAAACAAGGTGTTGGCGGCAAATTGTCTGATTTGGTCCTCATCAACCTGCACCAGGTGATAATACAGATCGAGGTGTTCCAGCAGATGGATCCGCTCCGATTCATCGGGGATGAGCGTATCACCGATAATACAAACTTCATGACCAATACTCATCATCACATTGGTATGATAGATTTCTTCACCTCTGGGGGTACGGGCATCAAATACCATTTTTTCATAGCCCAACCGGGTACAGAATTCATCAAGCAAGGCCTCGTGACTTCGCTGTGAGCGACACATGTATGCATAACGAAGTGTTCGGTCGAGTATCAGACTTCCGGTACCCTCAAGAAACATGTTTTTATTTTCGTAGGTCGTGAGATCTGTAGTATGCAGATATCCTGTTTGATTGAGGTAGGTAATAATATCCTTTCTACGTTCTGTTCTGCGATTGGGGGCAAGCATAGGATAAAGAATAAGTTGTCCGTTGTAATCGGTACTAAACCAGTTATTCGGAAACACGGCATCGGGCTTTAATGGTTCGTCGGTATCGTCAAATACAATATGTTCTATATCGTGCAGATGCAGAAGTTCAATGAGTGCATCAAACTCGCGCAGTGCCCGCTCCTGAATAGCGGCATCGTCGGCCAATGCCTGCTGAAACACATTACTCCCTGCTGTTTGAGCATTAAATCCAAAATGTTTTGGCCTGATCAGCAACAACATCTTAATAGTTGATGACCTGTTGTTCCATCAGTTCGGGCAGTTCACGAAATCCATATTGCTGATTTCGTAATCTGGGCTCAAAGCCTGCTTCGCGAATAGCTTCCTGAATACCTTTACTGGTAAAGCGATGCGGTGCGCCCGCCACACTCACCACATTTTCTTCGATCATAATGGAACCAAAGTCGTTGGCGCCGGCGTAAAGACAAACCTGCGCAATCTGTTTACCTACGGTGAGCCAGGATGCCTGTATATTTTTGATATTGGGTAGCATCAGTCTGCTCAGGGCCAGCATTCGGATGTATTCCTCACTGCTTACTTGATTACGTATGCCTCGCAGTCGTTTCAGCAGCGTGCCTTCATCCTGAAAGGGCCAGGGTATAAATGCAATAAATCCTTTTGCCTGGTCGGGCTTCTCGCTTTGAACCTGGCGGAGCCAGGCTAAATGTTCAAATCGTTCGTATAGTGTTTCCACGTGACCGAACATCATAGTTGCTGATGTGGTTAGTTGCAATTGGTGGGCGGCGCGCATCACGTCCAGCCATTCTTGTCCACTGCATTTACCTTTACTGATTAAGCGGCGCACCCGGTCGTTCAGAATTTCGGCTCCTGCACCGGGAAGGGAATCGAGCCCGGCATCCATAAGTGTTTTTAGGACTTCGCGGTGGGTACTTTTTTCAAGTTTTGTGATATGGGCTATTTCCGGTGGTCCCAGGGCGTGTAGTTTAATGGCAGGATAGCGTTCCTTGAGTTGTTTAAATAAATTCACATAAAAATCAAGGCCCAGATCGGGATGATGTCCGCCCTGAAGCAACAACTGATCACCACCATAGCGAATGGTTTCTTCAATTTTTTGAGTGTACTGATCTATGGTCGTAATATAGGCATCGGGGTGTCCGGGTTTGCGGAAGAAATTGCAAAATTTACAATTGGCAATACATACATTGGTTGTATTAACATTGCGATCAATGATCCAGGTTACATCATTACCCGGCACAGCTTGTTTGCGCATCGTGTGGGCGGCTTGCATCAGATCGCCCAGGGGGGCGTATTCGAATAAACAGATACCCTCTTCGGGGCTTAACCATTCCGAACGAAGCGCTTTATCTAATAGGTTGTTAGTATCCATTTCACTCTGTGCAACAAAGATATTAGGTATTGGTTGAATGATTGAGCGAAGTAAGCGGAAACCGGATTCAATTTTGTTGGTATCGCTCAGACTGAATCGCCGGGCTGTGATATAATTTATAATGTATCGTACGTTTTTTGCTTGTAGCTATTACCGTTATTTCGTAAGGTTCATTTAAGAGGAGCCTGAGTTTAGACGAAAATGTAGTAATTGATTGATTTGTAAACTCGGAATAAATTCCTATTTACCTTTGTGCCTATTAAACACTTAAAATATGCTTATAGAAACTAAAAATCTAAAAAAAATCACAGACATAATTAATTCCGAAGGTTGTATACTCGGCCTTTATAAAAACGGCGAGGTGTTGATATTATCGAGCCACCTGATGGATATAGGCGGGGATGTGTTTTATACTACTACCGGCGAACTCTTAAGGCACTATCTTAATGGCGACATTACACTGAATCAGTTATTTATGTTGAGTGAGGATATTCTGGTAACCCGTAAACTTGCCAGCGAAAAAACAACACACGTAAAAGCTGACCTTGTTTCGCGGATTACATTTGGGGAAGAGTATTACACCAATATCAGTTATGGCATGAAGAATAAAAATATTCTCAGCTATCTGTAAGGATTTATCTAAAGTTATCCATATACCAATATGCAAATGAGTAAATTGATTTGGATCGTAGGATTTGTGTTTGCAGGTCCATTATTCCTTACTGCACAAATCAGCGGTAAGGTCACCGATGTTTACGATGGCGATTCCTTTACATTACTGGCCCCGGGTAATGTGGAGATGAAGATCAGACTGCATGGCGTGTATTGTCCCGAACTCAGCAGGATTATGGTCAGCGAGCCAAGCAGTTTACCTCATCCCAGATTTTTGGCAAAACAGTAACAGTTAAATCAAGTAAAAAAGACCGCTATGGTCGCACGATCGGCACGGTTTACCTTGCTAATGGTCAAATTTTGAATGAGCTCTTACTCCAGAATGGCTTAGCCTGGCATTCTAAGAAATACGACAGCAATACCTATTGGGCTCAATTGGAAACTAATGCACGAAATGCCAAAAGGGGGTTATGGGCTATTTCGAACCCTATACCGCCCTGGACATACCGAAGCAGTAAATAACCTGTTTGTTTTGTTGACCTTTTTTCGACTCTTGTTACTTGCACTGATCATGATACCTGCCGGTGCATTGCGTGCACAAAAAAATATCATCAGGCAACATCTTATCTGGGAGGGGGTATTCATCAAATTAGAAGTCAATGATAAATGGTACTGGCAAAATGAAATTCAGGAGCGTCATTTTGTGAGTCCAATGGCCCATCATCAATTTCTGTTCAGAAGTCATTTACATCGTTACATTGCAAATACCGGTTGGGATGCTTCAGTTGGTATGAGTTTATTTTTACAAAACCCTAACGACCCGGAAGCACCGGTGAAATTAACTGTTCCGGAACTCCGACCTCATATCGAAGTAGCCTACAGTCAAAAACTAACTAAACTTACATTTGATCATCGCTTCAGAACCGAGGCGCGATTTTTTCATAATACTAACCATACCAGAACTGAACTCGAGGATGGTTTCGGGTTCGGAAATTTCAGATTCAGATATAGACTTCAGGCTACAATACCCTTATGGCGGGTGTTTACAGATCACGATCTCCGGCTAAAGCTGAGTGATGAATTGCATGTGAATATGGGTAAAAAAATACTAACGAACATCTTCGATCAGAATCGAATTTATGTAGCCCTTAATTATGAATTAACACCTAATGTGAATGTTGAAGCCGGATATTTAAACTGGTTTCAGCAAACACCGGACGGGCAGTTTTATAATAGGGACATCCTAAATCTAACCTGTCAATTTCGAATAAGAGTCGGCGAAACCAAATAGAAAAGACATTGAAAAAATATATTCCAAGCGACGATTATTGAGGCACATCGTCGGTGTGTGATTATAATCGTTCCCAGACGCCGGCAATTCCCTGCCCTCCGCCAACGCAGGCAGTAACCATTCCATATTTTTTGTTCAGTCGTTTCAGGTCACTTAATAATTGAATGGACAGTTTAGCGCCGCTGCAGCCTAACGGATGCCCCAGTGCAATAGCGCCACCATTAATATTTACTTTGTCAGCATCGAGTTGGAGTGTTTTGATTACAGCTAAACTCTGTGAGGCAAAAGCCTCATTCAGTTCAATCAAATCCATGTCGGTCTGTTTGAGTTTTGCCTGCCTGAGTGCCAGTGGAACAGCCTCAATAGGCCCTATGCCCATAGTGCGGGGATGAACACCAACGCTGGCGCAACTAATCAGCCGACCTACCGGCTCAAGGTTTAGCTCACGCATCATGCGTTCACTCATTACAATAACAAATGCGGCGCCATCACTTGTCTGTGATGAATTACCTGCTGTTACCGTGCCTTGTTGTGCAAATACCGGTTTAAGTGCAGACAGGGCCTCCATGGAAGTATCTGCTCTTGGTCCCTCATCGGTATCAACCATCCAGGAACGTGTTGCCCGCTTGCCTTTTTCATTTACATACACTTCTTCTACACGAACCGGCGCAATCTGCTCTTTGAAATAGCCTTGTTCAATAGCGTAAATAGCACGCTGATGGGATTGATAGGCAAATGCATCCTGATCCGCCCTTGAAATCTTATAATCCTGAGCAACGGCCTCTGCGGTTAAGCCCATACTCAGATAATAATCAGGATTAGTTTTAGCTACCTCATAATTGGGAACCGTTTTCCACCCAACGGTTGGCACAAGCGACATCGACTCGGTGCCACCTGCAATAATACATTCGGCCATACCACTTCTGATTTTTGCTGTGGCTATGGCAATGGATTCAAGACCTGAGGCGCAGTAACGGTTCACCGTCATGCCGGGTACGCGCATTGGCAGTGCCCGAACGGAGATCATGCGCCCGATCTGCAAGCCCTGCTCTGCTTCAGGAACAGCATTGCCCACAATCAGGTCATCAATTCTTGAGGTGTCTAATGATGGCACCTTAGCGATTAGCTGACCGATAAGATCAACAGCCAAATCATCGGGCCGTGTAAATCGAAAGCCGCCTTTTTTTGCTTTAGTTACGGCACTGCGCAATCCTGCTATGATATATGCTTCCTGCATTATGTTGATGTTTAAATTTTAGTGAGGTGTTGATTTAGATTGTATGTCCACGTTATCGAATTCATGACGGCAGAGGATTTTATGATTATTTTTTTTGATGATGATCAATGACTTCGCCTTCCCATTTACTAACCACACAAGTTGCTACCGCATTGCCAATCACATTGGTGCAGGCTCTGCCCATATCCAAAAGCCAGTCTATGGCAAGCAATAGTGTAAGGCCTTCAGCCGGTATAGCAAACATCGTAAGCATGCCGGCTATAACCACCAGGCTGGCCCGAGGTACACCGGCCACGCCTTTACTGGTTATCATCAGTACAAGCATCATGATGATCTGCTGTTCGAATGAAATATTCATGCCGTATGCCTGAGCAATACTGATTGTAGCGAAAATCATATACATAATACTGCCATCCAGATTAAATGAGTACCCTAAGGGTAAAACAAAACTCACTATACGGTTGCTAACGCCGAAACGCTCGAGTCCCAATATTACTTTAGGCATTGCGGCCTCACTGCTGGCAGTGGTAAATGCCAAAAGCATCGGTTCTCTTACGTGAGCCAATAAGCGAAAAAAAGGAATCCTGGCGATGAGGCAGATACCATAAAGTATGACAAAAATAAAAATCAACAAGCCCAGAAAAAAGGATAGGATAATCTCGGCATAAGCTCCCAGAATACTTAATCCCTGTTCTGTGATCACGGCGGTTGTTGCCCCAAATACACCAATGGGTGCGAGCTTCATTACATACGACGTAACCTTTAGCATTACGTGACCAACAGCATCGAAGAAGTCAAGAATCATTTTTCCGCGCTCCTGAATTGCGGCTGTAGCCACAGCAAAAAACAATACAAAAATGATAATCGGAAGGATTTCATTTTGAGCCATGGCTTTCACGATACTTTCAGGGAAAATATGTGATACAAAATCACGCAGATTAAACCGATGCACCTGATTGGTATTGGATTGAGTGACCGCCTGCAGATTAAGTGCACTGCCTGGTTTAAACAGATTGACCATCACAAGCCCTGTAATCAGAGCCAAGAGCGTGGCTCCAAGAAAATAGGATAATGTTTTTAATCCAATGCGCCCCACGGTTTTAAAATCGCCGGCTTTTGCAATACCGGTTAGCAATAAACTAAATACCAGAGGTGCAATAATCATCTTAACCAGACGAAGAAATATATCGGACAATACCTGAATGTTAGATGCGAAGTTTTTCTGCAGTGCAGCATCGGGATATATGGTGCGGTATACCTGTCCCAGTATGATGCCTGATATCATTGCGATAATAATCTGTACGGTAAGGTTGATTTTTTTCAAAGCAATAGACGGATTGGTGTTGTATCGGTTAAAGACAAGTTAAAAATTAGTTGCGAAGTGGTTTTCCGGTAGTCAGAATACTTTGAATGCGCTCCATACTTTTCTTAGTGGTTACCAAGGAAAGGAAGGCCTCGCGTTCAAGATCGAGAAGATATTGCTCACTTACCCGGGTGTCGGTACTGAGGTCGCCCCCACACATGACGTAAGCCAGTTTTTCGGATATCAGTCGATCGTGTTCACTGATATAGCGGCCCTGAAGCATACCGTTCATTCCGGAAAGAAAGGCTCCCAGTGCACTGCGACCTAAAACCCGAATGTCGTGTCGCGGAGCCGGTTGTGTATATCCGGAGTGGCTGAGTTCGATAACGGAACGTTTAGCTTCGGCAATAACGCGCGATGGATTCATCACCACCTCATCACGACCTGCTTTAAGAATACCCAGTTCAAAGGCTTCGTGCGCAGAGGTAGCGACTTTGGCCATGGCAATGGTTAAAAGACGTTTTTGCAATTCAAAAAATTCGATGGCACCATCCTGATAAGCATCTGATGCGCGCAGGGTCATTTCTTTGGTGCCACCACCGGCCGGAATAATACCAACGCCGAATTCAACCAGGCCAATGTATGTTTCAGCAGAAGCCAGAACCTTATCGGCATGTAACGTAAATTCACAACTGCCGCCGAGGGTTAGTCCGTGAGGAGCTACCACCACGGGTACTGAGGAGTAGCGGATTCGCATCGAAGTATTCTGAAACATACGGGCCGCCATATCCAGCTCATCATATTCCTGTTCTATAGCCAGCATCAGCATCATAGCCAGATTGGCACCGGCAGAGAAATTAGCGGCATCATTTCCAATAACCAATCCGCAAAAATCCTTTTCTGCAATGGCTATCGATTTTTGTACGCCCTCGAGTACTGCGCCACCTATACTGTTCATCTTAGTTTTAAATTCAAGATTCAGTACGCCGTCTCCGATGTCGAGCAGTTGAGTGCCACTGTTTTTCCATACAACTTGGGATGCATAGTTTTCCAGAATGATAAAGGTATCGGAACCCGGTATGGTTTCATAGGTTTTAGACGCAGGGTTATAACACTTCTTACGACCCATTTCGGTGTGGTAAAAAGAGCTCTTACCAGATTTGATAAATTCAAGAATCCAAGGTGCGGGTTCAAGACCCATAGCGATCATGGCATCGGTTGTTTCCTTAACTCCCATGGCGTCCCACGTAGCAAAAGGTCCCAGTTCCCAACCAAATCCGGCAACGAGTGCATCATCGATACGGTAAAGTTCATCGGCTATTTCCGGCACACGTTTACTGATATACTGAAATAGCCCGAAGAATAATTTTCGATAAAACAATGCGCCTTTATCATTACCCTTAACAGCGAGGCTCATTTTAGTTCGCAGGTCGTCACTTTGTTTAAGGGATTCCAGTATAGGGAACTTTGGTTTAGGGTTAAGCACATATTCACTTGTTTTTGGATCAATAGCCCAAAACTCTTTTTTACCTTCTGCATTTTTTACAACTTTAAAGAAGCCTTGTTTTGTTTTATCACCGATCCAATTGTGATCAACCAGTTTTTGTACAAATGGAGGAATCTTAAATAATTCGCGGGCTTCATCATTCGGGCAGGCGCCGTAAACGAAATGGGCAACCTTAACCAGCGTGTCGATGCCCACAACATCTGCGGTGCGGAATGTGGCGCTCTTGGGGCGTCCGATCGCAGGTCCGGTAAGTTTATCAACTTCATCAACCGTTAATTCCAGCTCCTGCATCAGGTGAAAGATGCGCATAATGGCATACACGCCGATACGGTTGGCAATGAAAGCCGGAGTGTCTTTACATAACACCGTAGTCTTGCCAAGATACAGATCGCCATAGTGCATCAGAAAATCGATTACTTCTTGGTCTGTTTCGGGTGTGGGTATAATTTCCAGCAGACGCAGGTATCTGGGTGGGTTAAAGAAATGAGTGCCACAAAAGTGTTTTCGAAAATCATCGCTTCGCCCCTCGCTCATCAGATGAATGGGGATGGAAGATGTATTGGATGTAATCAGTGTGCCCGGTTTGCGCAGAGAATCTACTTTTTCGAGCAACTGTTTTTTTATTTCGAGTTGTTCAACCACCACTTCAATAATCCAGTCGCAGTCTTTTATTTTATCCAGATCATCGGTGAAGTTCCCGGTGGTGATGAGTTTGATCGCATCTTTATGATATAGTGCCGCAGGCTTTGATTGGATTGTATTTTGTAAAGAAGTATTTACAATACGGTTTTTAACCGCCTTATGGTCTGTTGTTAAGTTTTTCTTTTTCTCGTCTTCAGTCAACTCTTTTGGAGTTATGTCGAGTAATAATACACTAACGCCGATATTGGCGAAATGACAGGCAATACGGCTACCCATAACACCACTGCCAAGAATGGCTACATTTTTAATTTTTCTATTCATGCGGTTGAGATGTCGATCGTAATGGTAAATAATCTATTTAGCCCTAAATATCGTAACAAAATAAATGATTGTGTTTGTTAAATCATGTAAACAAAAAAGCCGCCTGACAGCGGCGGCTTTATATATAAATAGTAACACTAGTTTGAATGAATATGTCTGCTGCGTTTTCTTATCGCTTTTATTCATAACAAAATCGCACTCATTAACATAAGTGCTCATTAAACGATAGCGATAAACAGTACCGGTTTTTTATCTGATGATCTGTATTGTTTTTTGATTAACGGTTTTATTATCTGCATTTACTATAATGGCACGGTAGGTACCGGGTGTTAACTCACCTATATCCATGGTATGTAATAATGATGTTAACTGAATTTCTTTAACTAGTTGTCCGGCCATCGTATAGATAAGCATATGTTGATGGGGCACAACCTCATTAGTTTGTACGAACAGGGATTGGCTGTCCGGATTGGGGAATATCGCAAGGGTATTGGCATTCACTTGCTTTAACCCGGTGCACAAATCAACCTGTACATCGAATGAACTGCTGGCTGATAAGCCTGAGGCATCCTGAACATTAATGGTGATGGTTGTTTGTCCCGGCGTGGATCCGCTTAGTGTGATTGTTAACAAGCCCGATGCACCAAAGCCGGTAATGGATAGTGCACTGTTAGGCAATACGGATGGGTTAGATGAAACAGCCGTGATGCTAAGCTGAGGTAAATTCTCATCGCCTACCGTAAAGGAAATTTGTAAAGGCCCATCGGTGGTGCAGGCCAAAGTATCTTGCACCGAAGTTATTGTAGGTGGAAGGTTTTGAACACTACCTGTATTTATCAGATACTTGCCGATGAAGTAGTTTTCATGAAATGAAAAGTGATTGACATTTTCGCTGTAAAAACCACACACGTATAAGGCATTGTTCTGAACTTCAATATCTCTGAGTATATAGGATTCCGTATTTGATGTAGTATAGGTGAATAAGGTAGTTCCTGTGGTATCTAATACAAAGATTTTATTCTGCGATATCGACCCCGTATTATTCTGTATGCAGGCAACGACGTAGAGCGAATCATTGAGTTGTTTAATCTGTATGTTGTTTAGGTTATTCAGATTGTCAATTAATTTTTTTGACCAAATCAGCGAGCCATTTTTACTGTACTTCAATAGCCCGATGCTGTCTGCGGTCATGGTGCTCAAGGTAACCAGAACATCCTGATTACGATCTTGCATAAACTGATTGCCAATACCGTTCAGCGTGTACACATTGTCCCATATCTCGGTTAAGGTACTATCGTATTTAATCACGGCAGATTTTAGTCCGGCATTATTGACATTTCCATTCAGATAGATGCGCTCGAGGCTATCTATGGCTATACCTTTTAGCCGGTCATTACTGTTCGTGCTGGTACCGCTGTAGCTGATCCAGTGCAGATAGGAGCCATTATCAGCCCGAAGCTTAAATACACCTATATCACTCGGATTCGTAGTACTTCCATAATATTCGCATCCAACATAGAGCATCTGTTGTGAGGGACTGAGGATTAACTGTTGTGCGCCGGTTGTATTGGAGTAATCCCAGTTTTCCCATACTTCAGTTCCGTTGGGATCATATTTATATACCTGATGCACATAGAAGTTATTGGTGCCTCCAAAATTGCGGACTGATAATCCTGCGGCGTAGATATTTGATGAGGCGTCGGTAATTACGCTGCTGAACTGATCGTTATTGTTACCGGTTCCGTCAAACACTTTTTGCCACAGCACAGTGCCTGCAGGATTGAACTTCATCAGCAGAAAATCCCGGTTAGTGTTTGTTGAATAACCGGCGAGAATAAGATTATCCTGTGCATCGCAGACTATGCTTAGTGGTGCATCATCTTTACTACTTCCGGCACTGATATCTAATTTTTGTAACCAAAGCAGATTGCCGGTATTGCTGTACTTGGCTATGCCTAATGCTGTATTGTTATAGGCGGCGCTGAACGTACCTGCCGTATAGATATTACCCTGACTGTCTTTGGTGAGAAGGGTGGTGCGGTCTTCACTAAATGTTGTTCCATCGTACTGGTAGGTCCAGTTTAACGAACCTGTTGTTGTATTCAGGTCAAATACAAAGGCATCGAGGTAATCGTTATACGGTACATTATTACTGTGCTCATAGGGGGCAGTGAGGCGCACCGAATTACTCGAGCTGATCGAAATAAAATTACCTGCAGCCAGATAGGTACTGCTATCTTTTTCTACACTCCATAGCAGATCACCACTGTCGTTAAATTTATGAATGGTATTTTTAATATTAGAAGATAGTCCGTGCTCACAGAACAGGAATATGTTACTGTTTTGATGGGTTAATAACTGATAACAAAATCCGCCGGAGGGAACACTCTGACTCCACGCCTCCGCAAACAGTGCGTTAAATCTTTTCAGTTTGAGGCTATTGGAGCCAAAAATCTGTGCATCGCCGGATACAACTACGAGGTCATTGCCTGTAGCGGCCAAGCGATAATAAGCAGTCGAAACCTGTGGATCAATAGAAACGGTACCCTGAACACCGGAATTATTTAGCTTGGTGATATAGCCTCTGTAATCAGTAGATGCACTGTAGAAATAACCACAAACAAAAATTTCATCATTTACAACCACATGATCTTTAAGTTCTATCTGTGTGATGTTTGTGCTCTGAATCGCGGTGTTCCATAACTGCGTACCGTTGGCATCGTACTTAAAAACGATAGCGGCATTCGAAGTATTGATGTCGCCACGGTTACCACTGAGTATAATTTGATTATTATTTTCCAGCGACATGGAAACCAAAAGATCTTCAGCAGACAAACCGCCTTCAATGCTCAGATTGTATTGTAAGACACCATCTTGATTGTATTTGATTAATACAAAATCTCCGTTTGACCCACCGATATAGATGTTGTTGTTATTATCTGTTAAGACTTTTGCCACACGGTATAAGGAACCCGGATTTAGGGTATCTGACCACAAAATGGTTCCTGATGGAGACACTTTCGACACAAACAACCCATTATAGTATTGGTCGGGGGCGGCAATGATGATATTTTGCTGATTGTCGATGGCAATTCTGGAGTAAGAATTACTATTAAAACTTTGCGCTACATCGAATGCTTTTTCCCAGTCGAGCTGACCACTAGACGAAATTTTCTTTAGAAACAAATATTGGCCGGCATTCCCTTCATTATAGGTAGACCAACCGCTGATATACGTGTTTCCGGCATTGTCGCTCGCAGAGGAGGTAGGGAAGTCTATGGCGTCGTTTGCAGTTGTGCCGTTGGTTAGTGCCCAGTCTTGAGTTATTTGCGCCTGCGTATAAAAGACTGTGCCAATGAAAAGAAAGGTTAGTTGGAGTATTCTCATAGGTGAATTTTTGTACAAAAAAAATAGTTGTATGCAGTAAAGTCAATCCCTAATTATAGGGATATCAGCTTAAGCATGTTAGCATAATGCAGGTGCCATTACCCGGTGCACTTTCAATAGATAAATTACCTGAAATGGCTTCTGCACGTGATTTCATATTGGATAAACCGTTGCCGGATGGTTGTGTGGTTGTGTCAAATCCTATACCGTTGTCAATAATAGCCAGGATCAGTTTATTTTCTGATCGGTTTAATTCAATGTTAACGATGCTTGCTTTACTGTATTTTGCCACATTATTGATGGCTTCCTTAAATAGAAGAAAAAGATTCTTACGCAATACAATGCCCACATCGATATCTCGTAGCTGATCATTATACTTAAAATGAATTTCGATATCCTGATACTGCAACATTTCAAAGGCATGATTTTTCATGCGTTCAATCAGATTATCAAAAGAATCGTTTTTACTGTAAACAGCCCAAACAAGGTCGCTGAGGGTTTCGGATAATTGCTTGGCGTTGCGGCTGATTTTCTGCGCCAGCATATTTTCACGCGAATCCTGATTGAGTTTATTCTCCAGTAGTCCGCTCATGATATGAATACTGCTCGAAAGACTACCCAGGTCATCGTGCAATTCTTTCGCTATACGATCCCGTTCCTCAAGGATCACATCGCTTTTTAGCTTTTGTTGTTCTAGTTCTTTTTGAAGGGTTAACCGGTCTAGTTCTGCATGGTGTTCTGCTTTTTGCATGTTACTTCGCTGTCGGAACAGGTAATAAATAGAAATAGAGAGTAGCAGACAAAAGATGACCAAGGCGATCAGGAAGTAGGTGATCAGATTTTTTCGTTGCAGTTCGTTTTCTTTAAGTTCGCCGTCTAAATTGGCAAGAGCCAGAAGCTTACTCTTTTCATAATAGCGCTCTAATATTTTATTTCGTCGTTCAATTTCCTTCTTCTCGTTTTGCTGTTTAATCTCGTTAAATCGGTTTTGAAGTTCAAAGGCCGATTGATAATTTTTATTTTTTTGTTGAATAGCTATTGCCTGTTTGTAGAAATATATCCTGGAATATGCCGTAACCGCTTTGTTGGTATCGGTTTGCAGTGCCAGATTCAGGTAGTTCATAGCCATACGCTGATTGCCGTTTGCATGATAACAGGTCATCAGCGCAGTATAGAGCGTTTGCAATACATCAATCTGATGATCGAGCTCAATTAATTGAATAGCTTCTTCATATTTTTTTATTGCTACATTAGTTGCTCCCTTCAAAAAGTAGGCATCACCGATATTGAGTTGATTCAATGCCATTCCACGTTTTCTGTTTATAGCCGAGGCTTCGATCTGAGATAGATTGGAATAATATATCGCGGAATCGGGTTGATTGTTTTTTAAAAAGCACTCTGCAAGATTTGCGTAAGCCTGATACTGCAGGGCAATGCTATAATTATGATGATAGGCAGGTAAAAAGTATACCGCTTTGCGGAGGTAACCAATGGCATCCTGAGTATTGGACTCATTCATAGCAAACAGTCCGAGGAAATTATAACAATTACCAATTAGCGTATCGTTATTTAATGACTCGGCAATTCTCAAGGCATCGAGCGTTGATTCTGTTCCAATACCAAAAAGCACATTGTAGTACATCACCTCTGCTTCGAAACAAAGCAGGTAATACTCTTCCAGCGGAGTCATTTGCTTTTTGGATTTATATACCTCGCTGATAATCCGCTCGGCCTCATCATACTGATAGGTGTCCAGATAATGGTAAACTACATTGAGCAATGAGTCATTAAAAAAGGTGTGTGCATGAGCCGACCTTTGGTTTATTGTTACTAGACTAAATGTTAATACTATTAGGCAGGCAATTCGTCTCATCGGAAAAGACGAATATACTTATCGTATTATTTTTTGCTGAAGGGCCTTGCTCACAGCCTCACTGACCGAGTTTACCTGCAGTTTGTCATAAATCTTTTTTACATGCGAGTTAACGGTATGGTAACTGATATTGAGATCGGATGAAATCATCTTATAGCTTTTGCCATCCACCAGATGCTGTAATATGTCCATTTCCCGGGTTGTTAAACCAAAGTTTTGTGTATCAACAGCGCCCTTATCTCTGAAAAATTTTAATACGCGGGTAGCAATACTTGGAGTCATCGGTGAGCCGCCATTCATCACCTCGCGAATGGCTTCTATAATTTTGCTTGGATCTGTTTTTTTAAGGATATATCCTGATGCACCAAATCGCAGGGCATCAAATATTTTTTCATCATCTTCAAAAACCGTTTGCATAATCACCTTTACATTAGGAAATAATCGGTTTATTATTTTCACGCCGCTGATGCCATCCACATTCGGCATTTCGATATCCATTAGCACAATGTCCGGCTGTAGGCTGTTAATTTCCTGCTCTACATTACTGCAATCATTGAATGCGCCCTGAACGATAAAATCATTGTACGATTGAAGTAACAGATCCAGGCTTTCTCTGCGACTGGCATTGTCATCATATATCACTATCTTAATCACTAGTGCAAAATAGCCTCATATCTTTTGAAACAGAAATCCCTAATTATAGGGATATATGCGTTTAGAGCAATTTGTTTTTGGTTGATGCAGTATTTGATCATGATTTTTTTGGGAACTAAATGCCACAAATTATTTTCTTCCAAAGTCTGCAGGATTTTCTCCCCATTTTTCAGTTTCCCATTTCAATACTTTATTCGGGTAGTTATTCTCGTTCAGCCATTTTTCTGCTCTCCGTAATAGCTCCAGTAATTTTTTATTATGGGCCGTAGCCTGAACTTTAGTATTGGCTTTTTTCTTTTTTACCCAGCTGATTGCCGTTTTAGAATCGGAGTAAACCGGCAGGTCGGATTGATGTTGTTTAAGAAGAGCAAGAGCGTGTACGATGGCCAGAAATTCGCCGATATTATTAGTGCCGTCACGGTATGGTCCCATAAGAAAAAGCTCCTTGCCATCCCATAATTGAATACCCCGGTATTCCATGTCCCAGGTGGATGAACTGCATGCGGCATCAACAACTATCGAGTTTCTGTTGATCGCTTGTTTAGTCGGGTGTTCCGGGGCGATAACCGTCTTTTTCTGTGTAGACTTTACATAGCCGTTGCTTAGGGCATGTTCGGCCTCGGTTAACGTGGCAAACGATTTATAACGGGCATCCTGATAGCCCTTAATTTGCATTTCACACTCTTTCCAGGTTTTATAAATACCCGGTTTCACTCCTTTCCAAACTACATAATACTTCTGCTTGGCCACTATTTTTTCTTTATTGTAATGGTCTGCTTATAATGAATATTTCGTTCGGAGAGATAATCCAAAATGAAGCGGTATGCCTTTTCTTTTTTTCCAAGATATTCAGGCACGATGATTCCTTTTTGTGTGAATTTATTTTGTAAAATCAATTCAGCGGCGGCGCAACAGGTAAATCCTGTTGTGCGGGCCATAGATGAAGTCTGCTTAGCTTTGTCATATTCATCATACAAATTGTAGGTATAGGTTATCGACTTGCCATTCTCTTCACCGGAAATGATGATACGCATAACGGTGAATTCTTCTTCTCCCTGTTCATACTTCCATTTCGGAAAAAACAATTGCGCTGTTACATCAATTGGTTTTACACGCATTCCGTGCAGGTCTACCTCCTCCTGATTAAAAAATCCCATATCCCGTATGGCCTCCATTAATTGCCTGTGTCCGGGATAGCGCAGGGTAATCTCTTTCATGTTTTTCACGGGCATCGTCTTAATGAGGGAGCGCAAACCGTCGGTGTTGAACGCTTCCAGCGTGCCTACATCATCAAACTCAATGAGTTCAGGTTCACTGAGCGCAGGCTTTACAACCAACTGATGATTTTCTACAATGCGGGCCGGTCGGGTATACTCTTCAAGAACATCAATTGGAGAAAAAGGAGCTTTGTACTGAAAAGGTAATGTACGCCGCTTGGGTAATCCACCAACCATACACACAAAATCATCTACATTCATTTTTGTACTGTGATAGCCCAGAATAACATTATCCATGCCCGGTGCTAAACCACAATCCACAATGGCGGTTACCTGATTCTTTTTTGCCAGAGCATCCAGTGTGAGGGCATCTTCGGGGAAGAATGAAATGTCAACAATATTTTTACCGTACCTGATTACGCGTTGTAACATCTCAAAACCCATAAAGCCCGGAACGGCGCCAATTACGAGGTCGGCATCCTCTATAGCTTTATGCAATTCTTTTTCTACACGTACATTGCAAATTAGGAGCGAGATGTTTTTGTGTGAGGGTAACAACCGCAGATTTTGTTGACTCACATCGCAGCAACGCACGGCAAAGCGCTCTGCAAGCTCAGTAGCAATGGTTCTGCCGATCATACCGGCACCTAATACGACAACCTGTTTCATTTTAATCGATAATTTTTTTCTTTAATAAATTCATATCCGCCTTTTTCAGCTCCCCATACCTGATTATCCTCTTTATCCCAGCCTCGGTCCCAACTCAGAATCATGTTTTTTCTGATTTCAACTTCAGATGTGGCATACGCCGCCCCGCGCAGGTTGCTGATACATTCTTTTCGAGGCGTAGAGCCGCTATAGGCATCATCAGATTTTTTCTGAAGGTATATGGCACAGCCATCTCTGATTTCCAGCGAACCGGTGTTTAAGGTACTTAGCGGTTCTTTTTCTTTCCAGGCACCAATGTAGTCTTTGGGACTTTTTAATTCATACACCTGACTGATAATGGTACTATCATTGAGCAGATAAACATGATAGACTCTTTGCCGATACGGCTTTTCCTGCAAGGTAGTCACTGCCTGCTCTACATATAGCCAGTATCCATCATCCCGATTGGTCCATATTGGTTTCATGTGCAGGGTGATGTCGAAGTATGATGTATCTTTTTTAGATTGCGCCGTACTGTTAAATGCTCCGGACATTTGCTGGCATAAAAGCTTTAAATCCGTTGATGTTAGTTTTTGAGCGTGCAGGCCGTTGCTGAGCAACAGCAGAAATATTATTTTTTTCATACGTAATGAATGGAACGAAAATAAGAAAATGAAAAATTAACGTCGGGTTCTCCCGTTTATGTTATTAATTGAACGTTTTGGCTGTTTGGGTTTGTCGCCGGGCTTAAGGGTTTGAATGTTGACATTCATACGAACAGCAAGCTCGTGAGGAAAGGAAACCTGAAAGGCACGAAAAGATTTAGCGGCGATAATAGCACAGGCTTCTGCATCGCTCTCGGCACGATGATGATTGAGCTTTATGCCCAGTTCCCGGGAGAGATTGGCAAGGCCGAATGAACGCGCATCGCTGTATGTTTTACGCGCAAGTTTGATGCTGCAGGTATAGGGTATCGGATTGAAGGTTATTTTATAATAATGCAACAAACTTTTCAGTACGCCGATATCAAATTCAGCATTGTGCGCAATCACAAAGTCGTTACTCAGATAGGGCCCGATTTCGCTCCACAATAAATCAAACTTGGGCATATCGCAAACATCACTGGCACTCAATCCATGTATTTTCGTATTGTAGGGATTAAAACGCAGATCGGGAGGGCGTATCAACCACGATTTTGTTTCTATGACCTTATAGTTGCGAACTACAGCTAGTCCCAATTCACATGCAGATGTGGGGAGCTCATTAGCTGTTTCGAAATCTATAGCAACAAAATCCATGTATAGCTAAAATCGTTCTTTTATCGGTGATGAATAGGTTATTCACCTTGTCCTAAGGAATAACATTTAACGCCATCGAATGCACAAAGGGTCTCTATTTTAACAAAATCGAGCCCCGAAGCTGTAACGCGGTTTAACAGCGATACAATTTGCTGATGTGTTACGTCTTTAACGCTCGACAAATCATCTGGGTTTTCGGCATTGAATGTTTCGGCCACAAAGCGGCAACGCCAGTGGTCGGTACAAAAGGTCTCCGGCAGGCCTTCAGGATACACTTTCACACCCCGGTTACTGATCATTTTTAATTTAAGGCCATCGCCATTCAGTTGCTCCAGTTTTAAACCTAAGTCGTTCGCCGATCCGGCATCCCATTGTAGGAATACATCGACACCAAGCACTTGTTTTTTTTCTTTCTTACGAACGAACTTTTGTAATTGGAGTGTTTTACTGCCGCCACTCCTTAGGGTTGACACGGCAAACTTTTGAGGCTTTTGACCAAGGCGATCAATAACGGCCTGAGCAAATTCTTTTGTGCCCGCACGTACTTTACTGATAGCATCTTTATAAATATCGCCGGTATGTATGCCATCCTCAAGGGTGCGCAGCCAAGCATTCTGAATTTTTTCAGCGATATCATTTTGCCCGATATGTACCAGCATCATTATGGCTGAATTAATTAAGCCGGATGGATTGGCTATGTTCTTGCCGGCAATATCAGGTGCCGAACCGTGTATGGCTTCAAACATCGCACAGCTCTCTCCAATATTAGCCGAGCCGCCAAGGCCAACAGAGCCTGCAACCTGTGCCGCAATATCGGAAATGATGTCGCCATAAAGATTCAAGGTAACGATTACATCAAAACGTTCGGGCGTATCTGCAATTAATGCCGATCCGATGTCGATGATATGATGTTCCTTCTGAATATCCGGGTACTCAGCACCAATCTCATCAAATATTTTGTGAAACAAGCCATCAGTGAGTTTCATGATATTATCCTTACTCATGCACGTTACCTTTTTACGACCGTAGGCACGGGCATATTCAAAGGCATAGCGTACAATTTTTTCACAACCCGGTCTGGAAACCAATTTCAAACATTGATATACATCATTTGTTTGACGGTGTTCGATTCCGGCATATAAATCCTCTTCATTTTCACGTACAATAACAAGGTCCAAATCCGGGAACATCGTATCCACATAAGGATGATAGGCGACACAGGGCCTCACATTGGCAAATAAACCCAGTGATTTGCGTGTGGTCACATTAAGACTTTTATATCCTTTGCCCTGAGGAGTGGTTATCGGTGATTTCAGAAACACCTTGTTTGTGCGCAGGCTATCCCATGCCTCGGGTTTAATGCCGGCTGAAATGCCTTGCAGATATACTTTTTCACCGATCTCAATTACATCATACTCCAACTGAGCACCTGCGGCATTCAATATATTTAATGTGGCGTCCATAATTTCAGGACCAATTCCGTCGCCGTAGGCTATTGTGATTTTCTTTTTCATAGATTCTTATTATTTACGCAAATATACCCTCGTGTTATTTACGATTAAACGATTAATGTATTAAAGAGGTAACTATTTAATGAATCAGCCAGTTACAATCGGATAGCACGACCACGCCACCATATAGTGTTACGGCCTCGCGGAGGGGTTCTCTGATCTGGTCGATAAATGCTGTTTCGCAAATACAGATGATATAATCATTGGTGAA